>ERZ779840.3017-NODE-3017-length-13842-cov-3.148256_pt1 | contig 13842 bp, 9 predicted proteins | sample MGYA00511561_ERZ779840 | MGnify/ENA primary metagenome ERZ779840 (study PRJEB29588, sample SAMEA2162036) | human gut metagenome | biome: human gut; feature: human-associated habitat; material: faeces | place: Denmark | collected 2008/2010 ...
CGGAGCCGATTCGGTCGAGTCAAGGTTATGCGGTCATTGCCATGCGGAGGATCGTTACGGCATCGGTGATGGTAACATTGCCGTCGCCGTCAATATCGGCTGCATTCACATTGATGTTTGTAACGGTGCCCATTGCATAGCGCATTGCAAGCAGTGCATCGCTTACGGTAACGGTGCCGTCGCCGTCGGAATCGCCGGGGATCGCATTGGAATGATATTCAACATCGTCAAGATATGCGCAGTCATCGTTGCGGTTGACGCTGCCGTCCTTGGTGTATTTCCACTCAAAGTTGTAGGTGCCGGAGGTTGCTGCGGTGTAGGTGTATTCCTCCCATGCAAGGCTGCCGGACTTTGAGAATACCTGAGTGTTGTTTGCGGTGAAGATGAACTTGTCGTAGTTCTGTTCACTGCTGACCTTGTAGCGGAAGGTGAGGGTTTCGCCCGCACTCATGGTAAGACTGAGAGAGATTGCGGAGGTGCTGCTGTTCACGCCCTCGTTGCTGCTCTTTGCATAGTCATCGAGAACCGCCCAGGGATAGCTGCCCGTGCTGGTGAAGTTCAGCTCGCCGCCGGGAGCGTTGAGTGCGGATTCGAGGGTGTAGAGCAGGTTAACTTCCTTGACCCATGCGCAGTCGCTGCCCGCTGCACCGCTGCCGTCCTTAACATAGCGGAAAGCAAAGGTGTGGTCGCCGCTTTCTTCGATGAGGTAATCGTACTGAGTCCAATCCGATGCGGTTGAAACTTCAAGAACAACATTTCCGTCAACAACAAACTGGAACTTATCGCCTGCGCCGCCGTCGAACTTGTAGTTGAAGCGGAAGGTAAGTCCGGAATTGATGTTTGCGGAGGTGCTGATTTCGGAGGTGCTGTTGTTCACGCCCGCATTGCCGCTCTTTGCAGCATTGCCGTCAACGGTCCAGGGATAGTTGTTGCCCTCGAACAGGAAGTTGCCGTTGCCGGTGTTGATAACGGAGCTGAGAGTTTCCTCAAGCACAACGTTGCGGATGTAGGCCTTGTCGTCGCCTGCCGCGCCGCTTGCATCCTTGCTGAATTCCCAAGTGAGAAGCACATCGCCGTGGGTGGGAATGTAGCAGGTGTAGGTCTGCCAGTTTTGGCTTCCGCTTGCGGAGAACAGTTCTTCGCCGTTTGCAAGGAAACGGAGATAGTCGTGGTTCTGTTCGCTGCTGACTTTGTATTCAAAGCTGATGCGCTGATATGCGCCGAGGGTTGCTTTTGCGCTGAGGACGGAAGTGCTGTTGTTCACGCCCGCATTGCCGCTGAATGCGCAGTTTGCATCCGCATTCCAAGGATATTCGCTTGCGGAAGTGAAGTGCAGGAAGCTGCCTTCGCCGTTGATGATGTTGTCGAACTTAAGCAGGTCGGTAACGTTCAGAATACCGGTGCCGCCGCCTTCGATGCCGACATCGATGGCAGCACCCTTGAGAGTGTTGATAACTTCGAATGCGCCCATGTCGGGGTTGAAGGTTTTAAGAAGTGCGCATGCTGCCGCAACGTGCGGAGTCGCCATGCTGGTGCCGTCCATTTCGGTGTAGCCGCCGCCCATACGGACGCTGCGGATGCCGACACCGGGAGCGGTAATGTCAACGATTTCGCCCACGTTGGAGAAATCGGCCATACGCTTGTTCCTGTCGTGTGCCGCAACGGTAACGCAGTCGGGAACGTTTGCGGGGCAGCGGGTGGAAGCGTCGGCACCGTAGTTGTTGCCTGCCGCAACGCAGTAAACGATGTCGTTGTGTGCCATGCCCTCGGCAACAACTTCAACGTATGCATTGTGGTCGTTGTCACAGGGGCCGCTGAGACTGAGGTTTGCCGCAGCCGCGCCGTTGAGGGAAGCGTATTCCATTGCAAGAATGATCTCTGCGGAATTACCGTAACCCTCGGCATCGAGAACTTTCAGAGGCATAATTTTGACGTTGGGAAGGTTGCCGTCAATGATGGTGCCTGCGCAGTGGGAACCGTGGCCGTGGTCATCCTCGGGGTTGCTGTCGTTGTTTACAAAGTCATAACCCGGAACGGATCTGCCGACAAGATAGGGGTGATCGCTGTCGTAACCGGTGTCGATAACGGCAACAACGACTTCGGGAAGGTTTTCAACGCCGCCGGCATAGTCGAGCATCCACTCATTGTAGTTGAAAGCATCAACATAGTCCGCACCGTAGCCCCAGCTGAGGAATTCGTTCACGCCGGGTTCCTGATCCGCCTGCATGACGATATCGGGTTCGGCATACTGAACGCCCTTTACAAGCTCAAAAGCTTCGGCCGCTTTGCGCGCTTCTTCGGAAGTTCTGTACTGAATAATGTGCCAGTCATTGTAGCCGTTTACATGCGCAACGGAGCCGGTGTAGTCCAGCTCTTCGGCGCTCTTGACGATGATTCGTCCGTTTGCATAGGGGTCGGTATCCGCTGCTTTTTTGGTATATTCAGCGGAATACTTTTCGGTCATGTTGTGCAGTCTGCCGGCAAAAGCAAGCAGATCTTCGCTGCGCTTTGCGTTATCGGCAGCGGTGACGGTCCCTTCGGCAAAGCTGCCGACGGGAACGATGAGGCTGAAGCACATGATGAGCGAGAGCAGCAGTGCAGCAGTTTTCCTGAGATTCATTCGGTTTTCCTCCGTGTTATGTTTGTTGATTCGCTGCGGTGCATATCGTGTTTAAAACGCCGAAGCAAATCTGTCCGAATAATATTACCAGAAACGGGGACTGAAGTCAAGAAAAATCTATAATCTATCAAAAAATGGAATGAATTCAATTTGAAGTACAAAAAAAGGGGAAATAATCGCCTTTGAGAATGAAAAAACTGCATTTGCGCAGCAGATGCAGGCCGAAATGCCCGCATTTCGCGCAAAAGCAGCTTGTTAATTAACTTAATTTAACCGACGCAAATTCAAAAAGCGCGTGCCGCAAGCAGCCGCCGCATCAGAATCAGCGCATCGACGGAATCAACGGTGCCGTCCCCGTTCACATCACAGGCGGCGAGTAGGATTCCGGGAACCCTGATGCCCATTGAGTGGCGAAGAATGCTCAGCGCGTCCGTAAATTCAACCGCGCCGTTGCCGTCCGCATCGCCGATAAGGTAAGGCAGGCCGAAATTTGCATAGACATGAAGGTTACTCCGAACATTATCAAAGTCTTCCGACCAACCGTAAAAAACATAACCGTTGTGCACGGGCAGAGGAGGTTCAACGGCGGAAAAACCGTAGTATATGTTTTGCTGCGAAAGGACTTCGCGCGTCATTCCGTCCTTAAATGTGACTGTGTACGTGCGCAGCGGCTCAAGTTCAATCGAAAATGGGCAGACGAGGATCTCCGTAAACGTTTCGGTTCGGCTTGTGAGAGAGGAGCTTGCCGTAACAATCGCTTTAAGTTCGTAGGCATAATGCCCGGCGGCAAGATTTCCGAAGCGGAGTGCGGCGTCAACAGCCGTGCCGGATATGTCAAACCCGCCGTGCACGCCCGGCAGCACCGCGGCGGACATGAGCGTGTCCCCGTCGCCGTCCGCAAACCTGCCCTCAATGCGCGTTATACTGTGCCGCGAAACAACGGTCTGCGTAAGCGCGAATGACCTTCCGAGAGGGAGCGTTCCCTGCGGGATTGTTTCGGACTGAATTTCGATGTCATCTAAAAACCGCACAAACCCGATTTCGGTTTGTTTTACATAAAGATGCGAACCGTTAACAAACACTTGGTGCCAGCTTTGCCCGAGGGTGTTTACAAGGTCGCCTGTTACAACGAGCTTTTCGCCGGCAGAGGCGGTTGAAACGGCAACCGAGCCGAACCCCGCGCTTGCGTCGCAGGGCAGGGAGAACAGCGTTGCTCTTGATTTGACCTGCGCCTCAAGCTGCGTCATTTCAAAGCTGCACCGGGAGATGTAGTCCGAATCGTTGGGATTATTGCCTGCATAGATGCACAGCCTGCTGACGTACGGATAACGGGAATCCAGCGCAACATCCGCGTTTCCCGCAACATTGTTCAGAGAGTCCATGATATAAACGCGGCCTTCCGCAATGCTTTTTGCATTATCAACGGCAACGTAATGTCCATAATTTTTTACGGTCAGAATAACATGCTTATCCTGCCGCACATAGCTCATTATCTTTTCCTGCATTGCGGCGGAGGAAGAATCACCCTCGTAATACTCCATCCCTTCAAATTCAAGCCCGTCTATCATCTGCGCGGGCTTGTACCAATACAGGTTGCCGCTGTCACTCAGGCCGCCGTTGGCGTTCAGCCAGTTAACAAGCGTTGCAACGTTGAACGTGTCGGATGTTCTGTATCCGCTTTGAATAATTATCTTTGTTACGGATGTTACAAGGCAGCCGATCTGCGCCACCGTTTTTCCGCTTGCGCCCATCGGGAGCTGCCCCCAGCGCGGATCGCGCTGCGCCCATTTGCGGTAATCCTCCGCATCCTTTTCGGAAACGGCTTCGGCGTCAAAGGGCGGTTCGTCCGAAAGCTCGTCGGGAATATCGGACAATAAATAATTATCGTCAGACTTTTCGCTTTTTTCGGTGTTTGTGTCTGCAACGGAAAAACTGCCGAAAACCGACACAAAAAGCATCGAAACGGCAACAAGAATTAAAAAAAGATTGTAAAGTTTTTTGCTACGATTCATTCTTTTCTCACCTCAAGCGGATTATAGCGCAGAACGGTGCGATTTTCAAGCTTTTTGGCAAAAATTACGCGAGAAATATGAAAAAAAGCGGAGCCGCTCACGGCAGCCCCGCAGAATCAGATGCAAATTCGGCTTTTCATTCAGGTTCGGTGTTTCGGATAACGGTGATATCAGCCTTTTTCGGGTCCGTCCGAATTTTCCGGTTCGGGAGTGAAGAACTGGTGTTGATTCCATGCATTGGAATACTTTACGAATTTCCATGCGCCGTCAACGTATTGAAGCTCAACGTCAAACCCGCTTGTGTCGCTTTCGGAAATAAAGCCTTTGACGGCAACCGTGCATGTGTCCGCATCGGTGCTTTCGCCGTCCTTAAGGGTGAAGGTGAAAATCTTTCCCAAACCCATCTTGTAGGTGTCGTCATAGGTCTTGTAAAAATCGCCGTCGCCCTTTGTGATATAGCCCTGGGCAACAAGATCCTCATAGCTGAGCTGAACAAGGTTCGCTCCGCTGTTTGCGCAGTACTCTGTGAGATAGGAGGTAATTTCGGGAGGGAGCTTGTCAAAGCTCCAGCCCTCGATGAAGAAAGTTAAATATTCGACTTTTGAATGGTTGTCATCCTTGGGGCAAACATTTGCAATCGCCGTGAACAGAGCAGCTTCCTCGCGCGTCATATTGCTCGGCACAACAAATTCCTTTTCTTTTTTGCAGCCGGGAAGGCTCACAAGCATCAAAGCCGCAAGCAGCGCGGCAAACATAGTTTTAAAAACTCGCATTCGTTTCCTCCGTGCGTCAGATTCCCGTTTTCGTCGGGGTAAGCCGCCGATTGCTGTATGCGGGCATCGGGAACGGCAGGGCATAACCGAACCTTTTTCATAAAATGAAAATGCACTGAATCGGCATTCTTATTATAATGCCCCGTGCGGGAATATGCAAGCAGTTTTTAAAGGCGGGCGGCGGATGCCGCAACCTGCGATTCTTTCCCGAATGCTTCATGTCCCTTTAATTTGCAGGCTTTCTGTGCTATACTTGCAGTGCTTCGGCAGCAAATGATTGATTCGGAGGCGGATATGGAAAAAACGGAGATTAAAAACGGAAGCGAAATTTACGACACGGTCAGGGAGCTGCTGCGTCTGTTCGGTGCGGATTCCGTTCAAACAGTGGAATTTACGGATTCATCGCACGGAGATTCGGATATCCGCCACAATTACCTGATTGACAGGAAGTACGTTCTGCGCATCAATTCGGCACCCGTTATGACGGACAGACGATTGGAGGAGTTGAACAGGCTGATAGAACGCTATCGCGAATTCGGAATGCATGCGCCGAAATTCCTGAAAGCGAAAGACGGCAGGTTCATTGTTGAGCGGGACGGAAACATCTGCTATCTTTCCGAATATCTGGACGAAACCGTTGCCGACGACGTGAAGGACGGATGCCTTGAGGAGCTGCGGAATCAAAGAAGAATTTTCATTGCCCGCTTTGCCGAGAAATACAGAAACGTGGATTTGACGGAAACGGTATCAATGTATTCGATATTCGACCTTTCACCCTATGATAAACTTGACGGACTTGAAATTGACGAAAAGCAGGATAATTTTAATCATCTGACGGCGGATCTTCAAAAAGCGGGAGAATATGCTCTTGCCGAAAGATTGGCGCAGGAAAACGAAAGCATCCGCTGCGAATTAAAATCGTTTTACAAAGAGCTTCCGCGCTGCGTTTTCCAGGGAGACGAGAATTTCTCCAACCTGTGCGTGGACGAAAACCGTCGAATTTCGGGACTGTTTGATTTCAATATGTCCGGAACGGAAGTTATCGCGAATTACCTTGCAAATGCGGCCATGAATTTTTTCTATACCGATGAGATAATGCAGAGCCGCAGTGCGGACGAGATCTATCGGATGCTTACAAAAGCATATGCCGAAAGCACGGAGCTCATCCGTAAATATTATAATTTTACGCCGCAGGAGTTTCGCGCCTATCGACTGTATTCAAAAATCGCTATGTACTCCGCCTACTGGAACACATCCGCTTTTTCGGAGTATTTGGCGCAGGAACAGTGCGCGGAGAAAGTCGTTCGGCTTCTGTGGAAAATCGCGGAGGAGGATTTTCGCGCCTGACTGCGGGACGAAAGAAATACGGCGATAAATCGGCAAAAACACAGGTTCGCTTGGAATTAATCCTCCCCTTCAACATCCGTCACAACGCCGTTTTCAATCGTGAAAACGAATTTTTCCGCACGGACAAGCCCGCCTGCATCGGTTTTTATCGCACCGACGATGATTTTTTCGGCGGTTGAATTATCATATGCGGTCAGTTCGCATAACCCCGACGGGGCAATTCTTTCGTCCGCAAAGCTCCCGAAAAAATCGCAAAGCTCCGCAAACGAGAGCGTTTCGGCAAGCTCGCGCGACAGCAGAGCATCGGCCTCATCCTCCCTGCCGAGCCGAACGGCCTGCATCAATGCAAGTGCGGTTTCCTGCGGGGAGTTCGGCATATGCGCCTGATTTGTGAAAAAGCCCGTTTCCGGCGGCAATTCGCGCAGTGAACCGCCGAAAAACTCATACCTTGTTCGCTTTTCATGTCCCAAAACGGTTCCGAGCGGCTCAATTGCGGTGAGGTATCCGTTTTCAATGCGGCAGATTTCCCCGGCAAGAGCGGCGGCAACCTCGATTTTGTCGTTCAGAGCAACAAGTTTTTCACATCGACAGCCGCATTTAAAACCGAGCACGGGCGTTTCGGCTTCCGAATTTTCGCATCGGCGGCAGCCCGAGGCATGAATAACGAGCAGCCTTTCCCTTCCGATGTCCAAAACATGCGCTTTCCCGTCCGTGCCGCCGCAAACATACCAACTTCGTTCCTGTCCGCTCTCTTCAACGGAGATTCTGAGGCCGCCGTCACGAAAAAGCGCAACCCTCCGCTGCCTGCCGCTCCCTGTCGGAAAATCAACGCTCCCGAGCCGTGCGGGTTCGGGTTCCGAGCGATTTTTTTCGTTCAGCAATACGCACAGCTCAAAACAGCCCGCATCCCAGTGTATGCACTGAGCCGCAACGTCGGTGAGCCTGCCGTCTCCGTCGATTTTTAATACCGCAATTTCCGAATCGGTTTCGGCGGGAAGCACGGCTGCGATGAAAGACGGCACCGCCCCTCCGCCCTTATCAACGGTCGGAATATCAAAAACTTCTCCGCAAACTCCGGAGCGAAAAAAGCCGCTGCCGGCGACAAACACCATTGCTGCGGCGGAACGGAGCTTCCCCGCCGTTTTTTCAATTCGGTCCGCGCTCTCCGCCCCGCTGCAGGCATAAGCATTAACAACAAGTTTCATCCCGTCCCCTCAAATTCTGTCCCCTAAAATCTTGTTCTCATAAATCGGAAGTATTTCGAAAATTCCTGCATGCTTTGCGGATTCCCGATGTCGGTTCAAAAACTCCGAACATATGTTTCCACTCAAAAATACGATTGGTTAAAGTTTTTCAACCGGAAAAACAACCGTTCGGAGAATCGCATTCACAACGGCAGATAATAAACAGTATGCCGCATTGCGCGGTTTATCGCTGCTTTTTTCGCATTTTGCAAAAAGTTTGAATGTTTTTCAGCGTATTGTTATTTCACCCGTTTTTTGTTATAATCCATAATGCAGAGGTGTGCGCCCGAGCAGCACATGCCGCTGCGGACACTGATTCTCGATGCAGCAGGGTGAACACATTGAAAAAGACCGAACAAAAAAGCGGCGGACACGGTTCGACAGGCATTGTAAAACGTATTTTCGGCAGTTTCCGGGACGGCTCGGCAGAGGAGTTCTTTTCGGATATGCGCTGGATTTTCGGTTACACAAAAAAATACAAATGGTTTGTTGTTATTCAGATACTGTTCGGCGTGCTCAGTGCATCACTGAGCCTTGTTTCCGCAATCATCAGCAAGTACGCAATAGATATTGTTATAAACAGAAAAATCGGCTCACTCTGGCTGCTTATCGCTGCTGTTGCGGCAAGTGCGGTTGCGGGGCTTGTGTTTTCAAGCCTTCAGTCGCGTGTTTCCGCAAAAATTGCTCTTCGGGTGAACAACGATATGCGGGCGGAACTTTTCGACAAACTTATGCGGGCGGACTGGCAGGGCGTTAAAAAATTTCAGAGCGGCGACATTCTGAACCGCTTAAACGGGGACACGCAAACGGCGGCTTCAATTGCAATAAGCTGGATTCCCTCCGTCATTGTAACGGGCTTTTCTTTCGCATCTTCGTTCGTCACGATTCTGTTTTACAACGTGCCCATGGCATTTATTGCTTTGCTCAGCGCACCGTTTCTTGTTGTCGTCAGCCGCGGGTTAATGAAAAAATCCCGTCTTTTTCACCGCCTTGTGCTTGAAAAGGAAAGCGCGCTCATGAGCTTTGAAACGGAGACCTTCTGCAATTACGACACGGTCAAGAGTCTCGGCGCGGCCGAAGCCTACGGCGAGCGATTCCGATGCAAGCAGGAGGAGTGCAAAACGGCAAGCCTTGACAACAACCTTTTCCTTATCCGCGCAAACATCCTGCTCACCGTTTCGTCATATATCGTTTCGTTTGCAACCTTCGGATACTGTCTGAGCCTCATTTGGCACGGCGCAATATCATATGGAACGATGACATTCTTCCTTCAGCAGAGAGCGCGTATCACGGCGGGTTTTTCTTCATTCATAAAGCTTGTTCCGCAGCTTTTGAACAGTGCCGTTTCCGCGCACCGCGTCCGCGAGCTTTCGGATCTTCCGCCGGAGCCGCAGGCCGAAACTCCCGAACAGGCTGCGGAACTTGCCTCCCGCCCGCTCAGCCTTCGCCTGACGAACATAGATTTTCGTTACTCCGATGATGCGGCTGTCAAACCCGTGCTGACGCGCAGCTCTTTTTCGGCGGAACCGGGCGAGATAATAGCCGTTATCGGCGCAAGCGGACAGGGGAAAACAACGCTGCTTCGGCTGATTCTCGGGCTTATTCGACCTGAAGGCGGGCTTGCGGAGCTTGTGGATGACAGCGGCAGGGCTCACACCGTTTCGGCCGAACATCGCAGGCTGTTTTCCTATGTTCCGCAGGGCAACACGGTTTTTTCGGGAACGATTGCGGAAAATCTTCGCATTGTCCGCCCGGAAGCATCCGACGAGGAATTGACGGCTGCACTGGATGCCGCATGTGCGCTCCGCTTTGTAACAAGAATGGGGGGCATAGATGCCTGCATCGGGGAAAAGGGACACGGCATAAGCGAGGGACAGGCGCAGCGGCTTGCCATTGCAAGAGCAATTCTGCGCGATGCACCGATACTGCTGCTTGATGAGGCAACCAGCGGACTGGATATTGAGACGGAGCAGCTGATAATCCGCAATATAATTGCAAAAGAAAGCAGCTTCAACCGCAGCTGCGGAGCAAAAAAGACCTGCATTGTTGCAACTCACCGCCCGAGCATACTTGCCCTTTGCGACAAAATCTTCCGCGTGCAGGATGCAAAAATAACGCTTGTTTCCGCAGAGGAAGCGGAAAACTACTTCAAAGGCGCGCAGTGACGCCCGCGCGGGTTTATTCGGTGTTCGTTTAAATATTATACTTTGCACGAAAAATATTGAACAGGAAATAACAACATGAAAAAACATTTGTCTTCGGCACCTTCAATCAGAGTTCGCCGCCGCAGGGGTCACGCGCCCTCCGAAAGAAAAACGGCAATTGCAGCGATTCTTGTAATTTGCGCCGTTATAATCGCCGTTTCGGCCGCGTTGTGCTGCAAGGCGGGGTTTCCCGCATGTTCGGCGCAGCGCACCCCCCCGCCGCAGAACACATTCGTGCCGACATCAGCTTCACTTTCGACGGCAGCTCCGCTCCCCACGGCAGCTCCGCTCCCGACGGCAACTCCCGCACCGTATACTTTCGTTTCCGTAAGCGTTTCCGATGCGGCGGAGGGACAGCTTGCACTCGTAAATTTTGAGCATGGTTTCCCCGCAGCGGATTCAACCGATGTTGTTCCGGTAACCGCCGCAGGTTCGCTTTTGACCGAACGCAATGATTTAAGTCTTGCTCAACCTGCAATTTCCGCGCTCTCCGCACTTGCGGAAGCTTTTTCGGAGCAGACGGGCGGCGACAGGCTGCTGCTCACAAGCGCGTATCGAACTCTTGAATATCAACAGGGGGTTTTCGATGATTATGTTGCGGCCTACGGTCAGGCAGCGGCGGATGCCTATGTTGCCGCCCCCGGAACGAGCGAACACCACACGGGGCTTGCGGCCGACCTTTCGTCAATGTCAAAGGACGGCGAACGCGTGACGCTTCCGAATCACCCGCAGTTTGAATGGCTGAAGGTGCATTGTGCGGATTACGGTTTCATCCTTCGCTATCCGCCGGAAAAGGAGAACATAACGCATGTTGCATATGAACCGTGGCATTTTCGCTATGTCGGCAAGGAAAACGCGGCAGCGGTCCGCGCTCTCGGCATAACGTTCGAGGAGTACATCGAATATCTCCGCGGCTTCACCCCGGAGACGAAATTGCTGCATGTTCCGAGTCTTTCCGCCGCAAAGCCCGAGGATCTCGGTTCGGCGGAGTTTTCCGCTCTTCCCGATTCCGGATACGTCATATACTTTGTTCCGACGGACGAAAACGCAGGCACGGAAAGCGTGAATATTCCCGTGCCCGCACAGTGCGGGAGTTATTTTATTTCCGGTTCGAATGACGGCGGGTTCATTGTGACGGCGGAACTGTAAGCAAATGCGGGTTCGGCAATTCACTGCATGAAAAAACTGATTTAAAGAGAAATCGGTTTAAGGAAAGAATTTGAAGACTGCGCCGCCGGTCGTGCGGAATCCGAAAATGCCCTCGGCAAAACCCGTGCCGAGGGCATTAATGTTGTGTTTGAACGGTTTTGTTTAACGGAAGAAAGTGTTTTATTCTTCTCCCTGTTTGTAAATCGGCATGTCAAGCAGCATATCGAACACGGGTTTCAGCTTTTCCGAATTCCCGCTTGTGTGGAATGCGACTTTGCCGCAGCCCGTGAAATTGCCGAGATTGCTTTGCTCAAGCACCCTTCCGAGCTGCCGAACGGTTGCCGAATTGCCGTCAAACAGGCGGCATTCTCCGCTGAAGTGTTTTTTGAAATATCTTTCAACGGCGCGGGCAATAAAAATGTAGTGAGTACAGCCGAGAACAATGCCGTCCGCTTTCATGCCGTGATACGGAGCAAGATATGCGTCAAAAATGTCGTCAAATGCATCGTCGGCGACGGTTCCGCTTTCAATTCGCGCAACAATGCCGCTTATGCCGAAGTTCAGCACACGCTGCGGGTCGGGCATTCGCTCCTGAAGGGCCCGATACCTTGCAAGCCGCGTTGTTGCGGCGGTGGCAAGCATGAAGATTTTGCCGTCCCCGGGAATTTCGCAGGCGGGCTTTATTGCGGGTTCAACGCTTATGACGGGAACGTCAAGTTTTTTTCTGAGAATGTTTATGGAGGCACTCGTTGCCGTGTTGCAGGCGATAACAAGCGCTTTAACGCCCAATTGCAGCAGAAAATCAGCGGAATTCTCGGTCAGGGCAAGAATCTCTTCCTCTGTTCTGTCGCCGTAGGGAGCGTTAAGGTTGTCCCCGTAGTATATAAAATTTTCCGTCGGTAAAAGCATCCTTGCGTCACGCAGCAGACTCACGCCGCCCATGCCCGAATCAAAAATGCCGATTGGTCTTGCATCCATGCAATTATACGCTTTCGTTGTTTATAATGTTGTTTTTATAAGTTCAGCGAAACATCGCTGTTCCTCATCCGCAAGGGAAAGGAAAATTGCAGCGGCAAGCATGTCCGCCGCGCCGCCGCAGCTTATGCCGCGCCGAATAAGCTCATCGTCAAAATCAAGAAGCTCCGCCTCCGTCAGCATTGTTCGCTTTGAAAGCAGGAACGCGGCACGCCGTTTAACAAACCGTGCGCCCGCATTGCCGCCGCGCTTGAGCGCGTTGTTATCCTCCAGCTCGGCCATGATGCCCAGAAGAGCAAATGCCCACGAATCGACAGAACCCTGCCCGTTTGATTCGATATTATACTCTTCATGCAGGGATTTTGCAACAATTGCAAGCGGAAACCCCGCTTTTGCCTGCTCGATCGCGCCGCCGACGCCGTATTTGCGCCGCACAATTGCACCGTTGGAACCCGAATTGCGTTCGTAATCAAATGCTTCGGCAAGTTTTCCCGCAAGCTTTGCAATGCGCTCGCCGGCATTTTCCCGCAAAGAGAGCAGCGTGTCCTCTTCCAGATCCTGGGCGGACACAGACAGGCCGTTCTGGGCCACGGTTACCTGCAGGGAATCCTCCGTCACCTCATAGGAGGTGTCCACAGGCTCCCGGGAAAATTCCTCCGCCAGCTGGGCGGTCTTCTCCTGAAAAACGGCCTCCTCCGGCTCCGGGGCGATCCCTTTGGCGCCCCGGCTGCCCATCAGGCAGGCAAGATAGTTCCACCCCCGGGCAAAGAAGCCCGGCTCGGTCTGGGCAAGGTCAAAGACCAGCTGCGCCTGGGACTCGTAGTCCAGGGCATCGGTGATCCCCAGCTCCCGGTAGGTGACGGTGGCGGCGGGAGCTTCCTCGTAGACAAGCGTCCCCTCCGGGGCGCTTTGGCCGTCTCCGGTCTGATCCGCCGCAGGCAGATAAAAGTCGATCTTCTTCTCCGGCAGCACCTGGCGCAGCTGCTCCGCCGCCTGGGAGACGGTGAGCCCGCCAACTTCCACGTCGTTGATGGTGGTGTTGGGATAAAAGGTATCCAGAGAACCGGCCCAGGCGCAAAGACCCACATAGGCGGCACACACCACGCCTACGAGGATTCCTATGACCATCAGCGGCCTTTTGCCGCCCTTTTTCAGCCGGGCCCCCCCGGCTTTTTGCACCATGGCCTCGTTGTGCTCTTCCATGACGCCCTCCTGTGATAACGAGATCAGGCTGCGCTTCCACAGCCTATGCTTTCACTTGCCTATTCTAGCACACCTCTTTCCTGGAAAGCATTACAATCCCGTAACAACCCGGCCTCAGGCCTGCTTGCGGTCCTTGGGAATGCGGATGGTCAGCAAAATGGCGTCCTCGGTGTCCTGGCGCTCCGTCCGGGCGTCTACCCCCGCGTCCCGGATGAGCCGCAGCCCCCGGTCCACGCTGTTGAGAAAGAGGCGCACGTCCTTGATGATATAGGCCCGCCGTCCCGCGGGCGGCGTGGACTGGAGGGCCTGGAGCCG
>ERZ779840.3027-NODE-3027-length-13794-cov-2.700342_pt1 | contig 13794 bp, 8 predicted proteins | sample MGYA00511561_ERZ779840 | MGnify/ENA primary metagenome ERZ779840 (study PRJEB29588, sample SAMEA2162036) | human gut metagenome | biome: human gut; feature: human-associated habitat; material: faeces | place: Denmark | collected 2008/2010 ...
GCGGATATGCACGTCACGGCGGCGGAGCTTTCTCCGGAAAAGACTGTACAAAGGTTGACCGTTCTGCAGCATATGCAGCACGTTACGTTGCAAAGAACATCGTAGCAGCAGGACTTGCAGAGAAATGTGAGATCCAGTTATCCTATGCGATCGGTGTAGCACAGCCGACATCCGTTATGGTAGATACTTTCGGCACAGGTAAATTATCCGATGAGAAGTTAGTTGAGATCATTCGTGAGAACTTCGATCTTCGTCCGGCAGGAATCATCAAGATGCTTGACTTAAGAAGACCGATCTACCGTGGAACAGCAGCTTACGGCCATTTCGGACGTACAGACTTAGACCTTCCGTGGGAGGCAGTTGATAAAGCTGAGACATTAAAAAAATATCTGTAAGAGATATCTGAAATACAAAACTCATTTGTCTTCACAAAAAGTTTAGACAATTTTATATAAATTAAATGGGATTTGAAATTTTTCATGCTATAATAGGTCATAAAGGTATGTTTATGAAGGTCATAAAATACCCTTATGACCTTTTTTGTGGGAACAGAAACCGGAAAGGCGAACATGTAATATGAAACTGAAATCAAAAATCATCATTTCTTTTTGTATTATCATATTTGTTCCGATCGTGCTGATGATGGCGGCACTTTTCAGTTTTCAGCGTATACAGGTGAAGGCGATTGAGCAGACTTATGGAATCAAGGAAAATAATTACAGCTATTTTTCCAATTCCATGCAGCTTTTAAGCCGTTTTACGAAAGAATGTTTCAAGGAACTGAAAGATGCGGCGAAGAATGATCCGGCACGGCTGGAGGATCAGGAATATTTAAATGAACTCAACCAGACATTAGAGGAGAAGAGTTCTTATCTGATCGTGAGAAAGGATAAAGAGTTAATTTATATCGGTGAGGATGCAAGCATTTCGCTGCTGACACAGCTGCCGTCGTATGGGGATACGGTGAAAGATGAGGACGCCGGCACTTACATTGATGGTGACGAACAGGTGCTGATCAAGCAGATCGACTTCCAGTTTCAGGATGGGAGTGACGGAAGTGCCTTTATTGTTACGATCTTAGAGGAGACAGTTCCGGAGGTAAAGAAACTTCTCATTGATGTGCTGATCTCGATCCTGCTGATCCTTGTGCTGACTGCGACGATGCTGACCATCTGGATGTATACCAGCATGATCAATCCAATCAAAAAACTGCAGACGGCGGCACAGAATATCAAGGATGGCAATCTTGATTTTTCAGTGGAATCGGACAGCAGGGATGAGATTGGGGAACTCTGCAGATCGTTTGAGGAGATGCGCCTGCGCTTAAAGGATAATGCGGAGGAAAAGATTGAGGGCGAAAAAGAAAATAAGACGCTCATCAGCAATATTGCACATGATTTAAAGACGCCGATCACGGCAGTAAAAGGGTATGCGGAAGGACTGATGGATGGCGTGGCGGATACACCGGAGAAGCGGGATAAATATATCCGCACGATCTACAATAAGGCAAATGAGATGGATACGCTTTTAAATGAGTTGACATTGTATGCTAAAATTGATACGAACCGTATCCCTTACAATTTCGCAAAGATCAATGTATCGGAATATTTTAATGATTGCGTAGAAGAGATCGGACTTGATCTTGAAACAAAAAATATCAGGCTTGCCTACTTTAATTATGTGGACGAAAATGTTTTGATCATAGCAGATCCGGAGCAGCTTCGTCGTGTGATCCACAATATTATCGGCAATTCCATCAAGTATCTGGATAAACAGCAGGGATTTATCAATATCCGCATCAAGGATGTCGGTGACTTTATTCAGGTGGAGATCGAGGACAACGGAAGAGGTATTTCCGCAAGAGATCTGCCATATATTTTCGACCGGTTTTACCGCGCGGATGCGTCGCGCAACTCGGCAACCGGCGGCAGCGGTATTGGTCTGTCCATTGTAAAGAAGATCATAGAAGACCATGGTGGAAAGATCTGGGCGACCAGCAAAGAGTCCATCGGAACGGTCATGTATTTTGTAATTCGTAAATATCAGGAGGTACCAAATGAGTAAAGTTTTGATTATTGAAGATGAGGTTGCAATCGCAGACCTGGAGAAAGATTATTTAGAACTCAGCGGGTTTGAGGTGGAGACTGAGAATGACGGCGTGGTCGGATTAAAACGTGCGCTCTCCGAAGATTTTGATATGTACATTTTAGATCTGATGCTGCCGGGCATTGACGGCTTTGAGATCTGCAAACAGATCAGAGAGGAAAAAAATACACCGATCCTTATGGTATCTGCCAAAAAAGACGATATCGATAAGATCAGGGGACTGGGACTTGGCGCGGACGATTACATCACAAAGCCGTTCTCACCGAGTGAGCTTGTCGCGAGGGTAAAGGCACACCTTGCCCGCTATGAGCGCCTGATCGGAAGCAACGCAGTAGAGAACGACGTGATTGAGATCCGCGGCATCCGTATCGACAAGACAGCAAGACGTGTCTGGGTCAACGGGGAAGAAAAACAGTTTACGACCAAGGAATTTGACCTTTTAACATTCTTAGCAGAGCACCCGAACCATGTGTTCACGAAGGAAGAACTCTTCCGTGAGATCTGGGATATGGAGTCGATCGGAGATATCGCAACTGTGACCGTGCATATCAAAAAGATCCGTGAGAAGATCGAGATGAATACTAATAAACCTCAGTATATAGAGACTATTTGGGGTGTAGGATACCGCTTTAAACTTTAGTTTTTATCCCAAATATTCTCCGACTATTTGGGGTGTAGGATATACATTTAAACTGTAAAGGTTTTTTATTTTGCATGTATCAGAGAAAAGAAAAATGGCGCGGAAGTCAGAAAATGGCTTCCGCGCCTTATTGCCAGTACATCGTTTTCAAAGAAGTAATATGAATTTGATGAAAGTACAGATCAGAAACGGAAGATTTTGATCATTTGATTGATAAGAAAGAAGCGATTAACCGTCTTCGCTATGAAAAGCCGAATATGCAGATTTGCTTTCGGACAGAAGATGCTTTGAAAAAGCTGCATTTCCGACATGCATTGCATGAGTGATGGATATCTTGCAGAAGAGCTTGAGATAGAGTATAAAAAGGGTATATAATAAAAAAGTTCGGGTTCAGATAACAGGACAGAAAAACAGGGCACATTTTTCATATCCAGATCAATATAGGATAAGCGAGGAAGCACAAATGAGTAACTACGAAAAACCAGTTGTTGTAATGGCAGAAGAAAGCACAGAGGGCGTGTATCTTGCAAGCGGAGATCACCTGGAACAGTGCAGATTTGGAAGAACAGAGGCATCTGCAGGGGCAGATGCGTGCCAGGAATGTTCTAAGAGCGGTGGAAAGAGAGCTACTCCTTTGCCGGGAGAAGAATCTGCAAGGAGAGATGATTTTAAAAGCTGCGTGGACAATATGCCGATCAAGCAGTAGAAATGAGGAACAGTATGCAGCCAGCGATCATTTATGAAGATGAAGACATTATCGTCTGTAAAAAACCGGCAGGCGTGGCGACACAGACCAGACGCATCGGGCAGGCGGACATGGAGAGCCTGCTAAAAAATTACCGTGCATCCAAAGGGGAGCTTCCTTATATTGGTGTGGTACATCGGTTAGACCAGCCGGTGGAAGGCATTATGGTGTTTGCAAAAAATAAAGAAGCAGCGGCAGATCTAAGCCGCCAGATCAAAACAAAACTGGCGGACAAATATTATTATGCGATGACGGACGGCGTGCCGGAAAAGAAAAAAGGAACCTTAGAGGATGAACTTTTACAGAATGGAAAGACAAATACCTCCGAGGTGGTGGAAAGAGGAACACCGCAGGCAAAACATGCCAGCCTTTCCTATGAGGTGGTCGAGCAGGATGGAAAACATGCCGTTTTGCGTATCAAACTTGATACCGGACGCCACCATCAGATCCGGGTGCAGCTTGCACATGCAGGGATGCCGATCGTTGGGGATAAAAAGTACAACTTCAAAGAAAACATTGCACCGTCGGGCGGACAGCTTGCACTGTGCTCTTTTAAGATCGCGTTCCGGCATCCGAAAACGCATAGAAAACTGGAGTTTGAAATTGACAAGCCTTTTGGTTTATCATAAAATAAATCCAAAGGTTTAGATAGAAGAGTAAGGAGATTTATCATGGCAAAGGACAAGAAGTTAGTAGAGGCAATCACTTCCATGGAGGAAGATTTTGCCCAGTGGTATACAGATGTGGTCAGGAAAGCGGAACTGATCGATTATTCATCCGTAAAGGGATGTATGATCCTTCGTCCGGCAGGCTATGCGATCTGGGAAAATATTCAGCATGAGTTAGACCGCCGTTTCAAAGAAACCGGTGTTGAGAACGTATATTTACCGCTGTTTATCCCGGAGAGTCTGTTAGAGAAAGAAAAAGATCATGTGGAGGGATTTGCACCGGAGGTTGCATGGGTAACTTATGGTGGTTTGAATCAGCTTCCGGAACGTCTGTGTGTCAGACCGACTTCTGAGACATTGTTCTGTGATTTCTATAAAAACATCATCCAGTCTTACCGTGATCTGCCAAAGGTATATAACCAGTGGTGTTCTGTTGTAAGATGGGAGAAAGAGACCCGTCCGTTCCTTCGTTCCAGAGAGTTCTTATGGCAGGAGGGACACACCGCACATGCGACCGCAGAGGAAGCAGAGCAGAGAACCGTACAGATGTTAAATGTCTATGCGGATTTCTGTGAGGAAGTATTAGCAATGCCGGTTGTACGCGGACAGAAGACGGAAAAAGAAAAATTTGCAGGTGCGGAGGCAACTTACACGATCGAAGCACTGATGCATGATGGAAAGGCATTACAGTCAGGAACCAGCCACAACTTTGGCAATGGATTTGCGAAAGCATTTGGCATCCAGTATACGGATAAAGATAACAAACTTCAGTATGTATATCAGACATCCTGGGGTATGACGACACGTCTGATCGGCGCGATCATCATGGTACACGGAGATGATTCGGGTCTGGTGCTGCCGCCGCGTATTGCACCGGTACAGGCTATGGTCATCCCGATCCAGCAGCAGAAAGACGGTGTGCTTGACACTGCAAAAGAAGTCTGTGAACGCATCGGAAAAGTCTGCCGTGCAAAACTTGATGATTCCGACAAGAGCCCGGGATGGAAGTTCTCTGAGCAGGAAATGAGAGGTATCCCGGTTCGTATCGAACTTGGACCAAAGGATATCGCAGCAGGCAAATGTGTGGCAGTACGCCGTGATACCAGAGAGAAGATTGAGATCGCATTAGACGAACTTGAAGCAAAACTGCCAGAGTTGTTAGAGCAGATTCAGAAAGATATGTTTGCGCGTGCAAAAGCACACAGAGATGCACATATCTGGGATGCACATAATTACGAAGAATTTACCACGATTGCAAATGAGAAACCGGGCTTTATCCGTGCAATGTGGTGTGGGGATCAGGCTTGCGAGGACAAGATCAAAGAAGACCTTGCAGTGACCTCACGCTGTATGCCGTTTAACGATCAGGAGCACATTTCAGATGTCTGTGTATGCTGTGGAAAGCCGGCACACAAATTAGTATATTGGGGTAAAGCATACTAAGATAATTAATAGTCTGTTTGAAAACAGATGGATTACTTTGAATGAAAACAGAACTGGAAAATGATCCGGGGAACACAGCCAGGTTTCACGGATCACAAGGTTCTGTTTCCTTTTTACATAATATGAAAACGATTCCGGTAGCGTTTCTACGATGAATTACAGGACAGAAAAAGTACATGTAACACAAAATATTATTTTTCCAGGGGGCAGGAGAAGATGATAGAAAAATATTATGATGGTGCGATAGAACAGGTAGCAGCCGGTTTGGGAACTGTGGAAAAGAACCATCTTTTAGTCAGATACAGTGGACAATTTTCCGTAGAAAACTTAAATGATACAAAGCAGCTTGAGAAAAATGAAGACATTTTCGTACAGGTACATGAATTTGAAACGGGGGAGATTACCTGTGCGTATGAGCCATATCTTACCATGATCTGTGATGGGTTCAGGCGGTATATGACGGGAACGTTTGAAGAATTTATGGAAACGTGCGATGTGTATTATCTGCACCGGCCGGTTTTGCTTGGTTATTTTAATCAGGATAATACAGGGCGGGAGGAGATCATTTTGCTTGATGAGGTGGCATATGAGCAGGAACGCATGTTGGCGGCACTTGAGCGCATGCTGTGTGCCATTGCTGACAGGCATCCGGTTCTGTTTGTTTTGAACCGTTTTCAGCTGGCTTCTAAAAGTACCATGCAGCTTACGGCGCGCTTTTTGAAATGTGAAAACTGCAATATCGGTCTTGTGCTTGGCGTGAGTGATATCCAGGCAATGCCGGAATTTCTGGTGCCGGACTGGGAAATGCTGTATGAGACATTAGATGATGGCAGTAAGATTTATCATATCGGAAATTCCGGCAGAAAAAAAGAAGAAACCATAGATGACGAAAAATACGTTGACTATGGAAGTGAAAAAGTGTACCGGAAACTGCAGAATATGGTCGAATTTCTTGATTTTGACCAGGCGGCATATTATTTAGAAACCATTGAGCGAAAGATAAAATTTGATAATCTTTTAGTGGATGATGCCGCGCGTTTTCGCATGTGGCTCTTATTTGTCAAAGTATCGATTTTAAGACAGGATATTCCAAAAGCGCTTGAAATCTGCGAGGATCTGGAAAAAATCCATCTTGCCGGAAAGGAAGAGGAGTGTGCATATGAGCAGGATTATCTGATCGCGACCGCATATATGTACCAGGGAAAATTAAAAGAGGCTTTGGAGATGGCAGGAGAAACATACCGCATCGCCGGGAAAATGTCCGATGATTACCGGATGTTTTTATCCGAACTGTTGGAGGCAAAGATCCAGATGTCCGGCTGGTATAACATCTTTTTCTGTGCACAGGATGTAAAGATAAAGGAAAGCCTGATCCAGAATCTGATCCGTTACAACTATCGCAATCACCTGGCACATGTATATATTTATGCGTATGATAACAAGCCGGAGATCGTGAAAAAAGCAAACCAGTCCGAGGAGCTTCTGATTTATTTCAGCAGGGGAATCCGCATAGCAAAAAAACTTGGAAATGAGTATCTGATCAATATGGCATACCAGAAAAATATTATGCTGTCATCGACAAACGGTATGTATGAGATATCTCTGCTTTATTCGGTGAGGACTTATGAGGCACTGAAAGATAAAAGATCAATCCAGGCAGGGCGTATTTATTCGGGGATTGCATATAACTTATGTGCGATCGGTGAAAATGAGCGCGCGATGGCTTATTACAGGCATGCAATCCGTCTGTTTTATCATCTGAGGGAACCGGAAGATATTGCGGAAGTGCAGTATAACATGTCTTTAAACTGCATTATGTGTGGACAATATGAAAAGGCGGAGTTTTATCTGACACAGTGCATGAAAGCGGTGGAGCGTCTGCATTTAAACAGCTTAAGAGTCTGCAATCTGTCCAAATTATATGGACTGCTCGCTCTTGTGTCGATCTTAGAGGGTAACCGGTTTAACTGTGAACGTTATTTAAACAACTGCAGGCAGTTTTTAAATTACGTTATAGAAAAAGAAAAGATGGGGGATGGGTTTGGAACAGTCCACGATTATGCAAAGATCGATGATGACATGTTTTTGTATACATTCTCCCGCGGACTTCTTGCTGTACACGATGGAGATTATAAAAAGGCAGACGCAGATTATGAGAAAGCGGAGGATTATCTGAGCCGATCCGAGGGAAATCAGTTTTTCAGCTATGCACTTTTCCGGCAAAAGTGGATGGAATGTTTCAAATGTCTCGAAAATCAGAAAGGTTATGAGAAGCAGAAAAAAACGTTAGAAGAATACGAAAGGCAGCATTTCAGTACCTATGGAAAACTGGCGAAAAAAATGATGGATACACTGCCGCCGGTGGATGAGGCGGACGGGCAGCAGGATGTTTCCGAACAGGAATTAGACGTACTGCTCTGGCAGGAGAGCATGGTATTAGCCTATAAGAGCAAGAAACACCAGCTGGATTTTATTTCGACCTGGCAGAAACTGATTGATGTGACCGGGGTCTGTGCAGAGGAAATGATCGATGCGGTCATGAAAACATTTTTAAATCACTTTAATGTGGACTGTGCGGTGTATGCGCGCTGTATGGAGAGACAGACGCAGGTATTATACAATAATACCGGGATCGATTTAAACGAGGAGCGGACGGGCAGGATCATCGCATCTTTAAAGCGGAATCCGGGAGGCTACGCGATCTCAAAGATCAGCAGCAACTATAACGAACACCAGGATATCACGGCATTGTTTGGTGAGGATGACGTGTGCTCTTTGGTGGCGGTGCCGTATTTTAACAATGCAAAACTCGAAAGTTTTCTGATCACCTATGTGAGGATGAAGGATAACTGGCATTCTTCCGTAAACCGGTATATGCTCGACGAAGATGATTTAAATATGTATCAGCTTTTATTCCGCGAGGTAAAATATTCTTTGAACCGTCTGGACGCATATGATAAAATATACGAGATGAACAATAAACTTTACCTCGCAGCAGTCACTGACCAGCTCACCGGAATTTACAACAGGGAAGGTTTTTACCGTAGGATCAAAGATCTGATAGATGAATTTTCGGGTGGAAAACGGAAACCGGAACTGGGTCTGATGTTTATTGATCTCGATAATTTTAAGCATTATAATGATACTTACGGTCATGATGTCGGCGACCTGGTTTTAAAGGAAATGGCAGATATTTTTTCCGGTCTGTGTGAAAAACAGGGATTTGTCTGCCGCTATGGTGGAGATGAATACATTATTGTATTTTTCACCGCGGATAAAGAAAGGCTGAAGGAAACGGCAAAGCAGATCTATCAGAAGATCGATCAGGCGGACGGTTTTGAAAAAGCGATTTCTGAGAAACTGAAAAAACAGATTTCCATCCGGAAAGAGCAGCGCATTTCCTGCTCCATTGGAATCGTGTCGGCAGAAGACATTCATGGCGAGGAAGAAATCAACCAGATGATCAAGAGGGCGGATGATCTGCTCTATTCGATCAAGACAACGAAAAAGGGAACTTACCGTATATGAAAATCGTTTTGCCGGAAAAAGTAAAATTTATCATAGAAACATTGGAAACACACGGGTATGAGTCGTATGCAGTCGGCGGATGTGTGCGCGATACCATGTTACACCGCACACCGGGCGACTGGGACATCACGACGCAGGCAAAACCGGAGCAGGTCAAAGAAATATTTGCCGAAAAGAACATTCATACCATTGACACCGGGATCCAGCACGGAACCGTGACTGTGATGGTGGAACATGAGGGATTTGAGGTGACGACCTACCGGATCGACGGGGAATATGAGGATGCGAGACATCCGAAAAATGTACAGTTTACCGCGAGTCTGTTAGAGGATTTAAAAAGGCGTGATTTCACGATCAACGCCATGGCGTACAATGACAAAAACGGCCTGATCGACGCGTTTGACGGTGTGGGTGATTTAGAGCGCGGCGTGATCCGCTGTGTGGGATGTGCCATGGAACGTTTTTCCGAGGATGCACTGCGGATGCTTCGCGCCGTGCGTTTTGCGGCGCAGCTTGGGTTCGACATCGAGGCAGAGACAAAAGAAGCGATGGTAAAACTTGCGCCTAATATTGCAAAAGTCAGTGCGGAGCGGATACAGACTGAACTGGTAAAATTAATTACATCCGCACATCCGGGAGAAATCAGGACTGCATGGGAAACAGGACTTACGGCAGTGTTTCTGCCGGAGTTTGACCGTATGATGGCGACACCGCAGAATACAAAGCATCATTGTTATTCGGTCGGGGAGCACACGGTGGCAGCGCTGGAACATATTGTGGGAGATAAGGTACTGCGCCTTACCATGCTGTTACATGATGTGGCAAAACCTGTGTGCAGAACCACGGATGCTTCCGGCAATGACCATTTTTACGGACATCCCAAAGAAGGCAGTGAGATGGCAAAGAAGATCCTCCGCCGGTTAAAGTTTGACAATGACACGACCGATAAGGTGTGCCGGCTGGTGTGCTGGCATGATGACAATCCGCCGCTTTCCGAGAAAAACGTAAGAAGGGCGGTAAGCAGGATCGGAGTGGAACAGTATCCTGCATTATTTGCAGTGAAACGTGCGGATATTCTGGCACAGAGTGAATACCAGAGAGAAGAAAAACTCTCTTATGTAGATGGCTATGAGGCGTTATACCGGGAAATTTTAGAGAAGAATCAGTGTCTTACAATACGGGATTTAGCTGTAAATGGAAGTGATCTGATCGCTGCCGGGATGAAACCCGGAAAAGAGATCGGGGAGACATTAAAAAGTCTTTTAGAACTGGTGCTTGATGATCCAGAACTGAATAACAGGGAACTGCTGTTAGAGCGAATCTGTAGTCATGAATAAACAAACCCTCTCATATGATGAAGAGACACGGGGTAAGACCGTAATCAATCATATGGGGGGCGTTTTTTTGTATAATCGACCGGAACAGATATTAGAACAATACGAACTGGAAGTAAAGTCCATCTCAAGAGGACGGGACAGCTATCAGTGTGATACAGAGCAGGGACCGAAAATTTTGCGGGAATACAGAGGATCAAAGGAGCGGGCCGGGTTTTTAGCGGATATGCTGGATCATCTGAGTGGACAGGGAAGAACGGTGGAGACGGTAATGCGGACAAAAGAGGGTGAGCCGTTTTCCGTGAACGAGGAGGAAACAAAATACATATTATATCAGGCATTTCCGGGGGCGGAATGTGACACGAAAAACAGGGCGGATATGCTTTCTGCAGTAAGAGAACTTGCATTGCTTCACCAGTCTGCGCAGAATTATGAGGGCAGTGTGCCGGAGTTTTTAAAGTCAGGGCAGAATAATCTGCTTCTTCTCTATGAAAAAAGAAACCGGGAATTGAACAAAGTCAGAAATTATATCCGTGCAAAAAAGAAAAAGAATGATTTTGAGATGATGTTTTCGGTCTGGTATCCGGAGTATGTGAAAAAAGCACAGGAGACGACGGATATTTTAAAAGATCTGGGAATCCAGGAACAGCTGATCGGATTCTGCCATGGGGACTATAACCAGCACAATGTCATTTTTTCACGGGAAGGGATCGCGGTTGTCCATTTTGAAAATTTCCTGTATCAGGAGAGCGTCGGGGATCTTGCCAACTTTATCCGGAAAATGATGGAAAAAAATAACTGGAATGCCGGGCTTGGCATGGATCTGATCCGCGGATATGACCGGGTCAGAAAACTGTCGCCGGAGGAACTGAAATATCTGTATGTGTATCTTGCATACCCGGAAAAATTCTGGAAGATCGCCAACCGTTATTATAATTCACACAAGGCGTGGCTGTCGGGAAGAAATATAGAAAAACTGGAAAAAGTCGTTGCACAGGAGGACGCAAGGGAGCAGTTTTTACAGATGCTCTTTCACTTTACCGTATAGACAGTTTGCGGTATAATCAGGTGAGTAAAAAATTGTTCAAAGCTACAGTAGGAGACAGGAGAATACATGAAGATAAAATATCAGATCATATTACTGCTTACAGCAATGGTCATGCTGCTTGGCGGATGTGGGAAGAAAAATACGGTCGTGACAGGACGCTATTATTATCCGGATCAGGAGAAAGATGCAAAAACGGAAGAAACGTCGGATGATGCAGATGAGTCGGCGGAGACGACTGAGAAAAATGAAGTTGTGATCGGAAGTGACCAGTTTCTGATCAAAACAAATGATATGCAGGAGGAATGCCTGACGTTAGAGCAGATTGCATCCGGGAAAGAGTATGTGTATTATTACACACTTGCGACCAGGTTTCTCGATAAATACGGAAACCGCACTGCAGTGTCTTATTTTGAGCCGGGCAGAGTGATCACGGTGGGAGAAAAAGATGACCAGGGAAAAGTCACACAGGTGCAGATTTCAGATGCCGTCTGGGAATATCCGGATGTATCGCGTTATTCGGTGGATATGGACCGTGGTATTTTTAAGATTGGAGATGAGCGGTATTCCTATGATGCAGATCTTTATATCTGTGAGGATGACCTGAGAAAACAGTTGTCTGATCTGACTGATTTAGATACACTGCGCGTGACCGGTATAGGAAAAAAACTGATTTCCATTGTGGTTACGACCGGACATGGAGAGCTTGCTCTGACCAATACGGATCTTTTTGAGGGAAGCTTTATCCAGATCGGAAGCAAAATTTTTGCGGAAGTGACCAAAGATATGACAATGGAGCTGCCGGCAGGCACCTATACTGTGACGGTGGCAAATAATGGGTACGGCGGCAGTACGGAGCTTACGATCGAGAGTGGAAGAACAGAGACACTTGATCTTAATACCTTAAAGGGCGCGGGACCGAAGTTTGGAAATATTTTATTTGCCGTGGATGTGGAGGATGCGCTCATTCAGATCGATGGAAAGGTTGTTGATACGGAAGAGGCGGTTCCAATCCAGTATGGAGTGCACAGTCTTACGGTCACGGCGCCAGGGTACGATACCTTTAATAAGAAATTATTTGTTAATTCTGAGGAGGCAACGATCGTAGTCGGAATGTCGGGTGACGGCACCGGAACAGACAGCACCACGGAGGAAACGGAAACAGAAAATAATGCGGAAACAGCAAATGAAGCGGACAGTTCGGCAGAGGGAGCGGCAGGAAGCCTTGCAGGAAGTCTTGCAGGAAGTCATACGGCCGGCGAAAGCGGTGGAACAACATCGGGAAGCAGTACCGGAACAGTAGCCGGAACAACTGCAGGAAGCGGTACTGACACATCGACCGGCACGGCAGCAGGAAGCGGAACCGGCACGGGTACATCTTCGGATCTTTATACAGGAAACAGTACCGGAGATGGAACATCAACAGGCAGCAGTGCGGACTATTTATCTACATTGTCAGAGCTTCTGTCAACATTATCCGGTAACAGCAACTAAAAAGGACAGAATTGTACAAATTTAGCATGGAATAGTACTTGAAAAACAGGTTCGTTATCGCTAATATAAAAATAGAATCATAAGTAAGTATGGGAGGAAAGAAAAATGGGATACAAAGAAAATTATGAGAGCTGGCTGAACAATCCTTATTTTGACGAGGATACCAGAAATGAGCTGAAAAGTATTGAGGGAAATGAAAAAGAGATCGAAGACCGTTTTTATATGGATCTGGAATTTGGTACAGCCGGACTTCGTGGTGTGATCGGAGCCGGAACCAACCGCATGAACATTTATACCGTGCGCAAGGCTACACAGGGACTTGCCAATTATATCAGCAGGGTAAACGGACAGAAACGCGGTGTTGCCATTGCCTATGATTCCCGTCATATGTCACCGGAGTTTGCAGATGAAGCGGCACTCTGTCTGGCAGCAAACGGAATCAATGTCAGAATCTATGACGCGCTGATGCCGGTGCCGGCACTTTCATTTGCGACACGTTATTATAACTGCAATGCAGGTGTTATGGTAACTGCATCCCACAACCCGGCAAAATACAATGGTTATAAAGCATATGGACCGGACGGATGCCAGATGACAGATGATGCAGCAGCAATCGTATATGCTGAGATCCAGAAGACAGATGTCCTCACAGGTGCAAAATACATATCCTTCGCAGAAGGTGTAGAAAAAGGGCTGATTCGTTTTGTAGGAGATGACTGCAAGAAGGCGCTTTATGAAGCGATCGAATCACGTCAGGTAAGACCGGGACTTTGCAAGACAGCAGGACTGAA
>ERZ779840.3034-NODE-3034-length-13776-cov-7.718023_pt1 | contig 13776 bp, 11 predicted proteins | sample MGYA00511561_ERZ779840 | MGnify/ENA primary metagenome ERZ779840 (study PRJEB29588, sample SAMEA2162036) | human gut metagenome | biome: human gut; feature: human-associated habitat; material: faeces | place: Denmark | collected 2008/2010 ...
CTCCAGCACCGAATGCGGCAGCCATGGCGGCAACGGTCTGCTTGTCATAGTTCACGCTGTAATACTGCGCATGAACCTTTCCCACGACAAGTGTCAGACACATATATATTATAATAAGGTTTAAACGTCTCATTGCTTCACTACTTTACGTTTCTACTATTTTGAGTTTCTACTATTCCACTACTTTACTACTTGTAGTATCTACTATTGGTAGTATTCACTACTGATAGCATCTAATACTCAGCCACCGTTGACTTCGTCTTCGTCCGACGTGACTCGGGATAGCCCAAACGAGTTTGGGACTCTCCTCTCGCTACTCCGTCCGTTCCCGATGATTTTGTCATCGGGCAATTGTCCGTCAGATTAAGCACCTTTCCTGCCTCATTCACCTTCTGCGCAAATGCCAACGACTTCCCGATGCCACTGGCATCCCAGTCCCGGCAATACCGCTCAATAGCCTCCTGATGGCTGCACTTCAGTTCTCGCTTATAGAGTTTCAATGCCTCCTTCTCAGCTCGCTCGGTGGTGTAGGTCATATAGCACTCGTGCGGTTCTTCCACACCATAGACTCCGCTCGTCGAGCCACGTCGGATAAACACCTCACGGAAGAAACTGCGTCCTTCCTTGTTCTCTAATCGGTTGACCGTGAAAATCTTCTTGCAATCCACATCGGTCAAGCCCAGTATCGCCTTGATCTCGTCGAAACGCTCACGGAACTTGCTCTGATCGAGCAGCATCACCACGTCGGAATTGTTGATGATGGCTTCCTTCACGATGGGACTGCCGATGATGTCCTGTATCTCCTGTGTCACCACGCCCACGCTCGCCCAGAACTTTCGGGCGGTCTTGTAGAGGTACTTGATGTACTCGGCCATCAACGGTGAGGCGATGGCTTTCCATGCCTCCTCGATGACTAAGCACTTGCGGTTCTTCTTCAGGCGCATCTTCTGCAAGAACACGTCCATGATGATGAGCGTCACGATGGGGAAGAGCTGCTTGTTCTCCTTGATGGCATCCACCTCGAAGACTATGAAGGTCTCGTCAAACAGGGTGCTATCGACATTCTCGTTGAGAATCTTGTCGTACTTGCCGCCCTTGTAAAAGTTCTGGAGCATGTAGGCGAAGTTGTCGCAGTCGATGGTGGTGATGTTGTTCTCGATGCATATCTGGTCGAGACGCTCACAGGCAAACTCATAGAACGAGTCAAAAGACAGGGTCTTCACTGCCAATGCCATGCGCCGCTCCTCCAGTCCGTGGATGAGTTTCTCCACCTTGTCATGTATCTGCGACAGCTCCGTGCCGCGCCGCTTCTCCATTGTGGAGAGGTTTTTTCTTAAAGTCTCCTTCTGCGAGGAAGGATAGGGCTGAACGCCGTTGAAGTAGAAGTCGTAATACTCCGTCACCAGCTGCTCCACGACACGGAACTCCAGTTCGGGTATCTGCACCTCCGAGCCTTTCCAGATCAGCAGTATCAGGTTCTTCAGGAAGTCAATCTTCTCGATGTTCAGCTCCCGCTTGCTGATGTTGAAGGGGTTCATGGTGATGGGCTTATCCTCCGTATAGGCGATGTACTTGCCGCCAACATACTCGCAGAGTCCCTCATACGAGTTACCCGTATCGACCATGACGATGTCGGTGTTCTGCTCCCACAACTGGCGCACCACGCTGTTCATGTGGAAGCCTTTATATATTACCTAACACGTTGAGTAACAACACTTTATTGAAAACTACAAAATCTAAACGGTACAAATTTTGAACAAGGGTAAAACAGCCGTTCAAAGCACTCGGCAAAGAGAAAAAACTATGACAGGGTCAAAAAGCAGATTTAAGATTATTTATGAAAATATTTTGGGCAAATTTGGCTTATTGCTATCCAAAGAGCGCATTTGAATAGAAAATCGCACTCGCAACAACCGTAAAGAGATTGACGGTAGAAAAAGAAAAAGATGGGGTTAGGGATGCGGACTGGAGGCATAGATTAAGGTCGAAAACAGGTGTCTTGTACCTTGGTTGTATCTCTGTCTGCATATATCGTTGATAGACAACGCTGGTTAATAATTCGGCGGCAAGTTATCACATTTTATGCTCGCATAGTTAAGACCTTATCTTGCCCCGACAAAGTGCAAACATAGTTGGCTTTGTTTGTATGAGCTAATGAATGCATTTGTATAACGATACTATTTTGCCTTGGAATGTTGCTATAGTCCACAAATTTTGCCTAATTCGCTAATTCTATTGAAAATTTTGCTCATAAGATAGCGACTATTCCAATTATAATATGTATATTTGCACAATAAATCCAGTCGGAATGAATATGGAATCAAACGAGAAACCCATTATCAACCGCATCAAAGTGGTTCTGGTGGAACAGAGAAGGACGAACAAATGGTTGGCAGACACTCTTGGAAAAGACTGCACGACAGTTTCAAAATGGTGTACCAATACGGCACAGCCCGGATTAGAAACTTTGGTAAAGATTGCAGAATGCCTGAATGTTGATGCCAGAGAATTGATTGTTCCTACAAAGAAATAACAACTGCGCTAAAAGAAAGATATATGGCAACATCAATAAATTTGTCAAAGATTACAAAAGTTGACCTTCGTGACTGCTGGCAGAATGAGGCAACAGATTTCACTCCTTGGCTTGCGACAGAGGAGAATATGTCTCTGCTTGCCGATGCTCTTGGAATGAACGAGCTTGAAGTAAAAGCACAGGAAGAACATGTCGGTCCTTTCCGTGCGGATATTCTCTGTGTAGATTCAGGGACAGACAAATTGGTGTTGATAGAAAACCAATTGGAGAAGACTGACCATAACCATTTAGGGCAGATTCTGACATATGCAGCAGGACTTGATGCTGTTACTATTATCTGGATTGCTGAACGCTTCACGGAAGAGCACAGAGCAGCCATTGACTGGTTGAATCGTATCACAGACAAAGAATTCAACTTCTTTGGTGTAGAAATCGGCTTGATAAAGATAGGCAGCAGTCCTGCCGCTCCAATATTCAATGTGATAGCCAAGCCAAACGGCTGGTCAAAAGATGTCCGTACCTCGTCCAGTCAGACTTCAAATGAGAATCGAACAGATGCGGAAATGTCAAGATACGAATTCTGGTCTGCATTCTGTGAGTACATGGCAAATAATCCGTCCAAGAAGTTTCGCACACAATCCCCTTCTTACAGCCACTGGATGAATATCGCCATTGGTCGCTCCAATTTCCAGATTTGCCTTCTTCTTAATTCGAGGGAGCAGAAGATAACTGTGCAGTTGTATATAGGTGATGACATTGACAAGAAAAACTTTGATGCTTTACTTGCATACAAGGATGAAGCAGAAACAGCAATTGGCGAAACATTGGACTGGAGGCGACTGGATGGAAAGAAGACATCAACAGTCGATTTGTATAAGAAGTGTGATTTCACGAAGAAGTCATCCCAAGCAGAACTCTTTGAATGGCTGAAAGAATACACAGAACGATTCGTTACTTTCTTCAAGCCCATCATAAAGAAACTATAATGGATTTCTTTTTATCATAGAACTTCCTATAATAAATGATTATGTGAAGATAATACAGTCAGGAACTATGAGCATGCAAAATTTGACAGAAGAAGATATAAAGCTGCGTTATATTACACCATCCATCGTAAACAGTGGATGGTCGGTTCAAGATATAACTATGGAAACTAAGGTTAAATTGACTGATGGCAAGATTAATCTTAGAGGAAATATGGTGTCACGTGGGAAAGCAAAATTCGCCGACTACGTGCTATACTACAATCGTGCAACTCCGATTGCCATAGTTGAAGCGAAAGATGCAAACCACACTGTCGCATTTGGGATGCAACAGGCGAAGGAGTATGCCCAGATGATGGATATTCCTTTTGCTTTCAGTTCTAACGGACTTGGTTATCAAGAGTATGATTTTCTGACAGGTAGAGAGCGTTCGTTCCCGATGGATGCGTTCCCCACAAAAGAAGAACTGTATGCTCGCTTCCTGACTGAAAGCAATGACGGAAAGGGACTTTCAGATGAAGAAAAGAAAGTCATCAATCAGCCATACTGCACAGGACAAGACATTTTCCCACCACGTTATTACCAACGTAACGCTGTAAACCGTACTGTAATTGCTGTTGCGCAAGGGAAAAAACGCCTGTTGCTTGTCATGGCTACTGGTACAGGCAAGACCTATACGGCTTTTCAGATAGTATATCGGCTTCTAAAATCTGGATTGGTGAAGAAAGTGCTGTATTTGGCTGATAGAAACGTATTGGTTGACCAGTCTATCCAGCAAGATTTCAAACCTCTTTCAAACACAATCCATAAAGTGGATTATCAGAAAGATATAGAAACACATGGTGGACATTTAGCCTACGAGGTATATTTCTCTCTTTATCAGCAGTTGATAGGGAAAGAAGGGAAACAAAATTATAAGGAACTCTTTAAGCCAGAGTTCTTTGATATGGTGATTGTGGACGAGTGTCATAGAGGTAGTGCCAAGGATGATAGCAGCTGGCGAGAAATACTGGAATATTTTAGTGAGGCAATTCAACTTGGTATGACAGCCACCCCAAAGGAAACTAAATACCAATCAAGTATCAGCTATTTTGATGAGCCAATTTACACATATAGCCTAAGGGAGGGCATTGAAGACGGATTCCTTGCCCCATTTAAGGTTGTCAATGTCACTACAAATATTGGTGACGAATGGCGACCCATAAAAGGACAAAGAGATATATACGGCAATCTTATCGAAGACCGCATCTATAATAATTCCGACTATGATTACAACATCATCATAGAAGACCGAATCCGAGAAGTTGCACATGAAATAACGCAGTACCTGAAAAGTACAGACCGTATGGCTAAGACTATTGTATTCTGTGCTGATGAAGACCATGCCGACCGTATGCGTACGGCACTTGTCAATGAGAACGATGATATGTGCAGGAAGAACCCTGACTATGTTGTTCGCATTACAGGTAGCGACCCTTATGGACAGTCGAAACTGGACTACTTTATTTCTGTAGCTTCAAAATTCCCTGTAATTGCAACAACAAGCAAACTTCTCTCTACGGGTGTGGACTGCAAGATGGTGAAACTTATAGTATTAGACCAGCGTATAAACTCGATGACAGAGTTCAAGCAGATTGTTGGTCGCGGTACAAGAATCCGTGAGAAAGACGGGAAGACTCACTTTACACTCATGGATTTCCGTAATATCACACGCTTGTTTGCCGACCCTGATTGGGATGGCCCCATTGAAATAGACGAAAACTATACTAAGGATAAAGGTAAGCCCTATCCGCAAATAGAGGATGAACCGTCTGTTGTCAGTGAACCAGATCCTGAACGTCCACCTAAGCCCATTGTAGGCAAGGACGGCTGCACGGTAAGGGTCATCAACAAGGTAGTTTCTGTATATGATGCTAATGGAAAACTTCTTCGTACGGAAAGCATTACTGACTATACACGTAAGAATATAAACGATACTTACGCCAATCTTGATGATTTTATCCGCAGATGGAATGAAGCCGAGAAGAAAGCGGAGATTACCGACTTGCTACGTGAGAGTGGTATCGACCTGCAAGCATTAAAACACGAAAGAAACATGGATGATGTTGACGATTTCGACTTCATCTGTCATATAGCGTATGGCAAAAAACCGCTTACGAGGCGTGAACGTGCTGAGAATGTGAAGAAGCGTGACATCTTCAACAAGTATGGTGCGGAAGCACGGAAAGTACTTGAAGCCCTGCTTGACAAGTACGCAAATGACGGCATTACCCAGTTGGAGAACAGAACAGTGCTACGTCTTGATCCGTTCCGCCAAATGGGTTCTCCTGCCAATATAGCCAAGCTGTTTGGAGGCAATCAGCAGTATTTCTCAGCAGTCAAGGAACTTGAAAGTTTAATTTATAGCAATATAGCATAACCAGATATGGCACTTAATAATTTTGTAAAGAGCATCCGAAACATCATGCGCAACGATGCTGGTATCAATGGCGATGCCCAGCGTATCGAACAGATAGCGTGGATGTTGTTTCTGAAAGTATATGACGAGAAAGAAAATGACTGGGAGTTTAACGAAGATGGTTACACTTCGTTCATCCCGGAGAACTGCCGATGGCGCAACTGGGCAAAAGACAAAGGGGATGGAGAAGCGTTGACGGCAGATGACCTGTTGAAGTTTGTGAACGACACGCTCTTCCCCACATTGAAAGGGCTTGAGGTAACCCCTTCCACCCCCATGCGTAGCACCATTGTAAAGACTACATTTGAGGATGCCAACCAATACATGAAGGATGGAGTTCTGCTTCGTCAGGTTATCAACGTCATTGACCAACTCGACCTTGGCGACTATGAGGAGAGCCATGCTTTTGGTGAGATATACGAGTCTATTCTGAAAGAAATGCAGTCAGCTGGTTCGGCAGGTGAGTTCTATACACCACGTGCCTTGACTGATTTCATGGCAGAAATCATCAATCCAAAGGTCGGAGAGAAGATGGCAGACTTCGCCTGTGGCACTGGTGGCTTCATTACAAGCTGGCTGAAAGCTCTTGATAAAAAGGTGCAGACTGCAGAAGACAAAGAAGAATACGCCAGGTCAATCTATGGCATTGAGAAGAAGCAGTTCCCCTATATGCTGTGTGTTACCAATATGCTTCTACATGACATTGACTCTCCAAAAGTGATGCATGACAACTCCTTGACGAAGGATGTGCTCAACTATACGGACGAAGACAAGTTTAATGTCGTACTGATGAATCCACCTTACGGGGGTAGCGAGAAGAACGACATTAAGCAACATTTTCCATCGGATTTGAGTTCAAGTGAGACTGCCGACCTGTTCATGGTGCTCATCATGTACCGTCTTGCAGCGAACGGTCGTGCCGCCGTCATTTTACCTGACGGATTTCTGTTTGGCACTGATAATGCAAAACTTGCCATCAAAGAGAAGCTGCTCCGAGAGTTCAATCTGCATACCATTATCCGTCTGCCTGGCAGCATATTTGCACCCTACACCAGCATAGCAACGAATATCCTCTTCTTCAATAACGAGCGTGCAGAAGGAGCGGAAGAAGGATTCTCTACCGACAAGATTTGGTTCTACCGCCTTGATATGCCAGAAGGCTACAAGCATTTCTCCAAGACAAAACCTATGCGTGCAGAGCATTGTGGCCCTATCATTGACTGGTGGAATAACCGTCAAGAGATTGTAGATACGGAGAACAATAACGAGAAGTCCCGCTGCTTTACTGCCCAGCAGCTATTGGAGTTGGATTGCAACTTCGACCAATGCAAGTTCCCCAAGGATGAGGAAGAGATACTTCCCCCTGCTGAACTCCTTGCCGACTACTTCAAGAAACGCAAGGCTCTTGACCACGAGATTGACAAGACGCTGGCAGAGATACAGCGGATATTGGGAATAGAAACCAATATTGAAGAGTAGTGATAAGAAACATTGTATTTATGATTGTTCAATCTACTGATATTCAGAAGGTAATATTCTGCTCGCCTTATAAATGAGGTAAACAAAGCCTATAACAGAATAATATGGTAAAAACAATAAAGAATCCACAGCAAGACTCATTTGTTTCTGACCTAAAGAGTATCGCAAATGAAGCTCGTAGGCAAGCTTATCGTGCGGCAGACCATCTATTGGTAGTGCGCAATTGGCTTATTGGTTGGCGAATAGTCGAACAAGAACAGGCTGGAAAAGAGCGTGCCGAATATGGCAAAAAGATATTAGAGCTCGCTTCTCAGTCTCTAACCCAAGAATTTGGAAAGGGGTTTGGGCTGACAAGCATAAAGAATATGCGTTCTTTCTATCTGACATTTAGCAAACTGCAGATTAGTCAAGCAATGCTTGACCAATTCGGGATTGAAAGTAACTCAATTCGTCAAGCAGCGCTTGACGAATCAATGATACCATTTTATCCCAATCTTTCATGGCTTCACTATGAGCGTTTGATGCGTGTTAAAGATGAAGCCGCTCGATTGTGGTATCTGAAAGAGACAGCTCGGGAGCAGTGGGACTACCGTACCTTGCAACGCAATATTTCGTCGCAGTATTATTATCGCTTGTTGCAAACTCCAGAGCAATTGCGCCATGAAGTAAGTGATGAGATGCATTCTCTGACTAAAAATTTTGAACATGACAAGCACTCTTATTTAAAGAATCCTGTTATCGCTGAGTTCTTGGGATTGCCACAAAACCCTGTCTATAGCGAGTCGAAACTGGAGACTGCAATAATTGACCATTTACAGACCTTTATCATGGAGTTAGGTAAAGGTTACGCTTTTGTGGCACGTCAGCAACACATCAAGACCGACATGGGTGATTTCTATATCGACCTTGTTTTCTACAATATCATCTTGAAATCGTATTTAATCATTGACTTGAAGACCACGCAAATAACCCATCAGGATGTAGGTCAGATGGATATGTACATACGAATGTACGATGAACTGAAAAAGGAAGAAGGAAACAATCCCACAATAGGTCTGTTGCTGTGCTCAGATACCAGCAAAGACCTTGCACGCTATTCCATCTTGAAAGATAGCAAGCAACTTTATGCTGCTAAATATCTTACTTATCTGCCTACAGAAGAGGAATTAAGCCGTGAGATTCGTGAACAAAAAGAGTTTTTCGAACTACAAGAGGGAAAGAAAAATGAAACTATCAATGAATAATATAAAGATTCTTGTCTGCTTGCTTATGTTTATTATAAGCTACCAAAGTAAAGCACAGACTGTCGGATATACATATAAGGCTCTTGCAGCCGAAGGTTGCAATATGAAATACAGTGTAGCGAAACAGGACACAATGTATTCCATCGTTGCGACAGTACGCTCAGACAGAATGAATTTCCTCAGTGAGCCAACAATGAAGATAAGGACATTCTCTGGAAAATACCTTGAATTAAAGGGGACTGTGATTGGTAATGGGAGCCAGTCAGCAGGTATTATCAGCGGCAACGTAGTAATACCTGTTACGGAGATAAGTTCTACCGCCCAGTTTAGGATTACTCCACAGCAATTTGAAATCTTGAATGAAGGTGTGGCAAAGATACGTTTGTCCATGACACCGATGAATCACGAGCGCATCTTCAAAAAAGACAAAATTGGAAAGAAACTCTATCAGTTCTACCAGAGGGAGAAACAAAAGGATGAAAACTTCTAAATCAATTGGAACAGAATGAACGGCAAGCAATTAAAGAACAGCATACTGCAATGGGCTATACAAGGAAAACTTGTGCCCCAAGACCCAAATGACGAACCAGCAAGCGTATTGCTCGAAAAGATTCGTCAGGAGAAAGAACGCTTGATAAAGGAGAAGAAAATCAAGCGTGACAAGAACGCATCTATCATCTACCGTGGTGAGGACAATTCCTATTATGAGAAGTTCCTCGCCACAGGAGAGGTGAAGTGTATTGATGAGGAGATACCGTTTGAGATACCGAAAGGGTGGGAATGGTGCAGAATGGGAAACATAGGAGAATGGGGGGCTGGCGCAACTCCAGCCAAGGGTAATCCAGACTATTATAATGGTAATATTCTTTGGTTGAGAACTGGTGAACTCAACAATGATATAGTCTATGACACAGAAATAAAAATTACAAAAAAAGCATTGAAAGAATGCTCGTTACGACTAAATAAAGTCGGGGATGTAATGATTGCAATGTATGGTGCGACTATTGGCAAGGTAGCAATTGTTGGAAAAGAAATGACAACAAATCAAGCATGTTGTGCATGTACACCTATTGGTATTTTCAACTGGTTTCTATTCTATTTCCTAATGGGTAGCCAGCTTGATTTTATAAAGAAAGGTGAAGGAGGTGCTCAGCCAAATATTTCAAGACAAAAACTAATTGCACACTTAATGCCTGTTCCACCAATAGAAGAACAGCACAGAATAGTATCAAGAATTAGAGAAGTTTTGCCTTATGTCGAAAGATATACTCATAGTCAAGTGGCGCAGAATATTCTTAATGAGAGCATAAAGCCTATGCTCCGCAAAAGTATATTGCAAGAAGCCATTCAAGGCCGACTTGTTTCGCAGAATTCAAGTGATGAATCAGCGAATGACCTTCTTCTACGTATCAAAGAAGAGAAACAGCGACTTGTGAAAGAAGGTATGTTAAAGAAATCAGCTTTGGAAGATTCAGTCATCTACAAAGGTGACGATAACAAGTATTATGAGAGGATAAACGAGGAAGTCGTTGAGATAGAGCTATCTTATGATTATCCAGATAGCTGGTGCGTAGTACGATTAAAGGATGTTTGCCAACTCATAGATGGAGTGAAGATGACAGGGAAAGGAGTCTGTCTTGACGCAAAATATCTTCGTTGTAAATCGTCACCAACATATCTCGATAAAGGAAGATTCGTTTGCGAGAACGACAGCATTATCCTTGTGGATGGTGAAAACTCAGGTGAAGTGTTTTCAGTGCCAGAAGACGGATATATGGGAAGTACTTTCAAGCAGTTATGGCTAAGTACGGCAATGTACAAGCCATATCTATTGGCTTTCATTCTGTTCCATAAGGAGGCACTGCGTAATTCAAAAAGAGGTGCGGCAATACCACACCTCAATAAGGAACTGTTCTACAATCTTCCAATAGGAATACCGCCTTATAAAGAACAAGAGCGAATAGCACAACGAATTAACGCATTATTTCAGTTGCTCAAATAGTTTTTCTATTTGGGCAACTATGCGTTGTTGCTCTTTAATTGGAGGTAATGGAATCATTGCCATTGCCAATCGCTCTTTCCCTATATTATAGAAGGCTTGTCCTGATTTATTAGTGACAGACTTCATGTATTCTCCCATTGAAGGTGAACCTAAAAGTGCAAGAAGATACTGTGAAAGATAATCGTTACAAAGAAACGAGCGAAGAATAAAAACAAATCCTCCGACTGTTACATCATTCATGTCTTTTTGCACTCTTGCGGCTTTACCAATATTTTCCAAACTTGTAACAGCCGGTGTCACTATGTCGTTCTTTCTCAATAAGATGCTTTTTTTTATTTTTGAGCATGGAAGGAACAAATCGTCTGGTTTCATTACAAGTTCAAAGGGCAATATATTACCACCACGTAATACACGAACGCCTTTTTTCTCAGTACTTGCATCTTCCTTTTTGAAGGTCGCACCTGTAAAGATAGAACAAACATCTTTCAATCTACACCAATTCCAATTAGCAGGAATGTCAAAAGGTATACTGTCAGATATATCATATACATCTGAACCTATCTGCTCATAATACTTGTTACATTCCTATAAGTTTATATGCTTCTTTTATCTTTTCAGATATTCGTTGTTGTTCTGATAAAGGAGGTAGTGGAAATAGTTTATTCTCCATATATCCAGATATAATACGCTGTTGGTTAGCAGTACCCTTAAATACAGCCTCCTCTACAAAGTAGGGACTTTCAAGGAAGAAAAGGAGATACTCTCTATTGATAGTTTTGCCATAAGGACGGAGAACTTTTAATTCTGTTGTACCAGCTCCAATTCCATTCGGCAGTTTTCTTAGAATCATTGACTTTCTATTTTGAAAGCAGGGAGTAATTTTGGCAAATGCAACATCTCCATCTGCAAAATGTGTAAAGCCTGCTTTTATGTCTCCCCATTTCTTTTCATGATATGTGTATTTTGACAGGTATGTTGCATCAACACATTCCATCGGGATAAATGCAGCCCGAGTCTCATTTGGTGCATCGTTTTTAGGATTGACTTGAACAACATTAGCGAGTCGAACCCACTGCCATGAAGACGGTATTTCAAATGGTATTTCAGTATCAATACAAACTACATTTTTCCCATGATTCTCGTAGTACTTGTTATCGTCACCTTTGTAGATAACAGAATCGGTGAGAGCAGACTTCTTTAACTTACCCTCTTTGACCAGCCTTTGCTTCTCTGTTTGTATCTGTTCAAGCAGTTCTTTGACTGTATCTTCCGACTCTATCTGAGGAACAAGTTTGCCTTGGATTGCTTCTTGCAAAATGCTTTTCTTGATAGCACCATTGAGAGATGAGTTTAGAAGATTTTGTTTTTCTTGTGTTAGTTCATACTTCTCAACCTTAGGAAAGACCTCTGATAGTATATTTGTAATCCTCTTCTGTTCTGCTATAGGAGGTAGTGGAATCAACAAACTTTTAAGCCTATTGGCTGAGAGTCCAGGCATAGCAGTTCCTACAGATGCAAGACTATTACTTTCCTTTTGTAAGTAAATGAAGTAATACACATATTCACAAGTGCCATCAACAAGTGGCCTCAATCTGTGAACATGATTTTGAAGACAAATATCGTAATCTTCATTCCAAATGGCAGAACGACCGTAACCAGCACCACCTTCACAAACGAGCAAATCACCTTTTGTTGCTGAACAGGTTTTAATCTCTTCTTCTGTAAAATTCATAACTTTTACATTGTTAAGAAGAAAATATCCCCAATAGAGATTAGATGTTGTAATGAACTTCTGTGGTGTACCGCCACTTTTATTACTGCTACTTTGCTGTTTACCACTTGTATGATTGAATATGTTACCAATTCGTGTCCATTCCCACCCCTGTGGTATCTCAAACGGTATCTCCTCATCTATACACTTCACCTCTCCTGTGGCGAGTATCTTCTCATAATAGGAACTCATAGAAATTGCTCAAATATATTGTATAGAGGGCAATGTCGCCCAATAATACAATATAAATATGACAGAAAACACATTTGAAAATGTCTTGCGTCAAGCAAATATGGCGCAGAACACAATTACGGCCTACCTTTATGCTGTAAAGGAGTTCAACTCAAAGTTCAAGGAGCTGAACAAAAAGAACCTGTTGGTCTATAAGACCTTCTTGATTGAAACGTACAAACCCAAAACGGTGAACCTACGTATTCAAGCCATCAACAAGTACCTCGACTTTATGGGGAAGTCAAAGCTCCGCCTGAAATCGGTGAAGGTGCAGCAACGCACCTATTTGGAAAATGTCATCAGCAATGCCGATTACCTCTTCTTGAAGAAGAAACTGAAGCAGGAAGAGAACAAGGAGTGGTACTTTGTTGTTCGTTTCTTGGCGGCAACAGGCGCACGTGTCAGTGAGCTTGTACAGATAAAGGTGGAACATGTACAAGTGGGATATTATGACATCTATACCAAAGGTGGCAAGATACGCCGTATCTATATCCCAAAGACGCTACGAGAAGAAACTGCGGGATGGCTTAAAGGTTTGAAGCGTACGACAGGCTATTTGTTCTTGAACCGTTTCGGACAGCGTATCACTACCAGAGGCATATCACAGCAGTTGAAAAACTATGCTGTAAAATATGGACTTAACGAGAAAGTGGTATATCCACATTCCTTTCGTCATCGCTTCGCCAAGAATTTCTTGGAGAAGTTCAATGACATTTCTCTCCTTGCCGATTTAATGGGACACGAGAGTATTGAAACGACACGTATCTATCTGAGACGCAGTAGTACGGAACAACAGGAAATCGTGGACAAGATTATCACATGGTAGTCCATAAAGGGAATGGCTGTTGAATCAATTGGAGGCGTTATCTTTTCACCCCTCTATATTGGAGTGGTATATCGCCCACAATACTTTCCAACTCCCTGTCCACCTTGGATAGTTCCTCTTTAGACAAAGCATAGATGCAGTCAATCGCCAGTCGGTTGGCTGCTATTTTTCTGTGTGCGAGGATGGTCTCTTCGCCACCGATGGAGGGGCGGTTTGCACCGCTCGCCTCCAGATAGTCGTTTACTGCGT
>ERZ779840.3038-NODE-3038-length-13759-cov-3.411924_pt1 | contig 13759 bp, 10 predicted proteins | sample MGYA00511561_ERZ779840 | MGnify/ENA primary metagenome ERZ779840 (study PRJEB29588, sample SAMEA2162036) | human gut metagenome | biome: human gut; feature: human-associated habitat; material: faeces | place: Denmark | collected 2008/2010 ...
CGATGAAGGGGGTATTTCCTCCTCGAAACTGGCGAAAATCGCCATGCCCAGCAAGGATGACGACGCACGGCTCAAATCGTTGCAGCAGACCTTCGCCAAGCACGACATGCTGCAGGTCGTAGGAGATCCGACCTACCTGCAGGCGATGGCGATGCCAACGCGGGTCGACGGCATCACCCAGCCCGCATTGTTCGACATGACCGCCTACAGCGCCATGAACAACGCTCCGGCCTACAGCGCAGCCGGTATCAACGACCGTCAATGGTCCGCAGCCAAAGCCCGGAAAACCTATCAATCGGCATTGGGCGACAGCAACGCGGACATCACCGCATACGCGTGGCAGGGCAACGGCAATTGGACCCTACAAGCGTTGACGAAGGCCCGCCAGCAGGGGTACGGCACCGTCATCGCCACGCATGACTTCGAAGAGGACGATGCTTTCTACTATATACCGTACGTACCGGCAAGACGGTGGTCTCCACCGATGCCGGGGACATCACCGTGCTTTCCGCGCAGAATGTGCTTTCCGGCCTGGCCCAAGGCAAGGCGACCAGTGACGATGCCAACGCCGACAGCGAGGGAACCACGGCCGGCAGATTGGCGCGATTCGTCGCGCAAAGCGCGTTCTACCAGATGGAACAGCCTTATGCGGAACGCAACCTGCTGGTCTGTCTGAACGAGGATTCCGACCCCAGTGTTGTGGACGCGCTGATGAGCGACATCGAGCAGTCGCCGTGGCTGAACCTCACCGATCTCGCCACGTTGAAGGATGCCGACATCTCCGAAGATGCGGCCAGCATGTCAACCGACCTTCCCCAAACGGACGGCCTTACCGATGGCATGCGCAGCGACGTCCAGCAGACTCTGAGCGCGCTGGCGAACTCATCGAGCAACATCAAACGTTTCAATATGTCGATCCTCGTCAAGCCGAACGGAAAAGACGAATCCGACGTCAACACCTGGAGCAGGCAGCTGACGAACGCCCACACCATCATGGCCCTGCACGCGTTGGGCGGCGAAAGCCCTTCCAGAAGCACGATGGCGGAAGGCGCGAACCAGCTCGCGGCCCTGCTGATCAACGGTGTGGCGATCACGCCGACGGAAAGCGTGAACGTGGTCAGCGAAACCGCGAAAATGCCGGTGACCATCAGCAACAGCCACCCGTACCCGGTAAAGGTGAAGGTCTCGTCGCTGACCGATTCCATGCAGATCGTCACGTCCCGATTCGACACCGTGCAGGTGCCGCCCCACGGCGAGGCACAGGTGGCGTTCACCATCCGTGTATCCACGTCCGGCACCGCCAACGCCACCATCAGCCTGTTCGACAGGAATGGTGCAGCGTTTGGAGCCACGCAGGTCACCCACATCACCAGCGCGCTGCAGATCAGCGACAAGAGCGGTTTCGTCATCATCGGCTTCGCCGTGCTCTTGGGCGCTGTGGGACTGTGGCGTCAATTCAACCGTAAGAAGGATCCCGACGAATGAGTTCTTCCGTTGGCCGTAACTCACTGATCATGGCCTCCGGTACCGCCGCTTCGCGCGTGACCGGCCAAATCCGCACCATCCTGCTTGCCTGGGCCTTGGGCACCACCGGCTATGCCGCCAACGCCTACCAGGCCGGTTCGATGATTCCGCAGGTCATCTACACACTGGTTTCCGGCGGCATCTTCAACGCGGTGCTTGTGCCGCAGATCGTGCGCACGCTGAAATCGAAGGACGCCGAAACCAAGCTCAACAAGCTCATCACCCTTGCCATCACCTTGTTGTTGGGTGTGACGCTGCTCATGGCCGTTGCCACGCCGTTGTTGACCAAACTGTATGTCAACGGCAGCGCCGAAACCATGGCCCTCGCCACCTCCTTCACCTTGTGGTGCATGCCCCAGATCTTCTTCTACGGCCTGTATACGGTGATCGGGCAGATTCTCGCGGCGAAGGACCATTTCGTCACGTATGCGTGGAGCTCGGTCGGCGCGAACATCATCAGCTGCATCGGTTTCGGCGCGTTCATCGCGATGTTCGGCAGGGCCACGGAACGTCCGCTGGACTTCTGGACGCCGACGAAAATCGCGCTGACCGCCGGCACTTGGACGCTTGGCGTGGCGTTCCAGGCGCTGGTGCTGTTCATTCCTTTGACGAGAATCGGCCTGAAATACCGTCCGAAATTCGGCGTTCACGGCATCGGACTGCGTTCGATGGGACCGGTCGCCGCGTGGAGCCTCGGCATCGTCGGCGTCGATCAGATCGTCAACATCATCGTCACCCGCGTGGCCACCAGCGCGCCGTTCAAGGCTTCGGAACAGCTGCATATGAGCCAGTTGGACGTGGCCGGCAACGCCTCGTATCAGAATGCGTACACCATCTACATGCTGCCGTATTCGCTGATCGCCGTGTCCATCGCCACTGCGATCTTCCCGAAAATATCGAAAGCCATCGCGGACCGCAATATCGACGAGGCGCGCAAGGATCTGAGCTCGGCCCTGCGTAATCTCAATCTCATCATGTGCTTCTTCGCAGCGGCGTTCATCGTGCTTCCGTTGCCGATCATCCTCGCACTGCTGCCGTCCATCAGCGTGCGTGAGGCGCTGCTCATCAGCGCGCCGCTCGCCGCTTTGGGCATCGGCCTGCCACTTTCCAGCTCGTATTTGGTCATCCAACGCACGTTCTACGCGTTCGAAGACGGCAAGCATCCGTTTATTTTCATGGCGATCACCATGGCCATCCAGGGTGGCGTCATCATCGCGTCGACGTTCATTCTGCCGCCCACGCAGTGGATCACCGTCATCGGATTGGCGATTTCGGTGAGCTTCATCCTGCCGTATCCGCTGCTTACGCACATGCTCCGCTCCCGTTTCGACGGCGATGTGGACGACAAGCGCATCATCACCGCCTATGCGAAGGCGCTGGTGGCCACGATAGCCGCCTGCGTGATTGGCCTGCTGTGCCGCAACGGCGTCTACCGGCTGGTCGGAGCGCATATCGGCCCCGACGACGGCACTATGAACTGGGGTCAGGCGGTTCTGTCCGCGATACTGCTCACCATCGTCATCGCCATCGTCTATCTGGCGTGCCTGTGGGCGCTGCGTGCCGAGGAGCTCACTTCGGTCGTGGGCATGCTCGCCGCCCGCATACCAGGGCTTGGCAACAAGCCTAAGTCTGGCGGAACGGCCAGCCCCAACGGTAAACTTGAGCAAAGTACCGCCGAAAACGGCGACCAAGAATAACAGCGTAGGTAGAACAATCGTTACAGAGTTGAAGGAAACCATGAAACCTCAACTGGGAGATACCATCAGCAACCGCTATGTGCTGGTTTCGCCATTGCGCGAGGAAACCGGCTTGCAGGTTTGGAAGGCAAGCGATCACGTGCTTGCCCGGGATTGCCAGCTTTTTATCGTCAACAACCGCAAGGCTTTGCAGGACGTCAATGCGACGGCCTCCATGCTGGCGATTTCCCACGACGCCCATTTCACGCAGGTGCTGCAGCTTCAGCACGTGGGCGAGGTGGCGTTGGTGATCACGCAGCTCGATGCCGGCATGTCGTTGAGCGAGTATCTCACGCAGTCCAGCAAGCCGCTGAGCTTCACCGCGATCCGTTCCATTCTTGGTGAGGTCGTCGAAGCCTTGCACGTGTTGCAGAAAGACAATCTCACGCATTTCTCGATCAGCACGGACACCGTGCGATTGACCCGCAACGGCATTGAAATCGCCGACGCGCCGGTAAGCATCATGCTGGCCGATACTTCGCGCGTGCAATCCGTGGAAAACCAGGAGCAGCTTGCGATTCGCCAGGTCGCTTCCCTGCTGTATTCCCTGCTGACGCGCACGCCGTCGACGCTGTCCACGAACTACCATCTTGACGCGATTTCACCGAACGTGCCGATGGAGTTCCGCGTGATTTGCAAGCGTGGTCTGGATCTCAAGGAGAAGGACGGTTTCCCGACCGTTCCGATGGCCACCATCGCCGAATTGGAGGCGTTGCTGGGCGACTACGAGCCGCTGGCGAAGCTTAACGGCCCCGATATTGCGTTACCGTCCGCGGATTCGGAATGCTCGATTGTGAACGTGCCCCTGCTGCAGATTCTCGAGCAGGATGCCATCGCCTTGCCCGATACGCTGGCTGAAACCGGAAGCATTCCGGAAATGACGTTCGAAGCGCCTGAACCACACACTGATTTCTCCGACAGCAAGGAAGCCTTGGCCAAGGGTATGGCCGCGACCGGCGGTGCCGTGAAATCGCTGTGGAACAACAGCCGCGAACTACTCAGCGAAGAGGACCTCGACGGATCCTCCGAAGATGTGGATTCGCCGTTCTCCTTCCCCATCCGTGTTTCCACGCCGTCGCCGCAAGGCGATTATCATACGGACGATTCGCAATTGGAGAAGACCGGTCGCATTCCGGTGATCGGACCTGACGGACGGGTCATCGAGCCGGGCGAGGAATCCGCACGCGCGTTGAAGGCGGAGCAGGAAGCGATCGACGCGGCATATCAGAACGAAAACGGAGCCCCCGTTGCGGTGCCGCCGAGCTTTGCCCCTAAAGCCTCTTCCTCCAGTCCGGCCGAGGTCGCCAATGCCAAATTGTTCGGCAAGCTCACCACCAAGGTCGTGGCCATTGTGGTCGCGTTCATTGTGGTGGCCGTCGCATTGGGATTCGCCATTCATGGTTTGACCAAGAAGCCGGATGACGGCATCACCAATACGAATTCCAACAATCCGTGGCCGGAAATGAACCTTGACGACGTGCCTTTCGGCAATAATGGCGATTCCGGCAATGGCAGCAGCTCCGCCAGCAATGCAAACAACGATTCCAACGATGCCAACAGCTCCGACAACGGCAGCTCCGATTCCAGCAAGCCGAAGAAAACCACGAAGAAGAGCCATTCCGCCAAGAAGGACGTCGACAAGGTGGTGACTTCGGATAAGAAGGTGCGAAAGGTTCCGGAACCGAAGATGCCAGAGAACACGACTCCGTATGAGATCGACAACCGCCAGTTCCTGTCCAATCCGGACGGACAACAGGGTTACGGTTATTACCTCCACCTCAGCCAGCCCCAGAAAGCGTATCGCATGGTCATCAAGATCCGTTCTTCCGGCGGCCAGGGCTACATTCGCGTGAACGCCAAGTCCAGCCCGAACCAGGGTGAACAGGTCGCCCAGTTCGAGTTCGACGCCAGCGGCACCACCGAAATCAAGTTCAACAAGGCCGTGGAGACCCAGGACATCCTCTTGTGGGTGCCGTTCGACAGCCTTCCCGGCAACCAGCTGTACATCGATTCGGTGCAGATTTTCTGACGCATCGGCAGACAAGGAGGGTGTGCGGATTGTTCCGCACACCCTCTTTTTGTTTCACGTGAAACAACGTGACGGATAGCTGACTTTTTTGAACGCCTTTTTGAACGCCTTTTTGAACGCCATCTGCAAAACCGCCCGCAATCGTCGTGGAAACTGCATTACAGTAGCAACCATGAGTGATATGCGTGATGTGGTGATTATCGGTTCCGGCCCGGCTGGCTATACTGCCGCGATCTATCTTGGCCGCGCCGGCTTCGAGCCGCTGGTCGTCGCCGGCGCGCTGACGCCCGGCGGCCAGTTGGTCAACACCACCGAAGTGGAGAATTTCCCAGGCTTTCCCGATGGCATCATGGGTCCGGATCTGATGGACAATATGCGCAAGCAGGCGGAACGGTTCGGCACGCATATCGTTTGGGACGATGTTGTTTCGGTTGCTTCGAATGCCGATTCCGGCATCAAAACCGTCACCCTTGACGGCGGCGACGTGTACGACGCACGCGCGCTGGTCATCGCAACAGGCTCAAACTATCGTAAGCTGGGCGTGCCAGGCGAGACGGAATACGCAGGCAAAGGTGTATCCTACTGCGCCACCTGCGATGGTTTCTTCTTCCGCAACAAGCCGATTGTGGTGGTCGGCGGCGGCGACAGCGCTTTCGAAGAAGCTGATTTCCTGTCCCGTTTCGGCTCGTCCGTCACCCTTATTCATAGGCGTTCCACGTTCCGTGCTTCCCGCATCATGGTGGAGCGTGCGCAACGCAATCCGAAAATCGATTTCATGCTTGACGCTGTGGTGCAGGAGATTCGCGGCGACGAGAACGGCGTACAGGAGGTGGAGGTGCGCAACACCGCCACCGAAAAGACCTCTGTAATCCCCGCTAACGGCGTTTTCATGGCGATTGGGCACACTCCTGCCACTGCTTTTCTTAACGGGCTTGTAGACGTCGATTCAGCCGGTTATATCACGGTCGATGGCGCCAGCACGCGTACCAGCGAACCCGGCGTTTTCGCCGCGGGAGACTGCGTGGATAGCGTCTATCGGCAGGCCATCAGCGCGGCGGGCATGGGGTGCCGCGCCGCGCTGGATGCGCAGGCTTATCTCGATTCGCTCAAGTAAGGCTCAAATCGTTCAAATCATTATCGCTCGCCGAGCTCGATTGGCTCGGTTCGTTCAGCTCTGCTGCTGCATAAGCAGGTCGACGATGCGTTTCATATCGTCTTCCGATTTGAACACGATTTCGATTCGCCCGTGCTTCTTCGATCCCTTGATGGAGACCTTGGTGCCGAAACGCTGCTCCAGACCAACCTGAACGGGGGTACCAGCCCACGGATTGAGCTTGCTGGCCTTCGGCTTCTTGGGCTGGTCGCTTTCGGCGGCCTTCATCGACACGATTTCCTCGGTGCTGCGTACGGACAGTCCCTCGGCGATGATGCGCGTGGCCAGCTGTTCCATATCCGCTTCCGTCGGCAGTCCCAGCAGCGCACGCGCGTGGCCCGCGGACAGCAGTCCGGATGCGACCTTCTTTTGCACGGCGGCCGGCAGGTTGAGCAATCGCAAGGTGTTGGCGATTTGCGGACGGGATTTCGACACCGACTTGGACAGTTGGGCCTGCGTCAGGCCGAAATCGTCGATCATCTGCTGGTAGGCAGCCGCCTCTTCCAGTGGATTCAGCGCGACGCGATGCAGGTTTTCCAGCAGTGCGTCACGTAGCATGTCGTCATCGGCGGTGGTTTTGACGATGGCCGGAATCGTTTTCAGGCCGGCGATCTGCGATGCGCGCCAACGACGTTCGCCCATGATGAGCTCGTACATGCTATCCATGCGCCCGTCGAACATGTTGTGCGGTTCGGCCGGTTTGGCTGCGGCTTCCCTGCGGGCGGCTTCGATTTGCGATTGCGGACGCTTGCGTACGACGATTGGCTGCAGTACGCCGACTTCCTTGATGGATTCGGCTAGCTCGCGCAGGTCGTCTTCATCGAAAATGGTACGTGGCTGATGCAGATTGGGACCGACGTCGCTCAAACGCAGTTCAACCAGATATCCACCCTGCACGGGAAGCAGTTCCGGTTCGTTCTTCTTATGTTCGGTCGGCGTGGTTTCACGTGAAACACTCCCCTGCTGCTCGCCCTGTTCGGAAGCTGGCTGAGCGGTGGAGCCGAAGAACATGTCCGCGGGATGCGCGCTTTCGTTCAACGAAATCGACGGCATGCTGGCACGACGATGCTGGTTTTTCTTGGTTGTTTCACGTGAAACAGCATGCTTCATCCCCTGCACGGCGTTCACCGATGCCTGTGCGGTAGCGGACGCGCTCTTGGATTCCACATGCCCATCAGTCTTGGAAGCCTTGACTTCTTTGGCGGCAGCGGCAGGCGCCGCATGCTCCTGATGCTGCGGCTCCCCCGGAAGAGAAGGAAACAGTGCGCCAAGACCTTTACCCAAACGCGACTTAGTTGCCATGATCAGTTCTCATTCCTTCTTGCATCGATTGCCTGCAACACCGTATCGGAACGACGCGAAAGTTCCAGCGCGGCTTCGCAGTACGCGATCGCACCCATGCCCTTGGGGTCGTATGCGATCACGCTTTGGTTGAAGCTTGGCGCTTCGGAAATCTTCACCGTGCGCGGAATGGTGGTGTCGAGCACGATTGTCGGATAGTGCTTCTTCACTTCCCCATGCACTTCGCGGCTCAGCAGCGTGCGCTTGTCGTACATGGTGATGAGCATCGTGGAGACCAGCAGCGACGGATTGTAATGTTCCTGCACCAGTCCGATGGTGTTGATGAGCTGACCCAAACCTTCCAAGGCGTAATACTCGGCCTGAATCGGAATCAGCATTTCGTGCACGGCGCACATGGCGTTGATCACCAGCAGACCCAGGCTCGGCGGGCAGTCGATGATCACGTAATCGTAATGCTCTTCGCTGGTGGCGAGGAACTCGTCCACCGCGTTCTTCAGCAGCGAGTTGCGATCCGCCATGTCGGCGACTTCCAATTCGGCGCCACTCAAATCGATGGATGCGGGAACCACGTCGAGATTGTCGAAATCAGGACACGTGCACTTGACTTCCGCGATGCGCTTGCGCCCTTCGATGACGTCATACACCGAAGGCTGACCGGAGGCGTGCGGGGCACCCAATGCCGTGGAGGCGTTGCCCTGCGGATCCATATCAATAAGCAGAACCTTGCATCCGAAACGGGCCAAGGCCGCGGACAGGTTCACCGCGGATGTGGTTTTGCCGACGCCACCTTTCTGGTTGGCGACTGCGATCAGGCGCGTTTGGGCCGGCTTCGGGCAGACCGCATGCTCCAATGCCTTGTATCGCGTCGATTCATCAGCGATTTGCGCGCCTACGGGGGATGTCGAGCCTTCGAAGATTCGCTTGATGGTTTCCGTGGCGGATTCCATCGACGTCAAATTGTCTGGTTCTTCAGGTCCAGTCATGAACTAGCCTTCCTATACATATTCAACAATCAAGTTTCATCATTTGGGTGGACAGATTTTCACCTGTTCACGGCCATGTGCACCATTGTGAACAACGGTGGATAGTTGGTGGATAACTCATCCGACCACCCAAAAGTTATCCACAGAACAATCGTTGCAATTCCAAGCTTCTTCAAGATGCTTCGTAACACATTTCCGCGATTGTGGATACTGTGGATAACTCACGCGATTTTGTGGATAACTTATCGCTTGTCCACCATCAGCACATGCGTCGGTTCCAGACCCGGACCGACCTCGGCCTCCACCACGCGGGGATGGATACCGCCGTTTTTGGAGATCTCTTTGGTGGCCTTGACGATTTCCTCCTGCGCGGATCGTCCTTTCAGGGCAACCAGCCGTCCGCCTTTGTCCAGCAACGGCAGCGTCCATCCGGATAGTTTGGTCATCGGCGCGACCGCACGGCAGGTCACCACGGCAAACGGATGCCTGACCGGGATGGGATTTCCGTCGAGATCGACGGCATCCTCTCCCCTGCCCTTCCGGCCACCGTTCGAACCGCGGACGGCTTCGATTACGGCGTTGGCTCGGGAGCGCACTATCGAGACATTGTCCAATCCCATTTCGTCAACGCACTCATGAAGCCATTCGATACGGCGTTCCATCGGTTCCACCAAAGTGAACTGGTGGTCCGGCAGGCAGGCGGCCGCCACGATACCGGGGAATCCTCCACCACTGCCGATATCCGCCACCGTCTTGAATTGCCTCTTGACCGTTGCTTCACGGATGAACGGTACGATGGCCGCGGAGTTCAGAATATGCCGTTCCCAAATAATACCGACATCGCGTGGCCCTATCAGCCCGCGCGGCTCTCCTTCCGCAGCAAGTTTCACGTGAAACACCTTCAACTTGCCCAATGCATCGCCAAGCACTTCCTCAAGAATCGGCGACCCATCCAATTCGTCATTCACATCACTCATGCACACCATCCTAATCTACAGGCATCAAAAAGCGCCGCGAGAAACTCGCGACGCTTCATGTTTCACGTGAAACTATTTCAGGCTTCGTCGATCTCGTCGGCGTCATCGGCTGCGGAAGCCTTGACGTACACCGTGACGTAACGATGCGGTTCTTCGCCATGGGACCGAGACTTCATGCCTTCCTCGCGCACCACATCATGGATGATCTTGCGTTCGAAGGAGTTCATCGGCTTCAGGTCCACCGGCTCGCCAGTCTCGCGCGCCTCGTCGATGGCATCCAGCGCAAGGTCGTGCAGGCGCTGGCGCTTGCGCTTCAGATAGCCGTCCACGTCCACGATGAGGTGGGACCGCTCGCCGGTCTTCTGTTGTACGGCGAGTCGGGTGAGCTGCTGCAGGGCGTCCACGACTTCGCCGTTGCGTCCGATCAGATGTTTGATGTCGGTGTCGTCGTCGGCAACGATCTGCACGGTCGGACGGTTGTTGCGCACGCCCATTTCGATATCGCCCTCGTAGTCGACGATGTCAAGCAATCCTTCAAGGTAATCGGCAGCGATGTCAGCTTCGTCATTGAGCTGATCGATGGTTTTCTCAGCATCCTGCGCCATGGTGTTTTACTCCTTTGAGCGGGGTTCGTATTATTTCAAGTCTACTGAAAGTCTACTGATTGGGTTGTATCATATGGGCGATTCGCCCGATACAAAAGCGGTGTGTCCTGCGTTTCACGTGAAACACAGGACACACACTTGATGTTATTTCTTCTTCTTTTTGCGGCTTGGCTGTCGTTTCGGCCTGGGAGGCTTCTTCTCCGACACTTACGACCTCTTCGGGCTTTTTGCTTTTTTTGTTTCTGTCCGGCAGCGTAATAACATACTTTGGAGACTGGTTATGCGTATCATACATAATCCGGTCTATCTTAGAGCGGTAAATCGGCTCGCTCTTCTGTTCGGCAGACTGATAACCGATACTGATTATTCCTGCCAGAGTAATCAGCACCACCAGAATTAAGATTTTTTTCTGACGGATAAATTCAATCAAGCCTATTTCCTTTTGTCTTCCAAACCTTCGTTATACAATCCTAACGCCTTAACCAGATCAATAGCGCGGGAGAGCTGATAGTCTTTGGCCAGTTCTTCGGCTTCGGCCTTTTTCTGGTCTGCGTTTTTGCTGTTTTTATCGCCGGAGGTTTCATTTTTCAGGGCGTTGCTGAATTCTGCTTCGCTGAAACCGACCCCGGTATCCAGAACTTCGACTTTGGCCGGTTTAACCTCAATGTCCGGTTCAATGCCCTTTGCCTGAATGGAACGTCCCGAAGGTGTATAATAACGGGCAGTGGTCAGGCGCATGGCTCCGTATTTGCCCAAAGGAATCACCGTCTGCACGGAACCTTTGCCGAAAGATTTTTCACCCAGAATAATCGCCCGTTTATGATCCTGCAATGCGCCGGCCACAATTTCCGAGGCTGAAGCCGAACCGTCATTGACAATCACCACAATCGGCAGCCCTTTGGCAATATCGCCTTCTTTGGCGGTGTATTTGACTGTATCTTCTTCATTGCGTGAACGGGTCGAAACGATTTCACCCTTATCCAGGAACAAATCGGAAACGTTGACTGCCTGGTCAAGCAGGCCGCCCGGATTGTTGCGCACGTCGATAACAACGCCTTTCAGTTTGTCGCCCAGTTTCTTTTTGGCATCTTTAATTGCCTTGGCGGTCATCGTGTCGACATCTTCGCTGAAAGAGGAAATGCGGATATAAACCACGTCATCGGCTTTGATGCTGTTTTTAACCGACTGTATTTTAATTTCCTCGCGTTTGAGGGTAACTTCCAGCGGTTTTTCGTTAATCCGGCGAATGGTCAGTTTGACTTTGCTGCCGATTTTGCCGCGCATTTTATCAACCGCATCGTTCAGCGTCATGCCCATCACGGCTTCGCCGTCAATATTGGTAATATAGTCGCCCGGTTTTAATCCCACTTTGGAAGCCGGCGTATCGTCAATCGGCGAAACAACCTTAACCACGCCGTTTTCCATGGTGACTTCAATACCCAAACCACCGAATTTCCCTTTGGTTTGTTCGCTCATATATTTAAAACTCTGGTCATCCAGAAAACTGGAATGCGGATCCAGCGAAGACAACATGCCGTTAATGGCGGATTCAATCAGCTTTTTGTCCGAAACATCTTCCACGTATGAAACTTTTGCCCGTTCCATAACTTCGCCGAACAGGTTCAGCAGTTCATAAGTGTCGGCGTCTTCCGTCTGGGCTTTGGACTGCTTCGCCGCTTCGGCCAAAGGCGAAACCAGCATGAGGCATAAAAGAGAAACTGTCAAAATAGATGTTTTTTTCCGCATATTTTCCATTCCTTAAAACTAATTAGCAAACCACGAAATCGGATTAATCGGATGATTGTTCTTCCGCAGTTCCATATATAACTTGGCATCGCCGTCATCCGGCATCAGCCCGATAGGTTCGCCGGCCAGCAGCAGCTGTCCCAGCTCGCAGTCAATTGAATCCAGCCCGGCCAAAAGCGACGTGTAACCCTTGCCGTGCTCAATAATAATCAAATTGCCGTAACCGCGGAACGGCCCTGCAAAAAGGACTGAACCGTCAAACGGCGCAATAACCTGAGCCTGAGCTCTGGTCTTAATGATAATTCCCTTGGAGCTGACGCCTTTGGCCGTTTCCTGTCCGTAAGCCGTAATAATCGACCCTCTTGCCGGCCGTGAAAGCTTACCCTTGGCTTTTACGAAATTATCCCCGATTTCATTTATAACCTCGGGTTTGAATTTAATCAAGTCGGCAGTTTTAACCTGTTCACGCTTTTGATTTTCCTCGGCTTCTTTTCTTTTTTGTTCTTCCAGGGCTGCCAGCCGCCGTCTTTCTTCTTCCTGTTTGCGGCGTTTTTCCTGCTGTTCTTTTTCCAGCTTGCTCAGCAAATCACGCAAATCCTGGGCTTGTCCCGCCAGTTTCTGCACTTTTTTCTTTGCCCTTTCGCTTTTGACTTCCACCGCATTGCGCAGTTTTGATTTGCGCTGAACCAGCGATTTCATCTGTTCGTGCTCGGCTTCCAACACTTTTTTCTGTCTGACAATCCGCGCCATTTGGTTTTCAACCCGCTTTTTCTGCTGTTCTATTTTTTCCAGCTCTTTCCGCAGCCGGGAAGCGTTTTCCTCCAAATACGGCACCGTTTCCCGCAGCAACATCGCGCTGCGGATGATTTCCACCGGATTCAACGGTTGCACAAAAAGGGATTCTGTCGGTTTCAGCGCCAGGTTTTGCAAAGCCGACAGCGTCTTTATCAGATTTTCGTCCTGGGAAGAAAAATTTGTTTGGGCTTGCTGCAAATCATTAGTCAGCTGTTCCAGCTCGGCTTCCATTTTAGAAAGGGATTCCTCGCTGTTTTGAATCATTTTGGCTGATTTAATCATCTGCTGATTGACGTCTTTCAGCTCCCGGCTGATTTTGGAGGCCTGTTCCTGCAAACGCTGGTGTTCCAGATTTTGCGCTTTAACCTGTTGCTCCACCTGTTCCAGCTCTTTGCGGGAAACATTGGCGGCTTCGGCCACGCCGGACAAGAGGCTGAAAAGCCCCAGGCCCGTCAAAATGATTTGCTTTAGCCGCCGTAGTCTCATATCCGTCCGTTATTTAACCAGCAGGGACTGTCCGTTCATTTCCTTCGGCTGCGGAATATTCAGCAACTCCAGCAAAGTCGGGGAGATGTCCGCCAGTTTGCCGTCTTTCATGGCGATAATCTCTTTCGGTCCGTTGATTAAAATCGCCTGAACTTTGCCGACGGTGTGTGCGGTGTAAGGTTCGCCGGTTTTCTCGTCAACCATCTTTTCCGCATTGCCGTGGTCGGCGGTAATGAGGGACACGCCGCCCATCTTGGAGGTGGCCTCCACCACCTTGCCCACGCACTCGTCCACGGTCTCCACCGCGTTGTTCTCCATGGCCTCGTTGTTGGGGTCGTTGAAAAACAGCACCAGGTCAAACTCGTTGTATGCGATCCGGGCGCCGATCTGCTGGCTGCCGCCGTGGGCATAGGACAAGAAGCA
>ERZ779840.3039-NODE-3039-length-13754-cov-4.870720_pt1 | contig 13754 bp, 11 predicted proteins | sample MGYA00511561_ERZ779840 | MGnify/ENA primary metagenome ERZ779840 (study PRJEB29588, sample SAMEA2162036) | human gut metagenome | biome: human gut; feature: human-associated habitat; material: faeces | place: Denmark | collected 2008/2010 ...
CCCATCATGACCTCCCGCAGCGAATACCGGCTGCTGCTGCGGCAGGACAACGCCGACCAGCGGCTGACCCGGCGAGGCTATGAGATCGGCCTGGTGTCAGAGAAACGGCTCCGGGCGGTGGAGGAGAAGTACGCCGCCATCGAAAAGGAAATCAAGCGGCTGGAACACACCGGCGTGGCTCCCTCCCCGGCTCTGACGGCATTTCTGACGGAGCACGGCACTGCCGATGCCCCGGATGGCTGTTCTCTGCTGGCGCTTTTGAGGCGGCCTCAGCTCCACTATGATGAGTTGGCGCCCTTTGACCCTAACCGCCCGGCACTGACGGCGGATATTGCAGAGGAGATCGAGATTTCCGTGAAATATGAGGGCTACATCAAGCGCCAGCTGCAGCAGGTAGCGGAGTTCAAGCGTGTGGAGGGTCACAAGCTGCCCCCGGACCTGGATTACAACGCCATTCAGGGTCTGCGGCTGGAGGCCCGGGAAAAGCTCTCCGCCGTGCGGCCCATGGATCTGGGACAGGCGTCCCGAATCTCCGGCGTCAGCCCCGCCGATTTGACGGCGCTGATGATCTGGTTGGAAAATAAACGCTGAAAGAAGGATATTCATGCGAAAGTTTTTAGCAATCGTGGTCTGCAAGCTGGGCCGATTTGTAGGCAAGCTGGTGGGCAAGGGCAGCTCTATGCCCGGCAAGTTCGCCCTGAAGATCTGCCCCGACATTCTGAAGCGGGTGCAGCTGCCGCCCCACATCATCGCCGTCACCGGCTCCAACGGCAAGACCTCCACCGTGGAGATGATCGCCACGGTGCTGCGGGGGCAGGGGAAGAATGTCATTTACAACGCCGAAGGCTCCAACCAGGTGGAGGGCGTCACCACCCTGATCCTGACCCACGCCACCCTGGGGGGGAAGGTCAACGCGGACGTGCTGCTGCTGGAAAGCGACGAGCGGTACGCTGCCCACAGCTTCAAGTATTTCCACCCCACGGAATTTGTCATCACCAACCTGTACCGGGACCAGCTCACCCGGAACGGTCACCCCGAAAGCGTGTTTGACGCGATCCTCCCCGCCATTCACCCCGATACGGAGCTGATCCTGAACGGCGACGATCCCCTGTCCAGCTGCTTTGTCATCGGCCATGAAAAAGTGAAGTGGTTCGGGTTGAACCGCTGCGCCACGGATACGGAGACCCCCACCGGCGTGTACCACGACGGCGCTTACTGCCCGGTGTGCCACGCCCCCATGGAATACGACTACGTCCACTATAACCACATCGGCGCCTACCGCTGCACCAAGTGCGGCCACGCCCGGCCCGCTCCGGACTATGCCGCCACGGACCTGGACCTGCAAAACGGCAGACTGACCCTGGACGGCCAGTTCACTGTGGCCCTGGCCTTCCGCAGCATTTACAATGTCTACAACATTCTGGCGGCCTATGCCGCCTGCCGGGAGTGCGGCGTGGCGGGCAGCGCCATTGCGGACACCCTCAGCAGCTACATTCTGAAAAACGGCCGGATGCAGACCTTCACCCTGGGCCAGTACCACGGCACGCTCTTGACCTCCAAGCACGAAAACTCCATCGCCTATGACACGAACCTCCGCTATATCGCTTCCACCAACGAGGATTGCACGGTGCTCATCATCGTGGACGCTGTGTCCCGGAAGTATTTCACCAGCGAGACCAGCTGGCTGTGGGACATCGACTTTGATCAGCTGAATGTCCCCCATGTGAAACGGGTCATTCTCTCCGGTATGTACCGGAATGATCTGGCGGAACGGTTCCGGTTCACCGGCGTTCAGAACTGGGAAGTCATTCCCAGCATTCCGGACGCGGCAGCAGCGATCCGGGACAGCGGCAGCGAGGCGTTGTATGTAGTCACCTGCTTCTCTGACCGGGACAAGCTGCTGAACCTGCCGGACGTGAAAAAGGAGGGCTGAGCCATGGAAATCAAAATTCTGCACTTCTATCCCGATCTCATGAGCTTGTATGGCAGCTATGCCAACGTGTCCATTCTGAAGCGGACGGTGGAGGAAATGGGCAATACCGTCACTGTGGAGCGGGTGGAGCTTGGCGGAGACGCCGATCTGACCCATGCGGACTTTGTCTACATGGGCGCAGGTACGGAGCGGGCGCAGAAGGCGGCTCTCCTGTATTTTTCCAAGCTGGGAGATGCTGTAAAAGCGGCGGCGGACGCAGGCGTGACCATGCTGTTCGCCGGGAACTCCATGGAGCTGCTGGGCAAGACCATCACCGATGACACCGGAAAGGTGTACGAAGGACTGGGACTGGCGGACTTCACTGCCGTCCAGAACAAAAAGCGGTTCGTGGAGGATGTTTACGGCCACACGGACCTCTATGAGGATGCGGTGGTGGGCTTCGTCAACCGCTGTTCCGTCATTACCGGCGTGGAGACGCCGCTGCTGACTTCCATGGACATGGGCCACGGCAACGAGGGACCCTGCGGCCCGGAGGGATATCACAAGGGCAGCGTCTTTGCCAGCCAGCTCACCGGGCCGATTCTGGTGAAGAACCCGGCGCTGCTGAAGATCATGGTACAGGCCATCTATCGCCATCGGGGAGAGACCTGCCCGGAGATCCCGGTAGATCAATACATGGCCGAGGGCTGGGCCATCACAGCGGAGCAGTTGAAGGCCCGCTGCACGAAATAAAAGGAAAAAGCACGGCGGAAGCCGTGCTTTTTTGTATCTTGACCGTTCAATTTACCATTCCAAGGACCGGACCCGGATTACGTTGGCTGTGCGGCGCACATCCTCGATCACGTTGTCACCCACCTTGCTGCCAAGGTCCACCATGGTATAGGCGTAATCCCCACGGGACTTGTTGCTCAGATTTTCCACGTTGACGCCGTCCCGGCCAAACAGACTGGTGATGTTTGCCAGCATGCCGGGGACGTTCTTGTGCAGGACGCACAGCCGCTGGACACCGCTGCGGTCCATGGTCATCTCCGGCAGATTCACGCTGGAGCGGATGTTGCCGCTTTCCAGATAGTCCCGCAGTGTATCTACTGCCATGGCGGCGCAATTCTGCTCGCTTTCCGGGGTGGAGGCCCCCAGATGGGGCATGGCGATGACGTGGGGAGCCGTCAGGAGACGGTTGTTGGGGAAGTCGGTGATGTAGGCGGCCACCATACCGGTGTCCAGCGCCGTCAGCATGGCTTCATCGTCTACGATCTCGCCCCGGGCCAGATTGATGACCCGCACGCCCCGCTTCATGGCGGCGATGGCGTCAGCGTCGATCATGTGGGCGGTCTTTTCCGTATAGTGGATGTGCATGGTGATGTAATCCGACCGCTTATAAAGATCGTTGATATCCTTTACCACATGAACGTGGCGGTCCAACCGCAAAGCGGTATCCACGGACAAAAACGGATCGTAGCCGTACACATCCATGCCCAGAGAGATGGCGGTGTTGGCCACGATGGAGCCGATGGCTCCCAGACCGATAATGCCCAAAGTCTTTTTATAAAGCTCCGGGCCGATGAAGGCAGACTTGCCCTTTTCCACCACGGTGGAGACATCCACCCCGGAGGCTGCCTGTTCCCGGACCCAGCGGATGGCACCGGGAATGTCCCGGGAGCCCATCAGCATGGCGCAGATCACCAGTTCCTTCACGGCGTTGGCGTTGGCGCCGGGGGTGGAAAACACCGGGATACCCGCCGCTGCGCAGCGGTCCAGAGGAATGTTGTTGACCCCTACGCCCGCACGGGCAATGGCCAGCAGACTGGGGTTGAATTCCAAGTCCAGCAGCTTGGCGGAGCGGACTAAAATTCCCTGGGGGTCCTGTGCCGCATCCCCGACTTCATACAGCTCAGAGGGGAATCGGTTCAGACCTACGGGGGAAATTTTGTTCATGGTTTGAATACGATACATGGGGATATCCTCCTTGGCGGCTCCGGTGAGCCGCAATACTCCCGGCGGAACGTGCGGCGCTGGCGTCGCTTCCGTCGAGGTAAATTTCATTATACGGTCCTTTCTTTCGGAATCAATGTCCGAAAACGAAAAAAAGTTTTGCTTTTTCTGGAATTCTTTGTTCAAAAAAGCGTCAGTCCTTCTATGACGCACAGATACAAGAAAAACCTCACGTTTTTGGCGGAAAATGTGAAATTTCCCATTGAAATTAGGGAAACTGTGCATTATAATATGTGACTGTATGTAAAATCTGTAAGGCCATCAGTTGACAAGAATCGACAGACGTTCTTCTCTGATTCGGAGGGCTGTCTACCGACTGTTGTCAATTGATGGTAAAAAACAAGAAGGGATGTTCCAGATATGCAGAACGAACATTTGAGAAACGTAGCCATCATCGCCCACGTTGACCACGGCAAGACCACCTTGGTGGACGAGATGCTGAAGCAGGGCGGCGCTTACCGGGAAAATCAGGAGGTCGTGGACCGTGTCATGGACTCCGGCGACTTGGAGCGGGAGCGCGGCATTACGATTCTGGCCAAGAACACCGCCGTCCGCTATAAGGACGTGAAGATCAACGTGGTGGACACCCCGGGCCACGCCGACTTCGGCGGCGAGGTGGAGCGTATTTTGAAGATGGTCAACGGCGTTATCCTGCTGGTAGACGCCGCCGAGGGTCCCATGCCCCAGACCCGTTTTGTGCTTTCCAAGGCCCTGGAGCTGGGCCATCGGGTCATCGTGGTGGTCAACAAGATCGACCGCCCCGATCAGCGCATCCACGAGGTCGTCGACGAGGTGCTGGAGCTGCTGATGGACCTGAACGCCACCCCCGAGCAGCTGGACTCCCCCATGCTGTTCTGCTCCGGCCGTCAGGGTACCGCTTCTTACTCTCCCGATGTGGTGGGCACCGACCTCAAGCCCCTGTTTGAGACCATTCTGGAGTATATCCCCGCTCCCGAGGCGGATGTGGACCAGCCCTTCCAGATGCTGGTCAGCTCCATCGACTATAACGAATTCGTGGGCCGGATCGCCATCGGCCGCATTGAGCGGGGCACCCTGAAGCAGAATCAGGAGATCATGGTGTGCAACTATCACGATCCCGATGCTACCCCCAAGAAGGCCAAGGCCGTTTCCATCTATGAGTTTGAGGGTCTGGCCCGGAAGCAGGTGACGGAGTCCACCGCCGGCAACATCATTGCCATGAGCGGTATCCCCGATATCACCATCGGCGATACCGTCTGCGCCCCCGGCGCCGTGGAGCCGCTGCCCTTCGTGAAGATCAGCGCTCCCACGCTGGAGATGACCTTCTCCGTCAACGATTCCCCCTATGCCGGCCGTGAGGGTAAGTTCGTCACCTCCCGCCAGCTCCGAGATCGGCTGTACCGTGAGACCCTGAAGGACGTTTCCCTGAAGGTCTCCGATACCGACCGCGACAGTGCCTTCAACGTGGCGGGCCGCGGCGAAATGTCCCTGTCTATCCTCATCGAGACCATGCGACGGGAAGGCTATGAGTTCCAGGTATCTCCCCCCCGTGTGCTGTACAAGGAGATCGATGGCAAGAAGTGCGAGCCTATTGAACGTCTGGTGGTGGACGTACCCGGCGACTGCGTGGGCAGCGTCATCGAGAAGCTGGGCCAACGCAAGGGCGATCTGGTGGAGATGACTCCCGTGGGCGACCGCATGAAGGTGGAGTTCCTGATCCCTGCCCGTGGTCTCTTCGGCTACCGGAATGACTTCCTCACCGACACCAAGGGCGAGGGCATCATGGCTTCCGTATTTGATTCCTATGCGCCTTACAAGGGCGATATTTCCCGCCGCGGCATGGGCAGCCTGATCTCCACCGAAACCGGCGAATCCGTCACCTACGGCCTATTCAACGCCCAGGAGCGGGGCACGCTGTTCATCGGTGCCGGCGTTCCCGTGTATGAGGGCATGATTATCGGCGTTGCCAACCGGGGCGAGGACATCGTGGTGAACGCCTGCCGTAAGAAGCAGCTGACCAACACCCGTGCTTCCGGCTCTGATGACGCCCTGCGTCTGGTGCCTCCCCGCCAGATGAGCCTGGAGCAGTGCCTGGAGTTTTTGGCGGACGACGAGCTGTTGGAGGTCACTCCCAAGAGCCTGCGGATGCGCAAGGCTATTTTGAACCACGAGCAGCGCATGAAGTCCCTGAAGGGCAAGAAGTAAACACACCTTACAGCCCGCCGGATGACCTTCGGCGGGCTGCATTTTGAAAAGGAGGACCTTATGAAAAAATTACTGACTGCTTGCGTGGCTGCCGTGCTGCTGTTGAGCCTGGCCGCCTGCGGCAAGACCGATACAGACACCATCACCGACAGCAAGGCCGACAAGCCTGCGGCTGAGACGGCGGGCGTTGGCACCCACCACGCAGAGATCGACATTCAGGACTATGGCACCATCACCGTGGAGCTGGACGGCAACGCCGCCCCCATCACCGTGCAGAACTTTATGGACCTGGCCAATGATGGGTTTTACGATGGCCTGACCTTCCACCGCATCATCGCCGGGTTTATGATGCAGGGCGGCGACCCCAACGGCAACGGCACCGGCGGATCTGAGAACACCATCAAGGGCGAGTTTTCTTCCAACGGCGTGGAAAATACGCTGTCCCACACCCGGGGCGCCATTTCCATGGCCCGGAGCCAGAATCCTGACAGCGCCAGCTCTCAGTTCTTCATCTGCCACGCAGACAGCACTTTCCTTGACGGCCAGTACGCCTGCTTCGGCTATGTGACCGACGGCATGGACGTTGTGGACGCTGTGTGCGAGGCTGCCCAGCCTACGGACGGCAACGGCACCATCCCCGCCGACCAGCAGCCGGTCATCACCGCCATCCGGGTCATAGACTGAGTTGAGCGATAAAGGTCCCACTGAAATTTTCAGCGGGATTTTTGCGGAAGGTGGGAACTTTTTCCGGCTGCCCTCCGTCTATCCAGGCAAACGGAGCATTCTTCCGGAGGCTCCGACCCTGACGAAAGAAAGGAAGATCATCTATGAAATTTTCTGTGAAGCTGATCGCAGCGGCTCTATGCGCCGCTATGCTGTGCGTCCCCGCTCTGGCAGCCGCTAGCGCCACCGGCGCGGGGGCCTACGTCCCGAACCCTCAATATACCGTGATCTCGGGAACCGTTGCCCATCAGAAGGACGGCGGCTTGCTGATGAGCACGTCCACCGGAGAACCAACGGGGGACTATATCCTGTGGACGGAGGGCGTTATGATCCTGGACGCCGTCAGCGGCGAGTCGGTAGATGCAAAGTCCATCAAGGACGGCAGCACCGTCTATGCGTGGCTGGGGGCGCAGACTGCCATGACCATGAGCCTGCCCCCGCAGGTCACGCCGGAGCTGCTGTTAGTAAACATCCCCGCCGACTTTAAAGTCCCCCAGTACGACATCATTGTCCGGGCCAATTACATTATGAAGGGGATCCCTGGCTACAGCGGCATGGCCATCACCCTTTCCGACGGCACCGCCTGTCAGGTGTGGCAGGATGCCACAGTCAAGCCCTACCTCACCCGCAACCGGGTGACGTATCAGGATCTGCTGCCCGGTATCCGCGTTCTGGTGTGGACCGATGACAAGGGCCAGGCCAGCAAGGTCATTGTATTTCCTTACGAGTACAAGGGAAGCATTTCCCTGGACGGCTACGGGCGGCTGTATGTCAACAGCGTCGTGGCGGCGGAGCCCTCAGCCCTGCGTCGGCCCTACGGGGATGAACGGCTGTATGTACCCATCCGGGCGGTGGCGGAAGCCGCCGGATACAGCGTCTCCTGGGATAAGGAGTTCGGCGTGACAGTGAAGGACGGCGGCGAGATGGTTTTCCAGATCTGCCCGGACACGGATCTGGCTCACGGTCCCGCCGCAGCCGATGGACAGAGTCTCTCCGGCCCCTGCCTCATCGCCAACGGCGTTACCTATCTGGAGGCCGGGGATCTGGCCCACCTGTTAGGAATGTTCTACGGCGGCTGACGGCGATTATTACAAACATGATATGAAAAAGCCCCCCGCTGAGATTTTCTCAGCAGGGGGCTTTTACTGTCTGGGCGGGCTGAATCTGGGGAAGATCCGCTTTAACGGGGTCACACATAGTCATACAGTCCCCGGACGGAGACCTCTCCGGAGGTCAGAGTCTCCGTGGAGCCGTCCTCCCAGCGGACGGTCAGACCAAAGTCATCGGAAATGCCCATGGCGGTGCCGATGCGCTCTCCCGTGCCGGAGATGACCATTATCGGATTGCCTACCGTCAGGCAGTCCCGGCGAAAGCACTCCAGATAGGCGGCGTTTTGGGCAGGGAAGTCGTCATATAACGCATTCAGCGACCGGATCACCCGGGCGGCCAGCTCCGTCCGGTCTGGGGCCGTTCCGAGGGCCTGCGCCAGAGAAATGGCGATGGGGGCTACCTCCGGGCCGAAATCGGCTTCATCCTGACTGACGTTGATCCCCGCGCCGATGATGACGCAGGAGAATTCACCGCTCTCCGCCTCCCATTCCAGCTCCGTCAGGATGCCGCAGAGCTTTTTCCGGTTCAGCACCAGATCGTTGGGCCACTTGATGCCGGGGCGGACGCCACAGACGGCTTCCACCGCGTCACAAAGCGCTACGGCGGTCCAGGCTGTCAGGGTGCTGATTTCAGAGAGCGGGCACCGGGGGCGGAGGGCCGCCGATAAATACAGTCCCTTCCCGGCGGGGGACACAAAGCTCCGTCCCCGGCGGCCCCGGCCACCAGTCTGCTGGTCCGCCAGAATCACCGTTCCGTCTACGGAGCCGCTGACCGCCCGCCGTTTCAATTCGTTGTTGGTGGAGTCGATGGTGTCAAAGCACAGCAGTTCCCGGCCGATCCGACGATCCCGGAACTGCTCCGACAGCTCCTCTGGCCGGAGCCGCGCTGTCACGCGGGTCAGGCGGTAGCCCCGGTTGGGGACGGATTCAATACCGTAGCCCTCTTGCCTTAACTGCTCCACAGCCTTCCACACCGCCGCCCGGCTGACACCGGCCTGTCGGCTGATAGCCTCGCCGGACAGAAATTCCTCTGTATGCTCCCGCAGGAGTTTTAAAACGATTTGCTTCGTCATGGTACATCCCTCCAACGGTACTATACGGCGTCCATGCCGGATTGTCAACCTGATTTTCGCAAATGGTTGACAATCAAGACGCCGTCTGATACACTTTAGGCGCATCAAACCGAAAAGGAGCTTTTCATTATGAATCAGCACGATATGACCCGCAATATGGTCCTCGCCGCCCTGTTTGCAGCCCTGACCGCCATCGGCGCTTTCTTACAGATCCCCACAGGCACCGTACCCATTACGCTGCAATTTCTGTTTACCGCATTGGCCGGTCTCCTGCTGGGGTGGAAGTGGGGAGCCATTTCTCAACTGCTCTATGTGGGCATCGGACTGCTGGGTCTGCCGGTCTTTACGCAAGGTGGCGGCATCGGCTATGTGCTTCAGCCCAGCTTCGGCTTTTTGCTGGGGCTGATCCCCGCCGCCGCCGTGATCGGCGCGCTGACTGCTCGTCGCACCGGGTATCTGACCGTTCTGGCGGCGGTTCTGGTGGGAGATCTGATCCTCTACGCCGTGGGAGTCCCCTATATGTATCTCATCCTGCACGTTTATATGCAGTCTGCCAAGACCTTTCCCACACTGCTGGCGGCCATGCTGGTGTATGTGCCCGGCGATACGCTGAAGATCGTTGTGGTGACGGCGCTGGCGCCGGTTCTCCGCCGGACCCTGGCAAAGGCGGTGCCTAACCTGTAAAAACGAGGTCATCCGCCTGCGAGAACGGCAGAATGACCGGCTGCCCTCTTGCTATCCGAAGCCGGGTATGATAAAATATTTTATCAAATTTTGAGAATTCGGCGGGAGGGCTGTCTATGAATCGCATTAGCAAGGAAAACTATTATCTGGATATTGCCGAGACCGTCTTGGAGCGGGCTACCTGCCTGCGGCGGATCTATGGCGCCATCATCGTGAAAAACGACGAGATCATTTCTACGGGTTACAACGGCGCCCCCCGGGGCCGGGCCAACTGCGTGGACATGGGCTATTGCTCCCGGGAAGCCATGAAGGTACCCCGCGGCGAGCGGTACGAGCTGTGCCGCAGCGTCCACGCCGAGGCCAACGCCATCATCTCTGCCTCCCGCCGGGACATGGCGGGCGGCACTATCTATCTGGTGGGCCGCAACGCTGCCACCGGGGAGCTGCTGAATGACGCCACCTCCTGCCTTATGTGCCGCCGCATGATCATCAATGCGGGTCTGGACCGGGTGGTGATCCGCCGGACGGAAACGGAATTCGAGGTGGTCCCCGTGGAGGCGTGGATCGCGGAGGATGATCTGCTGACCCCGGAAAATGTGGTCATGGACCTGAAATGAGCAGGAGAGCTGCGGAAAGGAAGTCGTTTCGTTGAAGGCGGGACTTGTTACCTTCTATCATATCCACCATTACGGCGCTTTGCTTCAGGCGGCGGCCACGGAGAGGGCTGTGGAGCGCTTTGGCTGGGACTGTGAGATCATTGACTACTTCGTCAATCAGGACAACGCCCTGTTCAAGCGGCCCACCGGCTTGGGTTCCGCCGCCCATGACGCTCACACGGCCCTGCACTATCAGGCGCTGTCGGAGCGTTACCGGCGGTTTGAGAAGTTCAGCCGGGACCATCTGCGGATCTCAGATCGCCGCTATGGGCGCTTTGACGAGCTGGTCGGGGGGCCGCTGCCCTATGACCTGATCCTCTCCGGCAGCGACCAGATCTGGAACCCCAAGATCTTCCCGGACGGCCGGTTCGACCCGGTGTTTTTCGGTACGTTTTCCCAGAAGCGCCGCATTGCCTACGCACCGTCCTTCGGTGTTCCCACCATCCCGGAGGGGATGCAGGCGGAGCTGAAGGGCTATCTGGACGGCTTTTCCCACCTCTCCGCCAGGGAGACTCAGGGGAGAGCCATCATCCGGGATATCGCCGGGAAGGACGCCCCGGTGGTGCTGGACCCCACCCTGTTGCTGACGGCGGACCAGTGGGACTCCATGGCCGATCACCCGGCCAATTATCCCAAGGGCGGCTACATCCTCTGCTACTGCATCAGCCGCCCCGGTGCGCTGACGCCCTATCTGGAACGGCTCCATCAGGAGACGGGACTGTCGGTGGTGCAGCTTTGCGGCATCCGTCAGAAGGTCCATCCCAAGGCGAAGCAGATCTTGGACGCCGGCCCGGCGGAATTTTTGGGCCTGTTCCAGAATGCCGCTTATGTTGTCACCAATTCCTTCCATGGCACGGTGTTCTCCGTCCAGTTCCACCGGCCATTTTTCACCACGGTCTCCCCGGCGGAGCTGTCCGCCCCGGAACGGTCCCGGACGGTGAGCATCCTGAGCCGGTTGGGTCTTGCCAACCGGGTCATCGGCAAGGGGGATACGGCGGAGCTGCTGGACCCCGTTGACTGGGAAGCTGCCGAAGCGGCTTTGACTGCCGCCCGGAAGGATTCTCTGAATTATTTGCAGGCAGCGCTGGAAGACCGGCCCTATGCGCCGGAAGCGCCGCTTTCTCCTCAGAGCTTTGCCCCGAAGCTGGCAGAGCGGAGCCGCTGCACCGGCTGTACCGCCTGCGCCGCAGGCTGTCCCCATGACGCCATTACGATGGTCCGGGACAAAACTGGCTTTGATTTCCCGGAAGTGGATCTGGAAAAATGCGTCCATTGCGGACGCTGTACCCGGCTGTGCCCAGTTTTGCAGGAGCGCGGTCCGGCGGCTCATCTGCCCGCTGCCTTCGCCGCCTGGAACCGGGATGACGCCGTCCGGAAGGACTCTACCTCCGGCGGCGCGTTCACTGCCATTGCGGAATATGTGCTGGAGGGCGGCGGCGTGGTATACGGCGCTGCCATGGACGGCCATCAGCATCTGCGGCACATCCCCTGCTTCCGGAAAGAGGATCTGTGGCGGCTGCGAGGAGCCAAGTACGTTCAGAGCGATCTGGACGGCGTGTTCCGGGAGATCCGGGAGGTGCTGAAGACCCGCCCGGTGCTGTTTTCCGGTACACCCTGTCAGGTGGATGGGCTGTACCGCTTTTTAGGGTGCCGCCCGGAAAATCTCACCACCTGCGATCTGGTGTGCCACGGCGTACCCTCCCCCGGTGTGTGGGAGGACGAGGCCCGGTTTATCGAAGGAAATAAACGGCGGCGGCTGGCAAATGTCCGCTTCCGCAATAAGGTAGAGGGGTGGAAAAACAGCCACTTTACCGCTGTATATGACGATGGCACTGCGGATTCCGCACCCTTGTTTGCCACAGGCTTTGGCCGGGCCTTTGGCCGGGCGCTGTTTCTACGCCAGAGCTGCCACGGTTGCCAATATACAAATCTGAACCGTCCCGGCGATTTTACGTTGGGGGATCTGTGGGGCCTGCGGCCGGATGAGTTTCCGGAGCAGCAGCACGCGGGCGTCAGCCTGCTGTTGGTGAACACGCCCCACGGCAGCTACCTGTTTGATCAGCTCAAGCTGAACTGCCAGCCCTTCCCGGTGGAGCGGGCCGTGGCGGGAAATCCCCGGCTGGCGCGGCCCATCGGCCCGGCGGCGGACCGGGCATCATTCTTTGCCAGCTATGCGGTAGAGCCCTTTGAAGAGGTCCGCAGACAGTTTTTCCGGCTTCCCAGTCTGCCGGTGCGGGCGGCGGGAAAGCTGCTGTCCCCGGAGGCCAAGGCGAAGCTGAAGGCCAAGCTGCACAGATGATTTTCACACAAAAAAGCACGTTCTCTTTCAAAAAGAGAACGTGCTTTTTTCAGGCCAGCGCCACGATGAGCCAGGCAAGGCCGATGGTCCCGGCGCCGATCAGGGTGTATACGATGGGGTTCAGGGTCCGCCACCGGTTGGAAAAGCGGCTGGTCCCGCTGGACGCGTAATTGTGGGCCACCCGTCGGGCTTCCTCCACCAGCTCCCGGGAGGTGATCCCCTCTCCTGCAGCGTCATTGCGGACGATGAAGATGGCCTGTTCAAAAAAACGATGCTCCGGCGCGTCTACCACCACGACCCGCCGGGAAATGCCTTTTACCATGCGTGCTGTCCTCCTCAGTTGATCTTTTTCCATTTTCCCGCAAAGGAGGGAAGTCTATACCAACCAACAGCGGCTTTTTGAAAATTTTCCTCATACCGGCTGCTCCGACTCCGGCAAGCGGTAGAGCACCTGCACGGCGCAGTCATCCTGCAGCCGTTCCCGGCGGATACTTTCAGAGAGGATCAGATTGGCCAGCGTCTGAGGATCGTCCCCACCCCAGCCCGCCAGCAGGTCTTGGAGCCATTCGTCCCGGCTGGGGTCTGCCACGCCGTCGCTGATCATCACGGCGAAGCTGCCGGGCTCCAGCGTCACGGTGGTTATATCCGGTGCGGCAGGAGTGCCCCGCAGTCCCACCGGCAGGCTGCTGCCGGTGATCCGGCGGACGGCGCCGTTCTTTTTCAGATAGCTGGGGGCGGCGCCGAACTTGTAGAAGGTGGCCTCCGAGCCTTTCAAAACGCACAGATCCACCGTGGTAAAGCTGCCGGTCTCCGCACCCCGGAGGGCCATAGCGGAATTCAGGGTGGTGAGGGCAGCCTCCGGCTGGATATCCGCCTCCAAAACCTGCCGCAGCAGCCGGCAGGTGAGGGAGGACTCCCGCCGGGCGGCGTCCCCGCTGCCCATACCGTCCGCCAGCAGCAGGCACCAGAGACCGCTGTCCGTGCGGAAGGCCTCCATGGTGTCGCCGCAGACCATTTCCCCCTCCTTGGGCCGCAAAGCCGCGCCGATAACGCAGGCAGGGATCTCTCCAAAGGCGGGGGCCACCCCGCTGAGACCGGCGG
>ERZ779840.3052-NODE-3052-length-13715-cov-5.882357_pt1 | contig 13715 bp, 6 predicted proteins | sample MGYA00511561_ERZ779840 | MGnify/ENA primary metagenome ERZ779840 (study PRJEB29588, sample SAMEA2162036) | human gut metagenome | biome: human gut; feature: human-associated habitat; material: faeces | place: Denmark | collected 2008/2010 ...
CTTGACAAAGCACTCGTCATGGCGCTGGAGAACACCTTAAGCTATTTAAAGGGCGGAAATATGGAGATCGATTCCATGACACAGAAAACCTATGATTTTTATAAAAACGGAGGAAACGTATGACACAGGCAGCTAAAATGACGCAGCTTGCGATCGCAGCGCTGGAAGATAAAAAAGCCGAGGATATTACCCTGATCGACATCGCAAAGGTTTCCGTTCTGGCGGATTATTTCCTGATTGCAAACGGAAACAACCGAAACCAGGTGCAGGCAATGGCGGACAATGTAGACGAACAACTCACCAAAGCCGGCTATTCCTTAAAAAGCATGGAAGGCTATCCGACCGGAAACTGGATCTTGATGGATTACGGCGATCTCGTCGTACATGTGTTTGACCGTCAAAACCGACTGTTCTATGATCTCGAGCGTATCTGGAGAGACGGCGAGCAGATCGACGTGGATGCTTTTCTGGAAGAGAAGTGTGATTAATTCCTTTTATATCACGAACAGAAAGGGAAAAACCTGCAAATGGTTTTTCCCTTTTATCGTGAATAAGAGATAAATCTGAATGCGCCTCAAAAAACAGTTTTTACATCTGTATTGTAATTCCAACAAGAAAGGATTCCTCACCGGGAACAAGATCGAGATCACCGCCATGGCCTTCAATGATTTTTCGGACAGAGGAAAGCCCGATTCCATGATCAGCAGATGTACCCTTTCGGGAGAGGAATGTTTTTCCCTCCTGCAAGGCCAGACCGTCGTAAGTGTTTTCAATCTTCAAAAAGTACATATTGCCTCTGGTTTCGCCTGCAATGAAAACGCGGCGCACCCCTTGCTTTTGGCGGCTGCACGCCTCAACGGCATTGTCCAAAAGATTGCCCAGCACCGTACACAGTTCCACATCGGTAAGCGGCATCTGATCGGGAAGATCGAGCCGCACTTGAAATTCTGTCCCTTGTGTCTGCGCCATGCCGTAGTAGTATTCAATCAGCGCATTTACAACGGGATTTTTGCAGAACTGGGCAGGGGAGTGCCCCGATGTTGCCGCAACCTGTTCCTCTACCTGTAACAGGAAGGAGCAGATCTCCGTCTGCCCACGTTCAGAGGCCATGCGGTCTATGGTGCGCAGATGGTGTTTGATGTCGTGGATCAGCCTTCTGTTTTCTGCCGCTGCTTCAGAAACCTGACGGCTGTATTCGGTCTGCATAGAAAGCTGACGGATGACCTGCTTGCGTTCTTCCTGGAAAATCAGGCTGTTTCCATATCCTTCTATCACATCGCGCCAGAGGGAATAACCGATGGCTGCTGCTATGAAAAAGCTGCCCCATTCCAAAAACCAACCGCCGATAACCGGCTCATAAACCGGCAGAAGGCGATCCCATATAAAGGCGCAGGTTGCGGCTGCCGCAGCATAGAAGATCGGCCTGCTCCGTTTTTCTCCTCTGTGAATGGCAAGCACAGCGATGATAAGCAGATAGAGCGCAGATGCCGCCTTATAACAAAAGACCGATGCAGAGAAGAAACGAATCGCTCCAAGGGAGAGATGGGAAGCCATCATGCCATACACAAACGCATATACCAGGAAGGCAGCGCCCACCCCATTACTGATGGCCGCAGGCAGGAAGCCCGGCCTGCATATCCGGTTTTGCAGAACTACGATCAGCCAGGTAACCAGATAGATACAGAACAGTTCCATCGTGTACCAGGGGAATATGGGAACAGCAGCCAGCATATGAAGCACAGGATAGGATGACAGGCCGCACATGGCAAGGCAGATCAGTCCGAACAGGAATGTATTTTTCTGTTTCATCCGGCGGCTGAAATAAAAGGACAGCAGCGCACAGACAAAGGTAACTGTACAGCCAAACAGGCAGAATGCAAACCGGATTCCTCTGGTTGTATTGACCGCCAGCATCGTTCCGAAAGCAGGCGGATAAACAATCCCTCCGTAAAAGTGGTCATAGTTGCTGACCGCTATGGTGAGTGTGAACGGTTTTCCGCCATGAAAAGTGACCATGCGGTTTTGAACCAATGGTGTCCCCTGTGCAGGTTCCCCCATTTGCAGGATCAGGTCATGATCCAGATAAAGGTTGTAAGCAGAAAACACTTCCGGGATTTCCAGCGCATATGTTTCCTTCCGTTCCGGCAGGAAGAATGTCATCTGGTAAGTCCCGCAGCCATAGGGAGAAGGGTTTGCAGGGCTGGAGAAATTGGTCTGCGCTCCAATGGAAAGGTAGCGCATATAATGGCTTTCATCCCGTATTTCTTCCGGGGTCAAAAGCGCGTCAGGATAAAATGCCCAGCCGGATACCAGAAAGCGCACCGGTGACTTTTGAAGTTCTTCCTCAGAAAGCGCCAGAATCCCATTTGCCGCCTGGATTGTGTTCTGGCTATATTTATTATTGAACTGATACAGGCCAAGAAAAAACAGGGATGAACACAGGCAGACCATACATAAAGCGGCATATTTTTTTACCACAGAAGATACCATCTTATTTTCGCCTCCTCCTTAGGAAAAACACACCGGCAGACAGAAGAAGCAGACAGGCCGGAATCAAAAGGAGTATGGGCGACCGGCTATGCTCTGTGTCGGCGGCCTGTGCCAGGGAAACGGCATCTTCCTTTCCCACAATGGTGTAAGTCCCTGTATGGCTGATCTGAAAGGAGGCGGCTTTTGCCGCATCGTCGTAACCGGTCATGGGAATTTCCACGCCGCTTTCATCACCGAGGAACAATGTGCCGGCTGCCGGGTCATTTGGATAGGGCAGCATGACAGAAACATCCGGCAGGGAGTTGAGCACAGTTCCGTTGATGGAAAACGAAAAAGAAAAACCGCCGTCCGTATCCTTTTGGATGATGACTTCAATCTGATCTTCGTTTTGGATACCCTCCGGCAAGGCGTCTTTTGGTATGCTGATGGTGATTCCCTGTTTGGAAAAGACGGCTCTTTGCTCCCCTGTTTGCAGCATCATCAAAAAGCGCGTGCCGGAAATCCGGTCGGTGGTTTCATCGAAGAACTCTGAAAAAACAGGTTTTTTGGAATCCGCACTTTTCGGGGGAACGGTCATAATGCTTTGCACCGGCTCTTTCCTGTTTTCTGAAAGCTTCCGGGCAGGATCGGGAGCGGTAAGCTCTGGAGCGCCGGCAATCGTCTGCACTTTGGGGGGCTGCTGTAAAGCGGTATCTTTCTCTGGCTGACCTGATACAACTGGCGCTTCGATTTCCGGTATGGCCGGTTCATCGGAACCAGCGTCTGGTTCTAATGCTTCCTCTGCATCACCGTTTGCCTGTTGCGATGGGAATTCATCTTTATTTATGGAATCGTCTTTTCCATCCAAGGATGGCTCGGAAGGCTTGTGATCCGTAGGATCATTTTCTCCGCTGACCGAAGGTGCTTTTTCAGAATCATCGGAATCCATTCCACCGTCATTTGTTACAGGCGGTTTTGAAGGCTGCGTAGGGGGACTGTTTGTGAAACCGTCATCCTGATCGCCGGTATGTTCGGGAGGCGGCTGAATGATGGTATCAGGTGGATTGCCGCCTGCATCCCCTCCATCCCGGTCGCCATCGTGATACCCTTCAAGGACAATTTCATCTGCGTAGGTAAAGGACAGGATGCCGGTCTGTCCGCCGTCATAATCAACCTGAAGACGGTAACTGCTGCCCGGCGTCAGCAGACGGGTGCCAATCGAGAGCATTTCCTGACCCACATAAACGCCACTTTCCAGACGGTTCCATGAACCGTTGTTTTTGGACAGCCATATACTGACCTTGTCCAGATTCCCCGGCGGTGTGACCCAGGGAAAATAAAGGCCTCCTCTGCGAACCAGGAAGCAGTTGATGTCTGGGCTGCCCGGAGCCTGAACAGAAACAGGAATTGAAATTTCAGGGAAATCGACACGATCCGCAAATATGGTATTTTCCGGTGCAGTCAGCCTTCCTGCTGCATGGTACAGTCCCACAGTATTCAAATCAATACCAGAAAAATCCCATTCCACCACAGCGGTGTAGCTGGTTCCATTTTCCGCATAGCATTCCAGATAGTAAGGGGAAAAGGCAAACAAATTTTCCAGCGTTTCGGTTTCGCTGCCCTGTTGAACCGCAAACGCGTCCGTATAAGGATACCATTGCTCTATGGAGGTAATGACAGCAGGCGGCATTTCTTCCACCCGGACGGAAATCTGAAGCTCCTGCAATACAGTTTCACCAAAGGCATACCCCTCCGGCAGTTCAATCCGGCCTGCTGCGGTATATTCGCCTGGAGTGGTCTGGTCAATGGCCGAAAAATCCCATGCGACAGAAAATGTTTCCTGCCGGATTTCTTCACCTGCTGTTACAGTGGCGCAGACGGTTTGATACTGAAGGGCCAGCTGATAAATTTCCTCCAGGTCATCATCAGACGGTGTGGTTCTAAGGGGCAGGGTGAAATCTGGCAGGGAGAGCAGTTCGTCTTCATTTTGTATTTCTGTGACAAGGACGAGGGATACTTCTTCCGATGCTTCCGGGGTTTTGCTCTCCAGTGTCCCCGGAGCCTCGCTTTCTAAATCCGGCAGAATCTCCGTTCTTTCATCGGCATTGGCTGGGGTTGCAGTTTCAGCGGCAAATGCGGGGATACTGCCGGTGAAGCAGAGAAAGCAGGCCAGACAGCCCCCCAGAATACGCCTGTGTATTTGCTTCATTCTCATACGATACCCCCCATTCCAGAGAAAACATATTGACGGTAGGTTTCCCGCAGCTGTTTTCCATTGCGGAGGGCAATCGGAAGTTCCTCCCCGTTTATCAAACGGAAGGTCTGACTGTCAACCTGGCTGATGTAATCCATGTTGATTAAAACGCCCCGGTAGCAGGGCAAAAAACGCTTGTCCTTCTGCAATGCGGCAGTAACCTCCTGAAAGCCTCCGCTTACCGGTATCACGCGTTCTGCCGTATGAATCCGTGTCATACGGTTTTGATAATCTATGTATAGAATCTTCTCTGTGGGAAGTTCCAGCTTTTGACGGTCAGCCATAACCGAAAGTGTCATCACTTCATAGGGCGGTTTTAGCTGGCACAGCTCCATCGCTTCTTCAAAATCTGCCTGATGGAGCGAAAGCGGCTTCAGCAGATAATAGCTGGCGGACAGGCTGTACCCCATCCGGGCATAATCTTCTGTAATGGTCAGAAAAACGATCTTACAGAGCCTGTTTTTCTGGCGCAGCCTTCTGGCGGCCTCTATTCCATCCATGTTCTCCATATAGATGTCCATAAAGACAAGCTGAAAATTGACCTGGGCGGCAGCTTTCAGAAAATTCTCTCCGTCCTCAAATTCTGTCAGCGTATAGTCCAGCTGATGCTTTTTCATATAATTTTCCAGGCAGGCAGACAGTTCTTCTCTGTCCTCTGCTCTGTCATCCACAATCGCAATCTGCATCGTGCCATCTCCTTTGCACAATAATCCAATATTAGTATAACATAAAACCGCAGGAAAAAACTTGCGTCTTAAACAGGAAACCTGCGTCTTAAACAAAGTCGGTTGCATTTCTCTTGACAAGATGCTACTCTAATTATACTACCAGACTTTCCGATGAGAAGGTCTGGTTTTTTTATTTTTCTTTTCAGGAAAGGAGGCTCAGCATGAAAATCGCACTTTGTACGGAGCTGAGAAATGTGGAATGGTTTGAAAGCAGGCTGCGCTCCCTTTTTGATGGGGATGGGCAGCTTGTCATCGACGAGCTATGGAATGAGAAGCAGCTATCTCAGGCACTGCGGCGGAGCCGATATCATGCGGTTGTCATCGCAATGACCGGGGCAAGGGGATTGGAGGCTGCCATTCAGGCAAAGCAGCTGGCACCGGAAGTACCGCTTGTCTGGTGGAGTGATGATGAAAACTTCGCCCTGATCGCGTATCAGCTTCATATCCCGGCATTCCTCTCCATAGATTGTAGTGATCAGGAGCTATATGAGGCGATGGCGCCCATCAGGAAACGGAGGTATGGAAATGCGAATTGCGCTATGCAGCTATAGTCAGAAGGAGAAAGAAACGGCGTTACTGATGAAGCTTGGCAAAGTAGACCGCTTTGACAATGGCGTATTCTGCGTCTATGCCATGCAGCGGGAGGGTCCTTATGACGCTGTGGTGGTCATGGAGGATGGGGCCCGTGGAATGAATTTCTGCATGAGCATACGAGGCTACAGCAGGGATGTCCCGCTCCTTTGGATCAGCGATCAGGCAGAATTTGAACCCCAAAGCCGCAGGCTGCGGGTAGATGACTTTTGGGTGAAGCCCGTTACAGAGCATCAGCTGGGCGAAGCAGTCTCCCGGCTTCTTCAGGGAAAAAGGGAAAGTAATGAATCAGGTGAGGAGGAAACGTATGAATAAAAAATATTACCGGAGAGAACAAAACCGTCACGCTATAAAGAAAATAATGACAACAGGGGGAAATGGATATGAGGTATAAAAAGAAGAAACGGCAGATCGTATCTGCAGCATTGGCGGCAATGATGGCGATGCAGTTATGCATACCGGCTGCAACGTTTGCTGCAGTCCCTACAAAACAGTTGAAAGTGATCACGGGATTTACGGAATTACCGGAGGAGGTCGCGCATATTCAGATCCCTGCGGATGCCGGAGAAAACTTTGAGGATTATCTGAATTTCCCGGAGACGATCGAGGCTTCGGTGGTGGAATATAAGAACGTGGATCATCAGAAAAATAATGCGGATCGCGATAAGGGCGCGGAAGATGAGAAAGCGGCAGCAGACGACAGTGATAAGAAAGAAGACTCGGAAATTGCTACCGACAGCAATGCCGGGGATTTTCTTGAGGATTATGAGTTTGAAGATGAGGAAATCCCAGAAGATATCCCGGTGCTGACGGATATCAGCGTTACTTGGGAGCCGGATGAGAACCGGGAAGATGAAAGTGGTTTCTATTATTATCTTCCGGTTCTTCCGAAAGAGTATATTTTGGCAGCGGGCGTGGAGCTTCCGGAGATCGAGGTCAGCATGGACGGCGGAATCGCTTTGCTGGCATCAACAGATACTTATAATATTGCGAATGGCGGTATCAACATCAACAGCAACACATTGGAACAGTATAAGGATGCGACTATCACGGGAAGCAGTACGACCAATGTTATTCTGGTTAATGGTGTGGAGGCTACAATCACGATTTCAAATCTGGATATCCAGATACCGCTTGTTAAGAACGATGAGACAGCGAGTACCTGGGTACCGGCGATCCGACTGGTAAATAATGCAAAACTGAATCTGATTCTGGAGGGAACAAATACACTCAAGGGCGGTGATATGTGTGCGGCTATTGAGGTGCCGGAAGGCTGCACCCTGACGATCAGCGGAGAGGGAAGCTTAAAAGCAACCGGTGGAGAAGGCGCCGGAATTGGTGCGTCAAGCAGGAGAAATGGTTCCTTGGGGACGATTGTGATCGACGGAGGCAATATCGAAGCTTATGGCGGCGAGATGGCAGCAGGAATTGGCGGCAGTGCAGAGGGCGGCAGCGGTACCATTATCATCAACAACGGAACTGTGTATGCCAAGGGCGGACATGGAAGCTACTATAAGGATATTCAAAATGTATACGGTGGAGCAGGAATTGGCGGTGGAGCGAACGGCTGCGTGGATCGGATTGAAATCAATGGTGGCAATGTGACAGCCTATGGAGGATATGCTACGAACGCAGGAAGACACCCCGGAGCCGCAATCGGCACTGGCGGCGGTGGAGCAAAAGCGGTAGAAGGCGGATACAAGTATGGTGATATTGCGATCAAAGGTGGAACGGTTTTAGCCATTGCATATCAGAATGAAGTGTATGCCATTGGTATCGCAGTAAAGCCAGGTCAATCGTTGCCGGGTGGTACTTTGGATGGCTCTATTTCTATCAGTAATGAAGCCACAGTAAACTTAAATGGCGGTGATTATTTCCCGAAAAGTGAAAATCCCGGACTGAAAAACTATACCATTCAGGGCACGATTGCGGATGTACGATTCATCGAAAGCACTTATCCGGTGACAATCAGCGTGGGAGGGATTACCTGGAATGCAGGGACGATGAAGGTGAGCGATTATCAAGTTACACTTAAGGCATCCAATTATCTGAAGCCATTAACGCCAGGGACACCGGTAACGGTGACGGTTGGAGACTATGTTTATCGGATGGAAGCTGACGTTGATGATGTTGATGATAAGAATGCAACGATCACTTTGAAGGCCGCAACTCCTCTTTATGAGACAAGATTAAAATTTGTTTCCACGGCGATCACGAGCGATCAGGTATTACAGGCAGCCGATATCACGATCAAGCAGGATGGTGAACCGTTGATCAATCAAGAAGGTCAAAGTGCAGCTATGGTCATTCCTTCCATGCAGATTTCGTATGATGAAGCGAACACGGGACATCTGACGGTATATCTGCCGGAAAATAAGAATAAAACAGAGATTTCGGTGACGGTACCGGGCTTAAATGACGGCAATCCGATCACAAAATCAGGTGAGACGATTTCGACAATAACACCAAATGAAATTGCGATGTTTTATGGTGATACCGTTTGTAGTCATGAGCACTATAATGCAGATGGATTTTGTGAAGCATGTGGTGCATATCAGGAGCCCAAAAATTGGCAGGGATATTATGAGATTTATAATGCCGGTCAGCTTTTCTGGTTTGCAAAGCAGTTTAATGATGGTAAAATCTCTAATCAGAGCAATCTGAAGCTGATGAAGGATATTGAGATCCCGGACGGACATGACTGGACAAGCATTAGAGACAAATCTAATACTTGGTCTTTCGAGGGGACTATTGAGGGAAATTACCATGTAATTTCCGGACTGCGACCTGCTAAGGACGATACAAATAAGTGGGGACTGGTGGCAAAGATTAAACATGGGAGTGTACAAAATATAGGGCTGGTGTTTGAAGGTGATTGGACTTGCGGGTTGTGTCGTACCGCTACGTATGATGTCAAAATTCAGAATTGTTTTGTAGTAGGAACAGATTTTTTATATAGTTCTATAGACGGAGTGTCGACTAAAGGAACGGTGACTAATTGCTTGGCTGTATCAGGAAAACTGGAAGGAACTAAGACCCCGAATGATCGTAGGACTACTTTTACGAACTGTTATGAGACAACAAAGGGTGATTTTAGTTCTTTGGGTGGAATTACTACTATAAGCGAAGAAAAACTGAAATCCGGAGAAATTGCCTATAAATTAAACGGTGATCGATCAGATGGTACGTGGGGACAGGTGATCGGAACGGAGGATTACCCGCATTTCCGCAAGTACAGTAAGACGGTATATTATGATCCAGCTACTAAGACATATTCTAATAATAATGCGGCAAGTATCACTTCCGCAGCTGTCACGGATATTAAGACGATTTCTGACACAAAAGCGACTGCTACACTTGAGGCAACAGGAACTCCCGGAGCAGAGGTTAAGTTTTTCTTAACCTCCGGCGAGGATGCTCAGACAGGGACATTAGATGATATGTTCTCGAAAGGAACGTTACTTAAGGAAAGTCCTTCCGGAAACTATGAGTGTACCATTGAGAATTTAACTCCGGACACAGAATATCATGTCAGACTGATGATTAAAAAGGATGGTAAATTATCTCTTGATGTAACCTATGTAAATTTCCAGACAGAAAAAGTGCGGCAGGAGGCACCTAAGGCTGCTGATGTTTCTATCAATTACGAACAGGAGACTTTAGAGAATAAAGCTTCCTGCGATCTGGAGTATGCTGCTTCTAAGGATGCACAGTCATGGACAACGATAAGACAGGGTGGTAAGGTTCGTCTGACAGGGCTGCTGAATAACATTCGTGAAAATGGTGGGTCTGTACCAGTCTATATTCGCAAGAAAGCATCCTCGTCCATGTCAGCCAGTGAAGCGGTTTTGGCGGCGGATTTGCAAACACAGGCGATTCCGGGAGAATCGAACAAGCCGAATATTGATTATCGGAAGGAAAAAATCACAATTTCCTCATCTTTACAGTATGTGATTGTAAACGGAACCAATACCTCTCCAAACTGGACATCTGCAAAAATGGGCAGTGAATCAGGAATTTCGATTACAGACATCATTTCTTCCGATCATGAGAGTACGGTTTATTATCGGTATGCTGCAAGCGACAAGGATAAGAAATTTGCCGGAAAACCTGAAAGTATCACGATTCTTAAAAGAACGGCAGCACCGGCTGCAATAACTGAGAATGAGGTGAAAATAACCGGTACGACGATTACCATAAACAGAACGAATCCGGAAAATGACATTGAGTATGGATACCGTGATGCAGATTCAGACGGAGCATTTACATGGATTGACGGTACGAAAATTCAGGGATTATATCCGGCACATGGATATCAGGTAACCAGCAGAATAAAGGCGAAAGAGAATGCATTTGCGTCTGAGAGAACGCAACCGCTTCATGTGTCTACCAAGGATACACTGAGAATTGTAGGAAACGGAACACCAAAGTGGGATGCGAAGGGGACTTATGGGGTTTCACTTGCTCAGATTCCGGTTTCCCTGGCTTCTGGTTATGGTGTGTATAATGGTGCAAATCAACTGGTAGCCGGAACCTGGAGCTGGGAACCGGAAAATAGTAGTCCAGCATCTGGTATTTATCCGAAGGTAGAAGATAACAAGGCTTATACCGTGAAATTTACACCGACAGATGCAAGTGCTTCATACGATAGGACATTAACAGATTCCGTGGTACCGGAAATTTCTAAGTACCCACTGAATTTTTCAGTTGCGGTAAAAGATAAGACCTATGATGGCACGACAAACGCGGACATTACCAGCGTGACCTTCGACAACGTGACCTTGAACCGAGGAACAGACTACACCGTGACCGCCAGCTTTGACGATGCCAGTGTGGGCAACGGCAAGAACATCACTGCCACAGTGACCCTGATGGGGCAGGCCGCGAAGAACTACGCCCTGAAGCAGCGCAGCTTCACCACGACTGGCAACATCATCAAGGCCGCTGCGCCTGACTTTACTAAGGAAACCGCGCTGACCATTGTAAACGGCCACGAAAAGACCTACACTGTGACGCTCCCCGCCCTGCCCACGCTGGAAACGCCCAAAGAGTACGGTGCGCTCACCTATGAGATCGGCGAAATCAAACTAAATGACGGCTACTACACCAGCGGCGCGAAGGTGGAAAACGGCGAGCTGACCCTGCCCATTCAGAAAAATGACGTGGAAACCACCGGCTCTGTGGGCACAGTGACCGTAGTGATCAAGAGCGCAAACTATGAGGACATCACGCTGACCGTCAACGTCAGCGCGAAGAACAGGATCACTCCCACCGGCACACCGACGCTGAGCAAGAACGCCATCATCTACGGCGACGCCCTGAATACCATCGCTCTCTCCGGCAAGCTCCATGATAATGTCAACAACGTGGATGTCGATGGAACCTTTGAATGGGTGGACGGCACGCATATACCCGTGGTTGGGAACGGTACCTATGCAGCCGAGTGGATTTTCGAACCGACTGACACCGAGAAGTATTTAACGGTTTCGGGAAGATCGAATATCACTGTCGAAAAGGCTCGGCAGTACGGCAAGCTCAGCATGGCGGGCTATACTTACGGTAAAACGCCCAGCACACCAACCTTGACAGACCAGACGGGCGATTTGAATGCTCAAGTGACCTACAGTTATGCCGCTGCGGACAGCGGCTCTGTTCAGACGTGGGATATCAGCAATCCGCCCGCGCTGAACGCCGGTACCTACCGTATGTACGCCAGCATTGGTGATACGGATAACTACTACGGATTTGAAGCTGTGTATTGCGAATTTGTGGTAGCAAAGGCAACGCCGACCTACACCGTTCCCACCGGGCTGACGGCAAAATACGGTCAGACGCTGGCGGATGTGACGCTGCCGGACGGCTGGAGTTGGATGGATAGCAGCGAATCTGTGGGCGGCGCTTCGACTGCCGCCAAGACCTTCCAGGCAAAGTTCACTCCGAAGGACACCGAAAACTACAACACAGTGGAGAACATTGAACTTGAAGTCACGGTGAACAAGGCAGATGGCGGCAACCTCAAAACGGTCGAGCTGGAGCAGAAGTACACGGACGCCTCGGATCACACCTACACGCCGGACTGGGCCGGACTGCCCGCCGGGCAGGACTGGACGTTCAGCAGCGAGGCGAGCATCGTCCTGCCCAAGCAGGACTTCGCAGCGGACGGCAACTTGCTGACCTATGCCATCTCCGGCGGCAAGGCGGGTGACAAGATCACCCTCATCCTCAAGGCGTCCTGTGACAATTACGAGGATTTCACCATCACGCTGAACGTCACTCTGACAGAAAAGGACGATCAGAAGCCGTTGACCATCACCGGTGCGGGTAGTGTGGTCTACGGTCAGACGATGGCATTGACCACCACCGGCGGCTCCGGCTCAGGCGCTGTAACCTACCGCATTGACACTGCTAACAGCACAGGCGAGGCGACCATCGATCCCAACACCGGCGTTCTGACTCCGGTCAAGGTCGGCTCTGTGAGTGTCATCGCGACCAAGGCAGGCGACAACAACTATAACGACGTCACCAGCGCCCCCTTCGTGCTCATGATCAAACCAGCCACTCCCACCGGTGAGCCCAAGTACACCAAGATCACAACCAGTGGCAAGACATTGAAGGACGTGGCGCTGACCACCAAGACATACCGGGGCGGCAGCCTGGTGGGCACAAAGGAGCAGACACTGCGGGCGACCATTCCCCAGAGCCTGGGACCCACTGTGCAGACCGGCTGGTGCACTGCATTGCCGGACAACAGCGGCGGCAAGGCCAGCGGCCTGCAGGCGTGGGTGCGGGGCTATTCCCGGGCCGGGATCACCTTTGACGTCGGGAAGATCACCTGCCAGTACGGGGCCACCGTGGCTGGGTATGAGATCGTATGTGGCGGGAGATCGGTAAAGGCGGCGCCGTACCGGACGGATGTGCTCCAGGGCCTGACGGCCAGCGTCCTGTGCCGGGTGACGGACTCCCGGGGCTACAGCGCGGAGACGACACTGACGGTGCAGCTGAACGACTACGCGCCGCCAGCGCTGACGGGGGTGAAGCTGTACCGCTCCGACGGGGCGGGCATCGCAGCAGACGAGGGGACCCACATCTGCGCCCGGGGCAAGGTGACATTCTCCCCGCTGGGCGGGGCCAACGCCTGCACCCTGACGGGATACTGGGCGGCGGCTTCCGGGAGCTGGAGCGCCGGAACGGCCATGACCAGCGAGACGGACTGCATCATCACCGGGGACACGGACATCCTGCCGGCGACCAGCTACAGGGCCAGGATCGTGGCCCGGGACAGCCTGGGCAATGAGGCGGCCTATGAAACAGTTATCCCAACCTCCCAGGTGACGATCCACCTGAGGGAGGGAGGCAAGGCCGTTGGCATCGGCAAATACGCCGAGCATGAGCGCGCCATAGACATTGCCGATGGCTGGGGCATTTACTGGGGCGGGAAGGCCTTGCTGGATATCGTGTGGCCGGTGGGCAGTGTGTATCTCTCTGCGGCGGCGACCAGCCCGCAGACACTGTTCGGCGGCACCTGGCAGCGGATAGAGGACCGGTTCCTGCTGGCGGCGGGGGACAGCCATCCCCTGGGAAGCACCGGCGGCGAGGCACAGCACGCCCTGACGGCGGCGGAGCTTCCACAGCACACCCACGGCTACGACTACACCGGACAGAGCGACGTCACC
>ERZ779840.3053-NODE-3053-length-13714-cov-2.820265_pt1 | contig 13714 bp, 7 predicted proteins | sample MGYA00511561_ERZ779840 | MGnify/ENA primary metagenome ERZ779840 (study PRJEB29588, sample SAMEA2162036) | human gut metagenome | biome: human gut; feature: human-associated habitat; material: faeces | place: Denmark | collected 2008/2010 ...
GGCGGTTTGCCGGATAGTTTCAAAGAGGCGTATCCCTTCCGTCCGCTTGTGGTTCGTGCCGGTACGGACGGAAATCTGAAACAAATGCAGATTTCTCGTTTCACAGTCGATCTCCCGGGAGCTTTTTCCATGAAAGGAGGCGGTATTCTTGAAAACTTGGCTGACAGCCTGACGCGTTCGGGGACTATCGGTCTGGATATGATTACTCAGAATCTAAACTTCCTGACTGCTTTAACGGGAGAAGCCCCCAACGGTACTATCGTAATCCCAGATAGCATGAATCTGAAGGCCCGTGTCGAGCTGAAAGGACCTGAATATAAGGCTAATCTTCACTTGAAACAGGGGCAAGGCTCTATGGGGGTGAATGCAGAACTTAATACCTCAACCGAGGCTTATGCAGCCGACTTGAAGATTGACAATCTACAACTCCATAATTTCCTTCCGAAAGACTCTATCTACGAACTTTCTCTTTCGGCAGATGCCAAAGGCCGTGGGCTGGACGTCATGTCTTATCGTGCTTTAGCCAAACTGAATCTTTCATTAGATCAACTACATTATGCACGTTACCAGCTTTCCAATGTTCATTTGACTGGAGCTTTGAAAGGTGCATTGGTGACGGCTAATCTGACAAGTGACAATGCGCTGTTGAAGATGACAACAGATGCAGAATACAATCTGGCACATCGTTATCCAGATGGAAAAGTGACGGTTGACGTCACTCAGCTCGACTTACACGAACTGGGGTTGATGCCTCAACCGATGAAGCGCCCGCTCGCCTTTAATCTTTCTGCCGAAGCTCGTCAAAACAGGGTGTTCACACATCTAACATCTGGTGATATGAAACTCAACTTGAGTGCACGTTCCGGTGTTAATTCTTTGATAAGTCAGTCTACACACTTCATGGATGTCCTGATGAAGCAGATTGATGAAAAAGCCTTGAACCACGCCGAACTGCGTGAAGCGTTGCCGACAGCTATTTTATCTTTCTCCGCAGGAAAAGAGAATCCGTTAGCTTATTTTCTGGCTACTAAAAACATATCCTACCATGATGTTTCCATGAAGTTCGGTACGGCTCCCGATTGGGGAATCAATGGAAAAGCTGCGGTGCATGCATTGAAGATGGACACATTGCAACTGGATACAATCTTCTTCACTGTCAAACAGGATACTACTTTAATGAAACTACGTGCCGGTGTAATAAACGGACCGAAGAATCCGCAATTCTCTTTTGCTACTACTTTGACCGGAGAGATTCGCGACCGCGATGCGGAATTGCTGGTAGACTACAAAAACGGCAAAGGAGAAACAGGCGTATTGCTGGGGGTAAATGCCCGCCCTCTGTTCGAAGGACATGGTAAGGGGAACGGAATCGCTTTCACACTGATTCCGGAGAATCCGATTGTTGCCTTCCAAAGATTTCATTTCAACGAGAATCATAACTGGATTTACCTGCATAAAAATATGCGTGTATACGCGAACGTGGATATGTGGGATGAAGAAGGAATGGGATTCAGGGTACATTCCGTACCGGGCGATACGGTGTCTCTGCAGAATATAGATGTTGAAATACGTAGAATCCGTCTGCAAGAGATAACGAGTGTGTTGCCTTACTTCCCCGAAATAACCGGATTGTTCTCGTTGGAAGCTCATTACATACAGACAGAAAAGGATTTGCAACTCTCGGCTGAGGCGTCTGTTGATGAACTGACTTATGAACGTCAGCGTATCGGTGACGTTGCATTAGGGGCTACGTGGTTGCCGGGCGAACAGGGAAAACAATATCTGAATGCTTATCTGAATCACGAACAGGCAGAAGTGCTGGTGGCAGATGGGAAACTGGTTCCTACCCGCACAGGCAAAGATAGTTTGGAAGTGAATACAACATTGGAGCATTTTCCGCTGCGGGTGGCGAATGTGTTTATTCCTGACCAGATGGTCACTTTGTCCGGTGATATGGATGGTAATCTGAATATAACGGGCAGTACTGAACAACCTTTGATAAACGGCGAACTTGTATTGGATAGTGTTGCTGTCCTTTCCCGTCAATATGGTGCGCGTTTCATGTTTGACAATCGTCCTGTGCAAATAAAGAACAATCGGTTGGAATTTGATAAATTTGCTATTTACACAACATCGAAGAATCCGTTTACTATTGATGGCTATGTTGATTTCCGTGATATGAGCCGTCCAATGGCGAACCTGAATATGCTGGCACAAAATTATACGTTACTGGATGCTAAGCGTACCCGTGAAAGTCTGGTTTACGGCAAAGTATTTGCTGATTTCCGGGCGACGGTGAAAGGGCCTTTGGACGGGCTGAATATGCGTGGGAACGTGAGTCTGCTGGGGAACACCGATGTTTCGTATGTCTTGACCGATTCACCATTGACAGTGCAGGACCGTTTGGGAAGTTTGGTAACATTTACTTCATTTAGCGATACTACAACTGTTGTCCGGCAGGAAGTGCCGACTGTCTCTTTAGGCGGATTGGACATGGTAATGATGGTACATATCGATCCGTCCGTCCGAGTGAAAGTTGACCTGGATGCAAGTAATGATAACCGTATCGAACTGGAAGGCGGGGGTGACCTTTCCATGAAATACACTCCGCAAGGCGACCTGACTCTGACCGGACGTTATACGTTGAGTGGCGGCTTGATGAAATATGCTTTGCCGGTGATTGCAGCAAAGGAATTTGCCATTGATAACGGTAGTTACGTGGAATGGACGGGAAATCCGATGGACCCGATGTTGAACTTTAAGGCGACTGACCGTATCCGTGCGTCAGTTTCCGAAGGAGAGAATGGTGGAAGTCGTATGGTTAATTTCGATGTTTCCGTTGTAGTCAAGAACCGCTTGGATAATCTTTCGTTTGCATTCGATGTTGCGGCTCCCGAAGATGCGACCGTACAAAACGAGTTGACCGCTATGGGGGCGGAAGAACGAGGTAAACAGGCATTGTATATCATGGTGATGAAAACTTATCTCGGCACCGGACCGATTGGTGGGGGTGGCGGCGGACTCGGCAAGCTGAATATGGGATCTGCTCTGACTTCTGTATTGAGTAGTCAGATAAACTCCTTGATGGGTAACTTGAAGAATGCGAGTCTCTCTGTCGGTGTCGAAGACCACGACGATTCAGAGACGGGAAGTAAACGTACGGATTACAGTTTCCGTTATTCACAACGCTTGTTTAACAATCGTTTCCAGATTGTAATCGGTGGCAAGGTTTCTCAAGGTGAGAATGCGACGAATGACGCCGAATCCTTCATCGACAATATTTCTCTGGAATATCGTTTGGATAGAACCGGAACCCGGTATATCCGCCTGTTCTATGACAAGAACTACGAGAGTGTGCTCGAAGGTGAGATTACGGAAACCGGAGTCGGTATTGTGCTTCGCAAGAAGCTGGACAAACTTAGTGAACTGTTCATCTTTAAGAAAAAGAAGTAAGTATGAAAGAGATACATATAAATATATTGGCTGTTTGTCTGATAAGTGTAGTGTTACTGTCGGCTTGTTCGGTGACGAAACATCTTCCCGAAGGGGAGGTGCTTTACACCGGAAGCAAGACTGTCATATTGAATAAATCGACAACACCGGTAGGAGAGACGGCGCTGACGGAAATTGATGCTGCACTCGATAAGACACCTAGTACAAAGATGTTTGGCGGTATCCTTCCTATCCCTTTTAAAATGTGGATGTACAATGACTTCGTGAAATATAAGAAGGGATTCGGTAAATGGATGTTCAACCGTTTTGCGGCCAATCCTCCCGTATTTATTTCTACGGTCAACCCGGAGGTACGTGTGAAGGTAACGACTAATTTGCTTCGTGATTATGGCTATTTCAATGGGAAGGTAGCTTATGAAACGGTTGTTGATAAGAAAGACAGTCTGAAGGCGGGCATTATCTATACGGTGGATATGAAGAACCCTTATTTCATTGATACGGTTTACTATCAACGGTTCACTCCCCAGACTCTGCGGATTATGGAGCGCGGACGCCGGATGTCTTATATAAGTCCGGGTGAGCAGTTCAACGTGGTTGATTTGGACGAAGAACGCTCCCGTATCAGTACATTGTTGCGTAACCTCGGATATTTTTATTTCCGTCCCGACTATATGACTTACCAGGCGGATACGACTTTGGTACCCGGAGGGCATATCAGTCTTCGCCTGATTCCTGTGCCGGGATTGCCGGCTGCGGCACAGCGTCCTTATTACGTGGGTGATGCGTCTGTCTATCTGTTCGGAAAGAACGGAGAAGCGCCGAATGACAGTATGATGTATAAGAACTTGAATATCCACTATTACAATAAATTGCAGGTTCGTCCCAATATGCTTTATCGTTGGCTGAATTATCAACAGTTTGTACGGAACGCACAGATGCGTGCTTCCAACCGTCCCCGGCTTTCCAGCCAGTATCGGCAGGAACAGATACAGGAGAAACTCAGCCAGTTGGGAATATTTAGTTATATGGATATCCAATATGCCCCCAAAGATACAACAGCTGTTTGTGATACGTTGGACATCACGATGCAGGCTACTTTTGCCAAACCGTTGGACGCTGAACTGGAATTGAACGTAGTAACTAAAAGTAACGACCAGACCGGTCCGGGTGCTTCGTTCGGAGTTACACGGAATAATGTATTTGGTGGTGGAGAAAGTTGGAACGTGAAACTGAAAGGCTCTTATGAATGGCAGACCGGTGGCGGAGAGAAAAGTTCGTTGATGAACAGTTGGGAAATGGGAATATCTACTTCTCTGACTTTCCCTAGAGTGGTTTTCCCGCGTTGGGGGAAAAGGGAATTTGACTTTCCCGCTACGACTACTTTCCGTTTGTATATCGATCAGCTTAACCGTGCCAAATACTATAAACTATTGGCGTTCGGAGGAAATGCCACTTATGACTTTCAGCCGACCCGTATCAGTCGTCACAGCCTGACACCTCTCCGGGTGACTTTCAATGTGCTGCAACACACAACGAAGGCCTTTGAGGAAATTGCTGATCAGAACAAAGCCTTGTACCGTAGTCTGCAGAATCAGTTTATTCCGGCAATGGAATATACCTATACTTTTGATAACGCGGCTTTGCGCGGAGTGCGTAATCCTATCTGGTGGCAGACTACGTTTACTTCCGCCGGTAACATAACTTCCGGTATTTATCGTATTTTCGGAAAGGAGTTCAGCCAAAGAGACAAGAAACTGTTCGGTGTTCCTTTCGCACAGTTTCTGAAGGTGAACAGTGACTTCCGTTATACCTGGAAGATCGATAAGAACCAGTCCATAGCCAGCCGTGTGGCTGGAGGAATTATCTGGGCGTATGGCAATACAAATACGGCACCTTACAGCGAGCAGTTCTATATCGGAGGTGCCAATAGTGTGCGTGCGTTTACTGCACGCAGTATCGGACCGGGTGGATTCCGGCCGACAAAGACTTCGAAAGGGCTCTATCTGGACCAGACGGGAGATATCCGGATGGAAGCCAACGTGGAATATCGTTTCCGCATTTACGGTGACTTGCACGGTGCTGTCTTTCTGGATGCCGGTAACGTCTGGATGTTGCGTAAAGATGAAGAGGCACCGGAAAAGCAACTGCGTTGGAAGACTTTCGGCAAACAGATTGCGTTGGGAACAGGTGCCGGTATACGTTACGACCTCGACTTCCTGATTCTGCGTCTGGATTGTGGTGTGCCTTTGCATGATCCGTACGATACCGGCAAGAAGGGATATTACAATGTGACCGGTTCTTTCTGGAAGGGGTTGGGACTACACTTTGCCGTAGGCTATCCGTTCTAAAATAGTCGATGACGATGGGCGGCGTAAGAAAATTCTTCATACTTCGTTCTTCATTCTTCATTCTATTTTGTACTTTTGCAACGATATCTGATGAGACACATCACTAACCTTTTAATATTCACAGTTATGAAACCAACATTATTTGTGCTTGCTGCCGGCATGGGCAGCCGTTACGGAGGCTTGAAGCAGATTGATCCGGTCGATCGGGAAGGAGATCTGATCATCGATTTTTCGATCTTCGACGCAGTCGAGGCTGGATTCGAAAAGGTCGTATTTATTATCAAGAAATCGATTGAGAAAGAGTTTAAGGAACATATCGGAAACCGCATGGAAAAGCACGTGCAGGTGGAGTATGTGTATCAGGAAAATGACCGCCTTCCGGATGGATTTGAGGTTCCGGAGGGACGCGTCAAACCGTGGGGAACCGGTCATGCGATTCTCTGCTGCAGCGAGGTGATCGACGGACCGTTTGCGGTGATCAACGCGGATGATTACTATGGAAAATCGGCGTTCAAGGCGATCTATGATCGTCTGGCATCCTGCGGTGATGATGATAAATATCAGTATGCGATGGTTGCCTATCATCTCTACAACACATTGACGGAAAACGGGCATGTGGCGCGCGGCGTCTGTACGGTGGATGCGGATGGACATCTGGCGGATATCCACGAGAGAACGCGCATCGAGAAGCACGGCGATCAGGCGGAATATACCGAGGATGACGGCGCAACCTGGGAGCAGCTGGGGGAGGATACGCTTGTATCGATGAACCTCTGGGGCTTTACTTCCAGCATCTTAAAGGAGTTAAAGGCGCGCTTTGTTCCATTTTTGGAGAAAAACCTGTCGGTAAATCCACTCAAATGTGAGTATTTCCTCCCGTTTGTGGTGGATGAACTTCTGAAAGAGGGGAAAGCCGAGGTGACCGTGTTAAAGAGCGTGGACCGCTGGTTCGGCGTGACCTACAAGGAAGATAAGAAGATGGTGACAGACGCGATCCAGGGGATGAAGGACGGCGGTCTGTATCCGAAAAAACTTTGGGAAGAGTAAGAATGAAGAGATAGGTATTAGGAAGGAAAACTGGGTATGAGCAAGTTGATGAAAAGCCTGCCGTTTCGGCTGGTGCTGGGTGTAGCGATCGGTATTATTGCCGGTCTTATAGCAAATGAAAGTTTTATGAATCTCGTTGTAACGCTGAATTATATTTTTGGGCAGATTATTTCGTTCTGTGTACCGCTGATCGTCATCGGCTTTATTGCCCCGTCGATCACGAAGCTTGGAAAGAATGCCTCCAGATTGCTTGGAGTAGCGCTGATACTGGCGTATACATCGTCTCTTGGCGCGGCGCTGTTTTCGATGGCAGCTGGATATACGCTGATTCCGCATATGTCGATTCAGTCGGCAGTCGATGGACTGCGCAGTCTGCCGGAGGTTGTCTTTAAATTGGACATTCCGCCGATCATGGGCGTCATGAGTGCGCTGATATTTTCCGTTATGATTGGTCTGGCAGCGACCTGGACCAAGGCGGTGACGGTAACGAAACTCTTAGACGAGTTCCAGAAGATCGTTCTGGAGATAGTACAGAAGATTGTCATTCCGATTCTTCCGGTTTACATCGCATTTACGTTCTGTTCCCTGGCATATGAGGGAACCATCACAAAACAGGCTCCGATCTTCATTTCGGTTATCCTGATTGTTATGGCAGGCCACTATATCTGGATGGCGCTGCTGTATACACTGGCTGGTATTTACTCTGGCCGTGACCCGAGAGGCGTTATTAAGCATTATGGTCCGGCATATCTGACGGCAGTCGGTACGATGTCTTCTGCGGCGACCCTGGCAGTGGCGCTCAGTTGTGCCAAAAAGGCAGAGCCGCTTCGTGACGATATGGTTGATTTCGGTATTCCGCTGTTTGCGAATATCCATCTGTGCGGTTCGGTTCTGACCGAGGTATTCTTTGTCATGACGGTATCCAAGATTTTGTACGGCGCTCTCCCGGATATGATGACGATGGTTCTGTTCTGCGTTCTTTTAGGTGTATTTGCCGTAGGTGCACCGGGTGTTCCGGGCGGTACGGTTATGGCGTCTCTGGGACTGATCACCGGTGTCCTCGGTTTCGATGCGACTGGAACGGCGCTGATGCTGACGATCTTTGCGCTTCAGGACAGTTTTGGTACTGCCTGCAACGTAACGGGTGACGGTGCGCTGACCCTGATGCTGACGGGATATGTGGAGAGACATGGGATTAAACATCAGGATTTACACGTAGATTTATAAAAATGAGAGAGGTGGGGCAGGCAGCAGCCGCCCCGAAACAGGTCTGTGAATGCGCCGCTGGCTCTTCGCACTATCGTTGTTCGCTTGCTTTCACTACACTTGTTCGTCTGTGTCGGACTTGCGTCCGCCCCATTCGGACAAGCGTGTTCAAGATGCGTACAACTGATAGGCGAAAGCCTGCTCTGCATCCACAGACCAGTTTCGGAGCGTCTGCCACCTGCCTGCTGTCTTTTTATGTATCGGAAAAACCTTATTTGATAAAAAGGAGAGATAGAATGAAAAAAATGATTTCCTGGAACGTAAACGGCTTGCGGGCGTGTGTGGGAAAGGGATTTCTGGATGTATTTCATGAGCTGGATGCGGATATTTTCTGTATTCAGGAGAGCAAGCTGCAGGAAGGGCAGATTGATCTGGAGCTTCCGGGGTATTATCAGTATTGGAGCTATGCGGAGAAGAAAGGATATTCGGGAACAGCGTTGTTTTCGAAGGAGGAGCCGCTTAGCGTGAGCTACGGTCTCGGCATTGAGAAGCACGATCATGAAGGGCGCGTCATTACGGCGGAGTACCCGGATTATTATGTGGTGACCTGCTATACGCCGAACTCCCAGAATGAGTTGGCGAGACTTCCGTACCGGATGCAGTGGGAGGATGATTTCCGCCAGTTTTTGAAGAAGCTGGAGGAGAAAAAGCCGGTTATTTTCTGTGGGGATCTGAATGTGGCACACACGGAGATTGACCTGAAAAATCCAAAGACGAACCGGAAAAATGCCGGATTTACGGATGAGGAGAGAAGCAAGTTTACGGAGCTTCTGGACTCTGGATATATCGACACGTACCGCTATTTTTACCCGGATAAAGAGGGCGTTTATTCCTGGTGGTCGTACCGGTTTAAGGCACGCGAGAAGAATGCTGGGTGGCGGATTGATTATTTCTGTGTTTCCAAGAGCCTGAAGGACCGGCTGGAGGACGCCAAGATCCATACGGAGGTGATGGGATCGGATCACTGCCCGGTAGAATTACAGATAAAGGATCGGGATGAGGCATGAATTTACTGACAGCAGAACATCTGAAAAAATCATATACGGAACGGCTGCTTTTTGATGACGTGGCATTTTCCATCGGTGAAGGTGATAAGATTGGTCTCATCGGCATCAACGGAACCGGAAAATCTACTCTTCTAAAGATTGTAGCCGGTCTGGAAGAGCCGGATGAGGGTACGGTGGTAAAGGGACGAAATCTCTATATCCGTTATCTGCCTCAGAATCCGGAGTTTGAAGCGGGACGGACCGTCTTAGACTGCGTGATCCGGGAAAATATGGCGCATGAGCACGCCTGGGATCTCGAGGGCGATGCGAAATCCATGCTGAATAAGCTTGGAATCACCGATTATAGTGCCAAAGTGGAGACACTTTCGGGCGGACAGAGAAAGCGCGTTGCGCTCGCAGCGGTGCTGTTATCGACGGCGGATCTGTTGATTTTAGACGAGCCGACGAACCATCTGGACAGTGCGATGGCGGACTGGCTGGAAGAGTACCTGAAAAAATTCCGCGGCGCGCTTCTGATGATCACGCACGACCGGTATTTCCTTGATAACGTGACGAACCGCATCGTCGAACTGGACAAGGGAAAGCTGTACAGTTATCAGTCCGGCTATGAGGGCTATCTGGAATTAAAGGCAGAGCGCGAGGCGATGGCGGTGAGCTCGGAGCAGAAACGGCAGAATATCCTGCGGACGGAGCTGGCGTGGATCCGGCGCGGCGCACAGGCACGCAGCACGAAGCAGAAAGGGCGTATTCAGCGCTTCGAGGCGTTGAGTGCGGTGGAAGCGCCGAAAGTAGATGGAAATGTGGAGATGAGCTCGATTTCCAGCCGTCTCGGACGGACCACGGTCGAGGCACACCATCTTCATAAGGCGTATGGTGACCGCCTCCTGATCGATGATTTTTCCTATATCTTCTTGAAGGATGACCGCATCGGCATCATCGGACCGAACGGCAGCGGCAAATCGACGCTGATGAAGATGATTACCGGCTGGGTGAAACCGGATTCGGGCGAGACGATCATCGGCCAGACCGTAAAAATGGGTTATTTTTCACAGGAAAACGAAGATATGGATCAGTCGATGCGCGTGATCGACTACATTAAAAATGTGGCAGAGTACGTGCGGACGGCGGACGGGCTGGTATCGGCATCCCAGATGTTGGAACGGTTCCTGTTCCCGTCCCATATGCAGTACACTCTGATCGGCAAGCTATCGGGCGGCGAGCGGCGCAGACTCTATCTGCTCCATATCCTGATGGGCGCGCCAAACGTCCTTCTGCTCGACGAGCCGACCAACGACCTCGATATCGGCACGCTGACGATTCTGGAGGATTATCTGGATCATTTCCAGGGGATCGTGATTACGGTATCGCATGACCGGTATTTCCTTGATCGCGTAGTGCGCCGGATCTTCGCCTTTGAGGGCGGCGGCGCGATCCGTCAGTATGAGGGCGGCTATACCGACTATCAGGCAGCCTGCGGGGAACGCATAGCGGCAGAGATGGAGGCATCTGGGACGGCATCCGGTCAGGAACGCGGCAGAGGCCAGAAGACCGGAGGCGCTTCTGGTGCGGGAACGTCAGATGCAGCGGAGACGGCAAAGGATAAAAACCGCGGCCGCCAGCGCGAGAAAAAGCTCAAATTCAGCTATATGGAGCAGAAAGAGTGGGAGACGATCGAGGATGATATCGCGGCGCTGGAAGAGGCAATCGCGGATCTGGAGCAGCAGATGCAGGACTCTGCCCGCGATTATACGGCTCTGAACGGCATCATAAAGGAAAAAGAGGAAAAAGAAGCTCTTTTGGAAGAAAAGATGGACCGCTGGATGTATCTGAACGATCTGGCGGAGAAAATAGAAGCGCAGGCGGGTGCTCACAAATAGGCACTTTTGGAACCGAAAGTGCCGTATGAAAACGTGGAGGGGATACAGGTGAAAGCAGAAAAAATCGTGAGACAGAAGATAAGAACCCCTGATTTTACACCGGGAATCAAGCGGACAGAGACGGGAATGCACTTGTGCGTCGAGGCACCGGGGACATTCTGCCATCTGACAATTTATGAGACAGGTAAAAAACAGGGTGTCCGGATCCCATTTTCCCCGGAAGAACGGGTGGGGGATCTCTGGATGATGGAGCTTGCGGGCGATGATTTTTCGGGACTGGAATACACGATCGAGACTGAGCAGGGGGAGCTGCCGGATCCGTGCGGGCGCATCTATACAGGACATGAGCGCTGGGGCGATTTAAAAGCGGCGCTCCGTCCGGTGCGCTGCCGTTTCCCGGAAGAAACGTATGACTGGGAAATGGATCAGCCGCTGAAACATCCGTATGATGAGACGATCCTGTACCGGCTGCATGTGCGTGGATTTACCCGTCATACTTCTTCCGGCACCGGGGAGCGGGGAACGTTCCGTGCGCTGACGGAGAAAATTCCCTATTTAAAGGAATTGGGTATCACAGCAGTTGAATTAATGATGCCGAATGAATTTCAGGAAGTGATGATGGAGGATGGGGCAGACGGGAATCCGTATGCGACCGGGACACCGACCGGACGGCTCAATTACTGGGGCTATGGGGCGGGATACCTGTTTGCGCCGAAAGCTTCGTATACATCCGGGAAAGAGAAAGAACCGGAGCGGGAATTTAAGGATCTGGTGAAAGAATTTCATAAAAATGATATTGAAGTGCTGGTTGAGCTTTATTTTACCGGCGAGGAGAGCGCGGCACTGGCGCAGGAGGCGGTTCGTTTCTGGGTTTACGAGTATCATGTGGATGGCGTGCACCTGTCCGGGTTTGCGCCGGCCGAACTGCTGGCGTCGGATCCGCTGTTAGCCGATACGAAGCTATTAGCTGGTTCCTGGGATGGCGTGCGTGTGCCAAAAACGGCAGCGGCACCGAAGCTGCGGGAGCGCCGCTGGCATCTGGGCGAGTACAATGAAGGATTTTTGATCGATATGCGCCGGGTATTAAAGGGCGATGAGGATCAGGTCGGCCGTCTCATTTACCAGACACGCCGGAATCCGGACGCGTATGGCGTGATCAACTATATGGCGGCGACAAATGGCTTTACGAAGATGGATATGGTTTCCTGGGAGCAGAAGCACAACGAAGCGAACGGGGAGAATAACCGGGACGGAAGCGATTATAATTATACGTGGAACTGCGGCGTCGAGGGCACGACGCGGAAAAAGAAGATTGTGCAGATGCGGAAAAAACAGCTCCGCAACGCATTTTTGTTGCTCTTTCTGAGCCAGGGAACGCCGATGTTTTTAGCGGGCGATGAGTTCGGCAATTCCCAGAACGGCAACAATAATGCTTACTGTCAGGACAATGAGATTTCCTGGCTCAACTGGCATCAGCTGGAGACAAACCGGGATATTTACGAATTTGTAAAATATATGATAGCGTTCCGCAAAGCGCATCCAGTGTTCCATCTGCCGGTGGAGCCGAAAAATATTGATTACCTCGTCTGCGGACACCCGGATGTTTCCTACCACGGCGTCAAAACATGGTGCCCGGAGTTTGAAAACTTCCGCCGCCAGCTCGGCATTCTCTACTGCGGCGAGTACGGGCGAAGAGCGGACGGCACCAGCGATGACTATTTCTTTGTCGCCTACAATATGCACTGGGAGCCGCATGAATTTGATCTTCCGAAACTTCCGAAGGGAATGCAGTGGACTCTGTGCATCAACACAGACGACGCAGACAATAACGGAATCTGTCCGCCGGAAAGCCTGGAGGCAGGGCAGGAGCCGCAGGAAGAGCTTCGTCAGTATATGGTTCCGCCGCGGAGTATTCTGGTATTTCGCGGCTTTAAGCCAATTTCCGGTCCGGCATCCGAAAAGGATGGCAAAAAAGCCGGGAAAGTGGTAAAATCGGTAAAACGGCAGAATGTTAGAAAAGAACCGGCAAAGGAAGCGGAGACTGTGGTTGCGGCAGCGCACGAACTGTAAGAACGGAATTGAAAGAGGATAAAGCAAGTTGAAAAAGAAACTTTTTAGAGGGCTGGCAGCCGCCCTGTGTGCTGCCATGATGGCAGGGAGCGCGGCGCTTCCGGCATATGCGGCGGGTCCGTCACGGGAGTCGGTTCCCTATACGGATTCTTATGCCTCCTATCAGTGGGCTTTTTTAAATACAGGTGAATTGCGTCTGGTGCCGAGCCATACGGCGGCAGTGGATGCAGCGATTGGGGCGATTACCGGCAGCCCGGCGCTCTCAGCAGATGGAACGGTCCGTTCTCTGGAAGGGATCGATATGAATATTGTCCCGGCCTGGAAGAAATATGACGCGAAAAGTGGAAAACGTCAGGTGATTGTGGCGCTGATTGATACGGGAGTTGACATAACTCACCCGGAGCTTAGCGGTTCGATCTGGACGAATACGGGGGAAATTCCGGGCGATGGCATTGACAATGACGGAAATGGCTATGTAGATGATGTGAATGGCTGGAATTTTGTTTCAAACAGCAATGAAATCTGCACAGGGGAAGAAGACAGCCACGGAACCCATGGTGCCGGCACTATTGCCGCCGCCTGGATCAATGGCGGCATCGCAGGCATTACAGACAGCACCCATGTTTAGCTTATGGTATTAAAAGCC
>ERZ779840.3055-NODE-3055-length-13693-cov-5.968397_pt1 | contig 13693 bp, 18 predicted proteins | sample MGYA00511561_ERZ779840 | MGnify/ENA primary metagenome ERZ779840 (study PRJEB29588, sample SAMEA2162036) | human gut metagenome | biome: human gut; feature: human-associated habitat; material: faeces | place: Denmark | collected 2008/2010 ...
TCCCGCGCACACCCTTTACCCGCAAGGGGTATGCAGCATCCGTAAAGCGGCAGAGCCGCTAACGGCTGCCCTACCTTTCCGTCGCGGAGAATTGACCACTTTATCGACAGTCTCTTAGTATTTCTATTCTGTTCATGAGGTGAAGCGTGTGGATTTCTGGCGGCATCTGAAAACGGTCCAGCGCCATCGGCATCTGGTGCGGCAGTACTGTTTCCGTCTGGGGCTATACTGGCAGGGCTTGACCCACGATCTGTCCAAGTTCTCTCCGGTGGAGTTCTGGGCCGGCGTCAAATATTTTCAGGGAGACCGCAGCCCCAATGACGCCCAGCGCCGGGACAAGGGATACAGCGCCTCGTGGATGCACCACAAGGGCCGCAACCGCCACCATTTTGAATACTGGACCGATTACGGCGTCAACGGTGAGGGCATCATCGGCGTGGAGATGCCGAAAAAATATGTAGCGGAGATGTTCTGCGACCGGTTGGCTGCCAGCAAGGTCTACCGGGGTCAGGACTTTCAGCCGGGAGACCCCTACCAGTTTTTCCAGTATGGCAAAAAGAAGCGGCTGCTCATGCATCCGGCCACCTCGGAACTGCTGGAGACCATCCTGATCGTCCTCCGGGATCAGGGAGAGGACGCCGCCTTCGACTATGTGCGGCAGGAGGTCTTGGGGAAGAAGTAGGATTTTTCATACCGGAATTATGTGAACTCCCGAAAAGCGTTGCATTAGTAACAACGCTATCCCTTGTTACATAAAGATTTGCCGAAATAGAAAAGCGGTGGTGTTCCGAATGGAACACCACCGCTTTATGTCAACCGTTTTTTAATTTATGCAACATCTTTCCGGAGGTCATCGGAAGGACATTCCCCCTCCCCTGTTCCTCTATCGGGCAGAAAGGAAACGCCCGTCCGGTCACAGAAAGATTCCGTTATTCGTTCTCCCAGTTATGCCAGACGTTCTGGACATCGTCATTGTCCTCCAGCATATCAATGAGCTTCTGCATATTCTTCAGGTCGCCCTCATCGGTGAGAGAGATGTAGTTCTGGGGCTTCTGCTGCAAGGGTTTCAGCGGTTTTTCGCCATGACAGAAAACTACTTTTTCACACATGAGCCAAAGTTGAATATTCATCATGAATACTCTGTTTTTCCCGCAAAACACCAATGTATATCGCAACTGTTTTGCGCATATTTAGCATAACAGATTACCCGTAAATATGCAAGGTTTTTCTGGCTCCCTCTCCCCCATCGTGTTCCGCTATGTAACCCGAAAACAATCCCATCCCAAAATGTAAATTCGACTACTCAAGGACTGTATCAGCGTTCATGCTGGTGCAGTCCTTTTTATATATCCATCACGAAAGGAAGGAGGTTTTCCCCATGTTGCTTCTCTACTGGTTTATCGCTATCTGGGTATCTGTCAACGGCATCTCAAGCCCTTTTGATGACGCTCTCTCGTTCTTCATGTGGGCGGCGGTCTTAGTCCCTGTGATTGCTGGCATTTCCCTTTGGCTTCACAGCGATGATGACCGCAAAAATTGAACCGTAACATTCAAATCGAAAGGAGGTTTTCCTATGACCGGCGAAGGTATCCTGTTCTGTTTCTCTATGCTGTTCCTCGCTCTGTATCTTTTAGGCAACTGCTAACAAAATCAAAATCAGAAAGGAAAATCAATATGTCTCGAAACGAACTTATCGCAAAAATCGAAACCCTGCAAACCCTTGAATCCCTTATCGCAGAAACCAAAGCCGAAGCCGAAACTGTCCGCAACAGTATCAAGGCAGAGATGGAAGCAGCCAACGCCGAAGAGCTGTCTGCCGGAGGCTATATCGTTCGGTGGACTTCCGTTCTTACCACCCGCTTTGACACAAAACGCTTTAAGGAAAAGTTCGGAGAGGAAGTCTACAAAGCCTTTACCAAACAGGTTTCTTCCCGGCGCTTCTCTATTTCCGCATAAGAAAAGCCCCTTGTCTGACCGCCGACCAAGCACCAGACAAAGAGCCATATCCCACATCACAACGGAGCGGGTACAGTCTGAGTATACTGTATCCGCTCCCCTTTTTCAAGGAGGAATTGCTATGAAACAGCTGACTTCTTATAACCGTGTCGCTGGCTATCTCAACAAGCTGTTTGACCTGCTGAACCAGCACTTTTTTGAAAATGAACTTGCAAGACCCACTCTGACCATCCAGAGTACCCCCAAAGCCTACGCCCATTTCTCTGTCCGGGACGATACATGGGTATCCACTGTCGGAGCCACCCACGAGATTAACATTGGAGCGGGAACATTGGCAAGACCCATCGAATTTATCTGTGCTGATTTGCTCCATGAGATGTGCCATTACTATTGCCAACTCCACGGCATCAAGGACACCAGCAGAGGCAATACCTACCACAACAAGCGTTTCAAGGAGGTTGCCGAAACCCATGGACTGAATGTGACCCACCACGAAAAATATGGCTGGACGCTGACAACGCCAACGGATGAACTGCTGGACTTTGTGCTTGAAAATGAACTTTCAGACATTCTTATCACCCGGAATGAGTTCTATGGTATCTCTGTCTCCGGCACTGGCTATCACAACGGCAATCCCACACCTCCGCCGCCGACAAAACCATCCAGCAGCCGTAAATATGTCTGCCCCTGCTGTGGAAACTCTGTCCGGGCTACCAAGTGCGTCCATATTGCTTGCATGGACTGTCAGGCGGAGATGGTTGTTGCTGTCTGATGTCAAAATATTTCGGCAACATTCTACTTTTGAGCATCTATTGAGATTGACTATTCCCCGCAAAACTTTTATCATTAAATCATCTTAATGTGGAGGTGTTCTAAATGTATGAAAATCCCCAAAATGTAGTTCTTCCCGAGCAAACACAAATGGATAAAATTATCGCTGCCACATTGTATTTGTTGAACACAGGTTCATGGGAAGCAAGTGTATCCCTATATACCGATGTTATTCAAAATGCCTGTACACCTCTTGATATCATCTACACTCTTGCCAAGCCCTATCGCCTATGCGCTGTCAACTTCCTATTTTACCTTATGTCCAGAGATGACCTGTCTGAAGCGCTATCCGCTGCGTGGACAACCTCTGAAAATCCAAATATGGATTCAGACATGACCAAAGCACAGGCTGTAAGACTTTTTCAAATCTGTAACCCAGAGAAATTGATGAACGAAGATGATTATGAAGTATATAAACAGCTTCCAGATGAACTTATTATTTACCGAGGACTTGGCATACTTAATGCCAACAATATTAAGGCGCTGTCATGGACTCTTGATATTGAAAAAGCCAAATGGTTTGCCAACAGATTTGATTTTGGTAAGGGAGCCGGTAAAGTTTACCGTGCTAAAATAAAGAAAAAGTATGTGTATGCGTATTACAATGACCGACATGAAGCTGAAGTCATTGTTGATTACCACAGGCTTCAGAAAATTGAGCTGCTAACGGAATAATAGCCATATCAAGGCCATTGAGATTCATTTCTCAGTGGCCTTCCTCTTTATGTCCAGAATCAATTACATAACCATAAAACTTCATTCTAAAATTCATGCAAGGTCGGGGGGTATATCTATACACCCCCGCCGCCAGAAAAGATTTCTCTTAACAATTTCATAGTCATTTATCACGTTTTCTTGTCCAGAAAGGTATACTTTCTGACACACATCAAAAGTCGGTGAATTTCCCATCCCTAAACTACCAAATCGAGTTTTGGGATATGTCTGGAAATTCACCGGCTTTTTTGCACACTTTTTAGGAGGTACATCATGGAACACAGAACTTATTACTATGCCCGTGTCAGCACGAGAGAGCAAAACCTTGACCGCCAGCTTGCCGCATTTCGCTCTCTGGGCGCTTCTGAGCGGGAGATTATCACCGACAAGGAATCCGGTAAGGATTTAGACAGAAAAGGCTATCAGGCGTTGAAAAGCACCATTCTGCGGTCTGGTGATACGCTGGTCATCAAATCCCTCGACCGTCTGAGCCGCAATAAGCAGGACATTCATAACGAACTGCAATTCTTTAAGGACAGCGGAATCCGTCTGAAAGTCATTGATTTGCCGACAACGATGATGGATTTGCCGGAAGGTCAGGAATGGGTCTTTGAGATGGTGAACAACATTCTTATTGAGGTCTTGGGAACTATCGCCCAGCAGGAACGTACCACCATTCGCCAGCGTCAACGGGAAGGAATTGAAGTTGCACGTTCAAAAGGCAAGCACTTGGGGCGTCCTCCCCTGCAAATACCTGAAAACTGGAACGAGGTCTATGCTCAGTGGCAGGATGGCATAATTACAGCAAAAAGGGCTATGGAGCTGACCGGACTGAAACGGAGTAGCTTCTATAGGCTGGTAAGGGATATGAGCAAATAACAACTTCCCGGCAGTAGGAATGATTGTGTTCCTACTGCCGGGAAGTTGTTATTTATCAATGGGTTCTGCTCTCCATGTCTCTGCGCTGATTCTTGCCGCAATATCAGTTTCTACAATTTCATCCCACTTTGTCATACAAGCTCCCGGACAACCTTGTACTACACACTGGTATTCACCGCTCTTTAGCTGAGTAACAGTGTAATCATAGTGCTTTCCTCTTACTTCAACTGTGCCAGATTTAAAATAACTCATGTTGTCCAATCCCTTTCCAAATCCTTGTTTTTAATTAAGATGGTCTGCTATCACATCAACGTCTAACTGCGTGATAGGATACCCCATAGTCTTACAAAATCCAAGGTCCCTAACAGCCGTTTCATAATGGTCGGATTTCTCGTTGTCATTCGCATAATATTTTCCGTTACGATATACAGCAACACTACGAGTTGTCCCGCCAAAACCATTTTGAGCAGAATAATCCACGAAAATGTAATATTGATATGTGGTCTGTTCATCCGCAACAACAATGGAATTGAGCTGTAATGAACTTGGATTCTTTAGTCTGCTTTTCAAATCATTGCAAGCGTCAACCGCATTTTCTTCGTCTTCTGTCAACTTTTCTTCCGCTATTGGATATTCGCTTATCTTCTTACTCCCTTTTTTCATGGCAAGGTCTTCCAGCATGAGGGTTTTCCCTTTCAACGAATAGTTAAAGGTCATGGTTGCTCCATATCCACCGTCCACTTTAATAACGCCATCCGAAACTGAATACCTTGCCTCAATCACATCATAGGCATTTCCATCTTCATCTATAAATGCAGATTTGAAATCTCCGCCCTCGCCAAATTCACACGAGAATATAATACCTGATTCCATCTTTTCGGTTTCCCACGTTCCAACAAGGGGATTTCCTTTGGGCCAAAGGAAATATGCCACTATGGCAACCATCGCTATCACAACACACACAAGTAAAACAAATAATTTGGGGTTACGTCCCTTGCTTACAGTAGAAGTATCTGTTTGTGCGATTTCAAACGGTTCAGGAAAGTTTTTCCCCTCAATGTCATTTGTTCTTTCTGATATTGGATAACCACAGTGAGGGCAATTATTCGCCTGACTCGATATTTCTTTGCCACACTCAGGACAGTTTATCAAGGCCATCTCTATTTTACCTCTTTGCTTTAATTACTTTCATACGCTAAAAAGCCAAGGTCTGCCATGGTTAAACCGCTGCCGCTTTCCATCAAAGCTTGATTAACACACATAGCTAAAAGCGAAAACGTAAATTTCCTTATCTCCTGATTATTCAAGGGGCCATCCGAATCCCCTTTAGATGGTTTTGCTAAACCAGAACTCACAAGCGGATTGTCTTCTCTCCATTTTACATCTTTGCTTGCGTTGTAATCTTCCCATTTCACATCATCGCCATCTACATAGCCCTTAATCTCCCAAACCCCGCTGCATTTATCCTTTATACATATGGATTGGAACAAATCGTCATCTAAATATTCTATGTCCTCAGTCGATTCGCCCTCAATGGGTACAGTTGGAATCTCATCTATTTCATAAGGAATCGTTGCTGTAACACATACAGTCCTATGCGTATCGGTAGAAAGGGTAGAAAGCCTCGTTTCAATTTTTACATCATACTCAAAATTCGCAACCACTTTCTCACTTCCGTCTTCAGGAGCAGATAATGTAAATAGGAATGAACTTGAACCATCGCCTTCACTCCCATACGTATATGGGCCTTCTTCTTTCAGATAAGTCTGCAAAGTTTGATACTTTTTCTGCTTATCGCACTTTTCAACCATCTGGGTACTGTCTTCATAATCTCCCAGTTTAAAGAACACGGTCTGCGCTTCTTCATAATTGCCAGAACTATATAGTTCCTGTGCCTTTTTGTAATCAGACGATTTACAGCCAGATAAAAGGCTACACATAAGAACAGCAGTAATAATAGCAACAAATCTTGTCTTTCTTTTCATACTTCTTCCCTCTCAATCGTTTTTGAGTCTATTGCTATGCAATATTCCCATATTGCGATTATACTTTGCCGTGTTATAAACGTCAATAGCGTCTAATAAATTATTTTGTTTCGTGTGTGCTTTGGGTAAACTGTCCATAAAGGTGGGTGGTTATTCTGGCACACTATTTTGACAATACAGAGCGCATGGAAAATCTCTCCTACGCTATCGGATATTACCGCAAAGCTAAGAAACTAACACAGGAGCAGCTTGCAGAAGCAGTTGGTATCAGCCGCCAGCATCTGGCCTCTATAGAAGCTCCAAGAATGAACCGTGGGCTTTCTCTGGAACTGCTGTTTAATATTGCCACCGTTCTGGAAGTGGAGCCTTATATCCTCCTAAAATTTAGACTGGAAAAATAAAATCACCCTATCCTCTCCATTTTGGAAAGATAGGGTGATTTTTGATATGTTCACTTCAAGCTTCTCTCTCGCTGTGAACGTGATGGCTTCTGGATTGTGTCTTGCTTGAAGAGTCAATATCAACACAAGCCATACAGCTCTTTCAACTTTTCATGGAGCTTCACAGCCGATTCACTATCAACCAATTTTTCTCTGGTGTCTCGGCCATCTCCAAATGCCTTGAAATCGCCTCTGAGGTCTTTGCTGGAAATATCGTACACCTTTTCCATCTGCCCATCCATGAATGCCACAAAGTGCTTAGACAGGGCAGCAGTGTCCTCTATCCGGTCATATTCCTCTGGACAGTATTTCAAGGCTTTTTCCGGGTCAATGACCTGATAGCTGATTTCTTTCCATGCCTTTATCCCTGCCAGTAAACGTTCTGTGTAACCCCTCTGTAACTGAGCAAATTGCTTTACCAGATAGGGGGTTCCAAAGAAATCTCCACCTATCGGAACTTCGGCCATTGGCGCAAGGTCTTTTCGGTGCTGGTATTCTGTGAAAGCCTTTTGACGCAGAAAATCGGAAAAATTCTCTAACGCCTACTCCTGTCTTTCGTCCGCTGTAAAGGGCTGTATGCTCCCATATCGGTTTTGTTCTTTTATGTAATCCCAACGCTTTTCTTTTGCGTAGACAGATTGCAGCAGTGAAATAACCAAATCTGCGTCCAGACAGGAATTTTTCATAGCTGCCTGTTCTCGGATTTGCTCGATACATTCTGCGATACGCTCGTCTGTTTCCGATTGTGCCTCCGGTCTTTCCTCTGCTCCCTCGTCTGTCTCTGTACAAATATCAGGGACAATATGGGTTATCTCTTTCCATCTGATAATCCCCTGCCTCTGTAAGGAATCCAGAGCATACTTGATTCTGCGCCTGAGATTGCCTTTCAAAATGCTGGCGTAATAGCGTTCTCCGATTTTAGGATAAAACTCTGGCTGCCAAATGTCCAAATCGTTTTCGTTTTTGATGACAGCTAACTTCCTTTGGACTACCGGATTTTCTTTCAGCACCTCTATGTATGCGTCAAACAATCCCATCAGATTACAGAGAGCACATAGCTTTCCCTCAAAGGCAACTTGAGACAAGAGAAGCGGCCTCAATAGTTTAATGTACTCACCAGAACGTCCCCTGTCTGTTTCTGCCGGTAATGGAGGGTCATATACCTCGGTCACGATAACAGGCTTCTTACGCTTCTCTGTGTTGTCTATCTCGCAAGCCTTTTGGTAGACCACATATCTATCCAGTTCCGCCTTTGCCGCCTTAATATTCTTTGCCCCGCTTTTTGGATAGGGCTTTCCTGTAACATGCTCGTACAGAGCGGACACGCTATCAAATTTTTCACTGACCTAAATATTCTTAATCGTAATCATAGCAATTGCCTCTTTCTTAAAACTGGTACTTTTTCTGTTCTTATAAAGCAAATTATTAGTATATAGTGCAAGAAAAGATACCAGAAATGAATTTTGTGTATTTGTGACCCAAGCGAAAAACTGGTACGTCTTTCAGGCGTCATATATAAGAGCGCCTAAAAGGAAAGCAGCCCCGCCGATAAGACAGGACTGCTTTGAAAAATTCAGTTCAAACGCTCAACAGATACCCGTTTCCATCTCCACCACCAACACGTCATCTACAACTACATTCAAACGCTCTCATTCAAACCACAATCTTGTTCACCGGGTCTTGCGATATTAAGATAACACGCAATCAGGTGCTCTGTCAAGGGTTTTGCGAACTTTTGTTGAAATTAAGTTCTCAAAACCACTCATAAAATGTCGATAAACCCATATTTTTACTGGTGTTTGTGCGGTTCTAATTTTTTTGGAATTCTTATCCCAGTGACATCAAAACACTCTTGCTTTTGGCTATCTCAATAACGTCCCTGTCCCGCAAGCTGTTCAAATAGGTCTGGGTGATTTGGATATTCTCGTGACCCAAAAGGCGTGAAATCGTATAGAGGTCTGTTCCCATCTTGATTTGCTGTTGCGCAAAAAAATGCCTGCAAGTATGGGGTGATACACGAATCCCCTCTATTCCACTTCCATACTTTTTCATCAAAACCTCCACCGCAGAAACCGTTAATGCACGTCCATGAAAAGACAAGAAATAGGTATCATCCGTGTTTTTATATCTAAAGTAACTTTCCTTTACAGCTTCGTATTTTACCATGTTTTTTCGTAAAATCGGCGTGATAGGAACTACTCTTTGCTTATGGTTCTTTCCTTGAATGATGATATAGTCCTCATGAATATCTGACGGTCTAATACTGCACAATTCCAAGCACCGAATCCCTGTGTCAATCAGCATAGTCAGTATCGTTCTATCCCGTATCGCCTTGAAATCACTCCCCCGGCAATTCTGAAACATGGTCTTTACCTGCTGCGGGGTAAATGCGGTGATAACTGCTCTTTCTTCTTTGCACCATGGAAAGCAGCACTTTGTATTAAAAGCTCCATAGCCCTCCTCATAGCAATATTGCAAAAAGGATTTTACGCCTTTCAAAATGCCATTGATGTATGTCCCCTTTTTCTTGCTGGCAGTCATAGCCCGTGTGAATTGCTTAACAGTCGCAAGAGTCACATTTTCTATGGCTGCAATCTCATGTTCCGTACAGAAACGCAGAAAGAGATTGAGGTTATTCCGATACCCCCGGATAGTACGGGGCGTATACTTCCTAACCTCAATCTCAATCAAAAATTCCTTGATACCCTGCTGAATTTCCATGCAGAAAACCTCCCTACGTATGTCGCAACAGAGGTATTCATGTATGTCACAGCTCAGGCTCTGTATGTCACAACTGTCGAATATGTAAATTCGTCAATCCACTGTGGCACAACGGTTTCAGTCGTTCTCCCAGTTATGCCAGACGTTCTGGACATCGTCATTGTCCTCCAGCATATCAATGAGCTTCTGCATATTCTTCAGGTCGCCCTCATCGGTGAGGGAGATGTAGTTCTGGGGCACCATGGCGATGTCGGCAGAGAGGAAGGTGTAGCCCTTGTCTTCCAGCGCCTTGACCACAGTGTTGAAGTCATCGGGCTCGCAGCGGACTTCCATCACCATGCCGTCAGCTTCGAAGTCGGCAGCACCGGCCTCCAGCGCGTCCATCATCACGGTATCCTCGTCCAGCTCCTGATCCTCATTGTCAATGACGATAACGCCCTTTTTGTCGAAGCTCCAGGACACGCAGCCCTGCGCGCCCAGATTGCCGTTGCACTTATCAAAGGCGTGACGAACCTCGGGAGCGGTACGCTGACGGTTGTCGGTCAGAGCGTCCACGATGACGGCCACACCGCCGGGACCGTAGCCCTCATAGGTGACAGCCTCAAAGTTCTCGGTGTTTCCGGCACCCAGGGCCTTGTCGATGGTGCGCTTGATGTTGTCGTTGGGCATGTTGACGGCCTTGGCCTTGGCAATTACGGTAGCCAGGCGGGAGTTGTTGGCAGGGTCGCCAGAGCCGCCGCCTTCCTTGACGGCAACAATGATCTCCTTGGCGATCTTGGTGAATGCGGCGGAACGCTTGGCGTCAGCAGCGCCCTTGGTCTTTTGAATGTTATGCCATTTAGAATGTCCGGACATAGTAGTTATTCTCCTTCAACAAAATATTGGATGACTTCCTTGTGAGAAGTCGATTTTATGATTATAAGCTGGGGAAATTCCTTCTCCAGATAGGCGACGATTTTCGCGCAGACCGGGTCCTCCGTGGGGAAATGCCCCGCGTCGATGAGGTTGATGCCCTTGGGAGCGGCGTCTAAAAACTGGTGATACGTCAGATCCGACGTGACAAAGGTGTCGCAGCCTGCCGCGATCACCGCGTCGATCTCGTCGCCGCAGGCGCCACCGCCCACCGCTATATATTCTACCGGTCGGTCCCCGGCATAGCGTACGCCGTTGGCGTGTAACGCCTTGCATACATCAGCTGCAAAGTCAGATAGCTTTACAGAGTTTCGCAGCCGTCCCACACGGCAGAGGCCGGTCTCATCCCCCGGCATAGGCCCAGGGTCCTCGATTCGCAGTGCCTCGGCCAGTGCGTCATTGACGCCGCCGGGGGCAATATCCAGATTTGTGTGCATGGAGATCACAGAAATATCCGCTTTCACCAATCTCCGCAGCAGACGGCCCAGATAGCGGTCGGGCCGCAGGGTCTGCATCTCCGCCTGATGCCAGCGGACGTTCATCAGCGGATGGTGGGACACGATGAGCTGGCAGCCCAGCTTTTCCGCTTCGGAGACCACATTCTCCGTCACGTCCAGCGCCACCAGCACCCGCTGGACCTCCTGATCGGGGCTGCCTTCCAGATGCCCCACGTTGTCCCAATCGAACGCAAGCTCCTTGGGGGCCAGCTGGAATAACGCCTGTTCAATTTGTGCGACGGTTGGCATGGCGCCACTCCTCTCTTGCCCGTAATAACGCGGTCAAAATCTCCCGCAGTTCCTCCGTCCGCGCTTGCAGCCGGGTGGAGCGCTTCGCTCCCGCCAGTGCCATCTGCGTGCGGACGATTTTTTCAACGATGTATCGATCCGCCAGCGGATCGTGGGCCAGCCCTATGCCGCCCCAGACCTGACTGAGGGACAGTTCCATTTTCCCCGCCTTGGCCTCCATCACAGTGTACAGGGTTCCCCGGTCGCGGACCAGTGCTTCCCGCGTGATGGCAAAACCGTTTTCCGCCAGATATTGCCGCACCATTTCCTCATGGGACTGGGGCTGCAGCAGCAGCGTGTGCTGCCCATCCGCCGTCCACGGTGCGGCCTTCAGGATCGAGAGGATCGTCTCCCCTCCCATCCCCGCAATGGTAACGGTGTCCACCTCAGAGGGGCGGATCCCGGCAAGGCCATTGCAGAGTCGGTATTCAATGTTGTCCGTACCGTAGAGCGATCCGGTCACCTTGGCCCGCTCCAACGGGCCGGGCCGCAGATCGCTGGCCACTGCTCCCTGGATCTTTCCCTGAAGCCGCAGCCACGTGGGGAGATAGCCGTGATCGGTGCCAACGTCGGCCAGATACGCGCCCTCAGGCACCCACCCGGCGATCAGCCGCAGCCGGGGCGGCAATTCCAGCGCCCGCATGGTCTCTCCCCTTTCCGGTGGTTTTGTCCGTTCGTTCCGGGCATGGTTCAGGACGCATACGGTATCCCGTATGCGTCCCCGCAAGAACTTCGTTCCTGCGGGGTTGGTTTTTCATGTGAAAAACCGTTTGATTGAAATCGTGCAGAAAACCCCTCCTGGGTTTTCCGCACACACCTTTCCTTCCCGTCGATGAACGCTTTCCGTTCGTTCCAGGCATGGTTCAGGACGCATACGGTATCCCGTATGCGTCCTGTCATGTGGCGCAATTACTGAGCCTTGTTGGCTTCCTCGTTCACCAGAGCCAGCAGCTTGTCCACGTCGATGCCGTGGACCATGCAGGCCTCCTCCACGGTCTCACCGCGGGAAGAGGGGCAACCCAGGCAATGCATGCCGATGGACAGGAAAATGGGCGCAGTCTGAGGTGCAACGTCCAGAATATCACCGATGATGGTGTCCTTCGTAATATTGATCATTGGAATGATCCTCCTGTTTTGAAAAATGAGCACTAGTATTATACTCAATTTTTTCTGTGATTTCAATAGATAATCGAAGAAAAGCCGTATAAACCGGGAAAATCATTTGGAAATTTTGCAAAAATCAGCGATCAGCGCAGGAACATGGCATCGCCGAAGCTGAAAAAGCGGTATTTTTCCCGGACGGCTTCCTCATAAGCGGCCAGAACATGCTCCCGTCCGGCAAAGGCGGACACCAGCATGATGAGGGTGCTCTCCGGCAGGTGGAAGTTGGTCACAAGGCCGTCCATCACCTTGAAGCGGTAGCCGGGGTAGATATAGATGTTGGTCCAGCCGGCCTTGGCCTCCATGTGGCCGTCCTCCGCCGCCCAGGATTCCAGCGTCCGGCAGGAGGTGGTGCCCACACAGATGCAGCGCCCGCCGTTGGCTTTGGTACGGTTGATGAGGTCCGCCGTCTCCTGTGAGATCACGCAGTATTCACTGTGCATCTCGTGGTCGGTGATCTCGTCCTCCTTCACGGGGCGGAAGGTGCCAAGACCCACATGGAGCGTCACATAGCCGATGTTCACGCCCTTGGCCTTGATCTGCTCCAGCAGCTCCGGAGTGAAGTGCAGTCCCGCCGTGGGGGCCGCCGCGCTGCCCAGCACCTTGGAGTACACCGTCTGATACCGCTCCTGATCCTGAAGCTCCTCCTTGATGTAGGGCGGCAGGGGCATTTTACCCAGATGCTCCAAAATCTCCAGGAAAATTCCCTCGTAATCAAAGCGCACCAGACGGTTGCCGTCCGGCAGGACCTTTGTGACCTCTGCCGTCAGCTCGCCGTTGCCGAAGGAGAGTTTGGCTCCCTCCCGCATATGCCGTCCCGGGCGCACCAGACATTCCCACGTCTTTTCTCCCCGGTCGATGAGCAGCAGCACCTCACAGGCGCCGCCTCCCGGCAGTCGCTGACCCAGCAGACGGGCGGGCAGCACCCGGGAATCGTTCAGGATCAGGCAGTCACCGGGGTTCAAAAATTCCGGCAGTTCATAGAAATGGTGGTGTTCCCAGGCGCCGGTGTTCCGGTCCAGAGTCATGAGCCGGGAACCGTCCCGCCGCTCCAGCGGCGTCTGGGCGATCAGTTCCTCCGGGAGCTGGTAGTTAAAATCGCTTGTTTTCATGTTCAACCTCACTTGATGGTAATATCTGTATAGTAGAATTTCAGAATTTCGTCATAGGTATACCCCAGCTCCGCCATGGCCTTGGCACCGTACTGGCTCATGCCTACATTGTGCCCGTTTCCGGTGCCGGTGATCACAAACACATCGCCGCTGCCGGCGGAAACGGTGCCGGCGCTGTCCAACTTTACCGTGCCGGA
>ERZ779840.3059-NODE-3059-length-13679-cov-3.665150_pt1 | contig 13679 bp, 8 predicted proteins | sample MGYA00511561_ERZ779840 | MGnify/ENA primary metagenome ERZ779840 (study PRJEB29588, sample SAMEA2162036) | human gut metagenome | biome: human gut; feature: human-associated habitat; material: faeces | place: Denmark | collected 2008/2010 ...
TCTCAATGCCGCACTCGGAGCAGTAAATCACTTCCTCGTAGCTTCCTGCCTTGTCACAGGTCGGCGCGAACTCATTCTCGCGGACTGCTTCGGCGGGGGTATGCGGAATCATGGGGATGTCCTTGCTCTCGCGGCTGATCTCAATGCCGCACTCGGAGCAGTAAATCACTTCCTCGTAGCTTCCTGCCTTGTCGCAGGTCGGGGCGACCTCATTCTCACGGACTGCTTCGGCGGGAGTATGCGTGTGCTCGGTTTCAGTTTCAGTTTCCGGTTCGGTTTCGGGCTCCGTCTCAGGCGCCACGACCGTCAGAGTACCTGCGATGTCCGCAAACGGGATGTCTTGCCATTCAAGGTTGAACACATCCTCATCATCGTGCAAAATCGTAATGGGGTAGTTGCCGGGGGTTGCATCGTCCGCGACTACAAATGTCAGAGTCGCCACGACCCCAACGGTCGTATTGTTTCCATGCAGACCGTCTGCCCAGGACATAGTAAACGGGTTCTTGGTCATCGGTCCGAATGTCATTTCGGCGAGGGCACCGACCGCCTTTCCGGTCAGTCGCAGGACAGAATCGTCATACCGCACCTTCAGTTTCAGCGCCACGATCCCGGGGTTGTTCCGGATGGACACCTCGATCTGAACCGTTTCGCCTGGCTTTGCCTCCGCATTAGACAGGACAAAGGCAGGCTTCGTGTCCACCGTTTCCCCGTCGGCAATGGCGGGCAGACAAATCAACTGGTTCAGAAACAGTGTCAGGAGAAGCAGCGCCGCACATATACGTTTGATCATACCATACTCCTTACTTCTGCTGGGCGCAGATTGAGATTAGGCGTGCCTGCCCCGAAGGGCAGGTCACGCATACAGGTTACTTGTTACTTCAGTTCAACTGCCCAGTCGTTGAGATACTGCTGAAGCAGAATGACATCCTTCATATTGAGTCTGCCGTCTCGATTGACATCTGCGGCGAGGTCGTCAAGGGTCACTGCCCAGTCGTTAAGGTACTGCTGAAGCAGAACGAGATCCTTCATGTTGATCTTCCCGTCTCCATTGATATCACCGGGAACGTATTCCACGACCTCCACTCCGCCGGCAGTCACCTTGAACTCCACGTCCTGCCAGTCGCTGTTGAACACGTCCTCGGGATCATAGGTCAGCGTAATGGCGGACTTTCCGACCGCCGCACCGTCCTTGATCCGGAACGTCAGGGTGACAAGGGTAAAGTCATCGCTCACGTTGCCGTTCAGCGAATCAGCCCAGGACACGGAGAACGGCATATTGGCAAGCGGTCCGAAGGAGGCTGCCTCCAGCGCCGTCTCGTAAGCCGTGAGCGTCAGAACATCGGTGTCGTACGCAATCTTGACACGCAGTGCCACAATACCGGGGTTATTGGCAAGCGCAACGGTGACCTTGACCGTATCGCCCGCCTTGCCGCGCACGGTACTGATGACAAACTGTGCTGCATCCTGCGCAACCAGCTTCGGGATAGACTCCGTGCGGGTCGCGTTGCAGTTGGCGCAGGTGTAAGTACGGATGCCCTCTGCCTCGTAGGTCGGGGCAAGCGTCACAACTCCATCGTCCCATGCGTGTCCCGGCGCAGGAATCTCTACATAGGTAGAGTAATCGCAACGGGTGCACGTGTCGTAGGCAGCCCAACCCGCCTCGGTACAGGTGACAGCCTTGGCGTCATGGTGGCTCAGGTCATGACCCAGTGCCGGAATGATCTCGGTGTAGCTGTCCCCGCAGGTGCAGATGTAGGTCTTCAGCCCCGCCTCGGTGCAGGTGGCAGGCGTGATTGCCTCGGTATAGCGGTGGGTGTGCTCCAGTTCATAGATCGCCTGTACTGTCAGATCGCCGCCGGTCAGCGTATATGTCTCCCATGACCCGACATAGCCTTCCTTGGCGGGAACATCCGGCTCAGTGATGTCCCTGTCACGGACGGTGTAGGTCACGGTACCGACGGTCACGCCGTCGGCAATAAAGGTCACGGTGTACACAATGGGGGTATAGACAGCGGAAATAGTGACTTTCCCGGTGGTCAGCTCCACGTCCTCCCACTCGCCGGTATAGCCGGTGCGGGCGGGCACGGGAGGATAGGCAATATCCTTGTTTTCGACCGTGTAGGTGGCAGTGGCAATCACCTTGCCCTCCGCAAGGAAGATAACGGCGTAGGAAATGGGCGCGTAGACGGCACGAACGGTGATATCCTCTCCGTTCAGTGTGAAGTTCTCCCATGCACCGGTGTACCCAGCCTTTGCAGGCACCTCGGGCACGGTCACGGACTCATCGCCGTCATAGTAGGCGCGGGTGGCAACCACGACGCCGTCCGCCAGGAAGGACACGAGGTGCTCCCCACCAACCGGAACGTCGGTGTACTCCGCAACGATCGTGACATCCTCATAGCCAAGGGTATACGGCGCCCAGGAGCCGCGCTTGCCCGCAACTGCCGGCACCTCCGGCTCCTCCACCTGCTTGTGCGTGTTTTTGAACTCCAGTTCGGCTACGGTTTTGCCGTCGGCAACAAAAGTGGCGGTGTAGGTGAAAACGGTCACACGTCTCAAGTAACCACTGTTGTTAGACAAGTACGCCGCATCGTTTTTGGAGTCTCCGGTAACAGTCCGCGAACCTGCTGTGCCCCATCCGACCGTGTTCTCAAAATATGCTTCCTTCAGATTGGTGCAGCCGGAAAATGCGTAGTAGTAGATATCCACAACACCTTCCGGAATTATTACGGAAGGAAGTGCAGAGCATCCCTCGAACGTGTTCTGTCCAATCCGCTCCAGCTTGGCAGGCAAGTGTACACTGACAAGCCCGGTGCAGTAATGGAAGGCATTTTGCGGTATAACCGTGATGTTATCGCTCAGCACCACCCGGCGCAAGCCCTTGCAATTCTCGAAAACACTTGTCCCTATGCTCGTGACAGCATCAGGCAGGACAAGCGCGGTCAGTCCGGCGCAGCCCCGGAATGCAGCCTTGCCGATTTTTGTCAACCCGTCCGGCAAGGTCAGTGCTGTCAAGCCTGCGCACCCGTCGAAGGCGCTCTCGCTGATTTCGGTAACCCCGGCAGGAATAATGACAGTTTTAAGTCCGGCACAACCGCTGAAAGCGCTTGCCCCGATGCGGGATACGCTGCCGTCTGCCGGAATGTTGCTGTCGGAACAGCCGTACAACAGGGTTCCGTTCGCCAGATCAATGAGGCAGCCACCCCGGAAGGCAAAGTTGCTGTTCTCTTCGGCGATAGTGAGCGTATTGATGCTGTGACACCCCGCGAGAACACCGTCACCGATGGAGGTCGCATCCTTACCGATGCGGAAGGACTTCAATGCGCTCACATACTCAAAGGCATACCCGCCGATGCTCTGCACGCTGTCCGGCAGGCTGACAACTGTCAGACCGGTGCAGCCGCCGAATGCATAACTGCCGATGCTCCGCAGATTGGCAGGCAACTTCAGCGTGGACAGTCCGCTGCAGTACCTGAAGGCTTCGTTTCCGATGCTCTCGACGGCAGTGCCGAAGTTCAGACGCACCAGTGCCTTATCACCCGAAAATGCATAGGCACCAATGGATTTGACACCGTTTCCAAGGTTAACGCGCACCAAGGCAGTACAGTTTTGGAAGGCGCGGCCGTACACAGCCTCCACGCTGTCCGGAAGCGTCATGCTTACCAGGCTTGTACAGTATGCAAAGGTCCTGGCTCCGATCATTTGCACACCGTCCTTAATCGTGACCTTGACCAGCCCGGTGCAGCTTTCAAATACGCCACTAGAGTTGGAGTTAGAACTACCCAGCACAGAGATTCCACTGCCAAGAACAGCAGTCGTAAGCGATTTGCAACCATAGAACGCGCTACTACCGACACTGACCACACTGTCAGGGACGGTTACGGTGGTAAGACTCGTGCAACCGCTGAAGGCAGAGCCACCGATAGATACAAGAACTTCACTAAGCGACACTGATATAAGCGAAGTGCAGCCCGAGAAGGCATCACTTCCTATCGTTGTCACCGTATCGGGAATGACGGCGGAGGGAAGCTGCGTGCAATATGCAAAAGCATAATCTCCAATCGCAGTCAGCCCCACATTGAGCGTCAGATTCTTCAGGTTCTTGCAACCCATAAACGCAAAGTTGCCGATTCTGGCAACCTTCTTGCCCATAGCAACGGTTTCCAAGGAGTCACAGCCGGAGAAAGCAGAGCCCTCCACCACCGTAACCGTATCCGGTACGGCAACAGCAGTCAGCGCATCACAGTTTTCAAATGCGCACGCGCCAATTGTGACCAGTCCGTCGCGCAGAGTCAGCTCCGCAATTGCCTTGCAGGAAGCAAACGCGTACTTACCGATACGGGTCACACTTGCGGGAATATCCAACGTTGTCAGCGAGGTGCAGCCGTAAAACGCATAGTCTCCGATCGTGCTGACCTGCGGACCGAAGGTCGCACTGGCCAGCCGGGAATCCCCGTAGAACGCATAGGATCCCACCGACACCAAGTCTTCCGGCAGAGCAATGGAAGCCAGCACCGTGCAACCGCGGAACGCATACGAGCCGATGAATGTCACTTCATCCGCCACAGTCACATCAGTCAGCGCGGTGCAGCCGTCAAAGGCATAGTCGCCAATGGTCACGACACTGTCCGGAACAACTGCGGAGGTCAGCCCCGTGCGCCCGGCAAAGGCGTACTTGCCGATACGCTCCACCGAGCCGTCGGCGGGGATTACGGCGTCGTTGGTGCCGGCGATCAGCGAACCATCCAGCAGGCAGACCAGGCAGCCGTTGGCAGTAGACCAGACGTCGTTGGTCTCATCCACTTCGATGGTAGTCAGCGCGTTGCAGTAGGCAAACGCGCCCTCCCCGATGGCGGTCAGGTTCGCGGGGATGCGGAATTGCTCCAGCGCCGTACAGCCACTGAAAATGTTGGCACCCAGCCTGACGATCTGATTTCCCAGTGTCACCTTGGTCAGGGAGGTCATGTCCGCAAAGGCGTAATTGCCAACCGCGTCCACGGTATCTGCAACCACAACCTCCGTGACAGCCTTGCGGACGCTCTGCCAAGGCGTGCCTGTCGCGGAGCTGTAATCGTTCGTGGCACCTTCGCCGCCGATTGTCAGCACGCCGGTGTCCGGATCAAAGCTCCAGGTTGTGTTTTTGCCGCAGGTGCCGCTCTGCTGCGCTGCGGCACGGAGCACGCCGCCGGCATTCAGTAACATGCCGCCCGTACGGCGTGCGGGCTTTGCGGCTTCGGTGTCCTCGGTCGATGCAACGGAATCGGCATGGACATCGCTGCCGGCTTCCGCGGAAACAAAGGTCATGCCGCCGAAGCAGCCGATGACCAACGTCAGGGCGAGCAGAACCGCCCAGACGCGACGGAGGTAATTGTGGTGGTTGTACATGAGTTCTCCTCCTTCGCCTTTACATTTCCTGTTTTTGTGTTTGCTACACATATGTAAAGGTCTTCGCGCAAAGTATACCACATATGTGTACTATTGTCAAGCGATTTTTTGAACTAAATTAAAAAAATCGTCTGCAAGTTACAGATTGTATAGTATCCGCTATTATTTGTGCTTTTTCGCCTTAATTCCCGCTTTTTTATGCTTTCGTGTAGTTTGGTCAATGATGTGAAACCGACAAAATGACCAAAAAATGAGTAGGATAGGATACGCAAACGCCCTGCGAGGTTCGAAGCGGAGGAACGGAACGAACGAAGCCGGCAGGGCGTCGCACCGGCGATTGCTCTGGTAGAATTTCTTGCCGTCTTTGCCGGCATGGCAGACCTTGGGAACATATTTTACATCCATTTGCCACTTTGCGCCGAGTGTGGTCGGTGTTTCGTATTTGCCGGTGTGCTTAGACTTCTTCTTGGTGAGCTCGACTTTCTTCCGAAATCCGAGTCGCACAAACACACGATACCTTTCGGCTTTTTCCTCCTTCCAGTCTCACGCCAATTGTAATACTACGCCGACTTCCCCTGTTATTTTCACCAAACCTCTTGACACCCCCGGCTCTGCATGGTAAAATACAGCGGATTTGTCAATGTTTGTATATTTATTTTGAACTATGTCAGTACTGCGGGTTCGCAGACAGTATGGGGCAAAGAAGGTCTGAAAATTTTTCAGGCAGGAAGCAAACAGGAAGTTTTGTGCCTTGGCAGTCGGAGCGACTGCCCTTCCGGCAAGCCGGAGCCGCTCAAAACTTCCGCGTTGGTGAGAAAGGAATTGGCATTTTTGAGATGGAAACAGACACACAACGATTACTCAACTTCGACGCGGAAGCGCAACCGATGCTCAACCAACACGCGCACGGCGGTCAGGCGATGCCGGAGAGGACAGGAAAATGAAAGTCCTCCTGCTGTCACACACGCCGGTCACGACCTACAACAACATGGGAAAGACATTGCTCTCTCTGTTCTCCGCGTTTCACCCGGAGGAATTGTGCCAACTGTACCTGTACCCCTCGGTTCCGGACACCACCTGCTGCGGCAGTTACTACCGCTTCACGGACCGGGATGCAATGCATTCCCTGCTGGATCACCGGGTTACGGGCGGCGAGGTGACCCCGGAGCCGGGCAGTTGCGCCGCATTCAGCAATCGAGGGGAAGAACGGATCTGTCACGCGTCCCGAACCCCGACAACGCTGAGCCGCTGGGGACGGGATCTGATGTGGAGCGTCTCCCACTGGAACAACCACTCCCTGCAGGAATGGTTGGAGCGGCAGGCGCCGGACGTACTGTTTGTGGCACCCGGAGAGCAGGAGCTGCTGTACGACATAGCCCTGACGGTTGCAAAGCAATACTCCATACCTCTTGTCGCATATGTATGCGACGATTTTTACTTTATCGATGACAAGCCGCAGATTCTGCGCAGAGCAAGGCAGCAGCATTTGCGGCGCAAGATCGCCGGACTGACCGGACTTGCCTCCTTGGTAATCACCATCTGTCCGGAGCTTGCCGACCGGTACAGAAAGACATTCGGCGTCAGGGCGGAAACGGTCATGACCTGCCCGCCCTTCCGGGTGCGCACCTATGCCGGACCGGTACGGGATCCCGATAGCGGACACATGGTTTATATGGGCAATCTGCAGTTCGGCAGGGATCGGGCTCTGCTGGAGCTCGGGCAGGTTCTCGATGCGGAGAATCGCACGGCAGGCACGGCGCACACGCTGGAAATCTATACCGGAGACAGCAACCCGGAGGTACTGTCGGAGCTGTCCGCCTGCCCGGCGGTGCGGCTCCACGACTTTGTCACCGGTGCCGCCTACGAGGAAGCATTGGCCGGCACGGATGTGTTTGTTCACGCGGAGTCCTTCGACGCGGACTACCGCGAACGGGTACGCTACTCCGTGTCCACAAAGATCATTGAGGGCATGGCGAGCGGCAAGCCGCTGCTTGCCTACGGACCACGGGAAGTCGCTTCCATGACCTACCTGCGGCGTCATCACTGCGCAGAGTTGGCGCTGTCCCGGGAGAATCTGCCCAATGCCGTAGACGCTGTTCTGACGCAGGAATCCCTTCGGCAGGGCTTGGCGGCGCGTGCCGGCAGCACCGCCAAGCGGGAGGTCGTTGGCAGTCGGCGCCTGCGGGCACTCCTTGAGCAGGTCGTGCGAAAACACAAGTGACTGCCACAGCTGTAACGGTTGCCAAAACAGCAGATAAACAGGCACACTTGACAATTACAGAAAAAGGGGTACAATATAGCACAGGGAGACGAACAACACACACGGGTAAGGCAATTGCACAAAGGGGAATATGTTGCCTAACTTTTGCCGAGAATGGCATCCCGGGCGTTTTCCGGCGTCAGTCGGCAGACTGGCTTGTGCGGATGAATAATGCTTGTAGTTGAGAGTTTCTATAATCAAAAATATCTTATAAATGAAAACGTGAAAGCGATTGACAAAGAATCCCCGGTATGGTATAATAAAACCCGGTTTTCCCATTTCTGACAAGGAGATGCACCGTTTCTTCGAGCGGTCGCCGGTTTTCGTTCATGAACAGCTTTCAGAAAGGCATCCTGACGCTTGTCCGGTATGCGCTGTCCCCCGAGGAGTCCTTCCCCTCCCTGCCCGATGATTTCTCCTATGCGAACGCACTGATGTTCGCCGGCTCTCAGCAGATCATCCCCCTGCTCTATTACGGTGCCTGCAAGACGGAGAACTTCCCTGTTTCCCCTATCTTTCCCGCATTCACTGCCCGTGCGGGCGGCGTCATCGCCCACAGCACGCGCCAAATCGAGAATTTTGACAGTCTGACCGCCAGTCTTGAGGCGGCGGGCATTGACTATATGCCGGTCAAGGGCGCTATTCTCAAGCGCCTGTACCCTCAGCCGGAAATGCGCGTGATGGGCGACTGCGACATTCTGATCCGGCAAAAGCAGGCAAAGGCGGCGCGCGCGCTCATGAAGCGTCTCGACTACCATCTGGAGGAAACGACCAATCACGTTTTTGAGTACAAAAACGCCGAGGGCATGGTTGTGGAGCTGCACGTCAAGCTGTTGCCGGACGGCGAGATCGATCTGGAGCCGTATTACGGTGACGGTTGGTGGACGGCGCGTCCCAGCGGCGTACACCCCTGCCGGTACGAAATGCGCCCGGAGGATCACTATGTATTCCTGTTCGCCCACTTTGTCAAGCATTTCCGGGGCGTGGGCGCCGGCATCAAGTTCGTCATTGATTTTCATGTGTTCCGGCAGGCGCACCCCGACATGGACATGGACTACATCCGGGGTGAGCTGGCAAAGCTGGGACTGGATGAGTTCCATGAAAACATCCTGCGTACTGTGGCAGTATGGTTCGACGATGCGCAGCCAGACGAAATGACCGACTACCTGACCGATCGGCTGTTCAGCAACACGGTATTCGGCGACCGTCAGCGGGCGCTTGTGTCGGAGGCGTATCGCCGCACCAAAGCGGAGGAGGCAGGTGGCAAGCGCGCCTCGGATTCTACCCGCCGCCGCAGGAAGTGGTTTGAGCTGTTTTTCCTGCCATACTCTGCCATGAAGGAAAAATACCCCGTGCTGGTTCGCTGGGCGATCCTTCTGCCGCTGTTCTGGATCGTGCGCGGCGTTGACATTCTGTTCTTCCATCGGAACCGGATCGATGATGTGAACGACAGCATGGAGCAGATAAGTCAGGAAAGCGTGGACGCCTTCCGGGAGGAAATCAACTACGTGGGACTTGACAAAAAGATGCAGCCCACCAGTCCGCAGAAGCACGAAAAATAGTGGTCTTGGCAGGAGCGAACCGTGCATCGGCAGTTTTGACTGCTGTGTCATGTAGGTGATTGGAATGGTTGATTTACTTATATCCGGATCTCCGGATAATGACGCTGTTGTGTTTTCTCTGAACGGAGAATCAAAAACAATAGACCGTTTTTCTAACGAAGTTCTCTTTTCGCTTGAGGAAGGACAGCCTTATCGGCTTAAATTTGAGCAGAAGTCAGAACAGTTTATTCCCCATTATGTCGAAACTTTTCTTAACATTTTGTTTCTGCCAATCAGGGGCACTTTGAATGTATTAACATTCAACACAGTCCAAGAATGGGAAAAAGACATATCAGCCTTTAAAATTTCCGGGTATATTGATATCAATCTAAGTGAAAACACGCAGATTTCATTTGACTTGACACGAGGGAAATTCGACAAAAATGTTAACCGGTTTTACGAGCCAACGATCTCATTTTTTCCAGACATTCCAGCCGAGCGATTGTGCACGCCGGATGTTGAGGAAATAATCAAAAAACACCATGATCATTTACTGAATATAGTTTCAACAAGTGTTATTCTATTTGCGTTAATGTTCTATTTGTTGTGCATCGGATTCAAGAACAAAATTTACACTGCATGTGTAATCGTTTCTCTGTTTATCATTGCATTCGGTACACTGTCGGTCTATTTGATATTGTTCAGTTTCAAAAAAAGGAAAGATTTGATAACAACGCTTACAAGTAAACAAAGTGCAAACAACGATTGACACACATCATCTTCTCCGCACTTTTTTGAGGTGCGGAGTTTTTATTGCCTTTTATTCCCTGAAATGATATATTGTACTTTTTGCTTTTTTGTAAAATTCGAATTGTGCGTTTTCCTCCCGGGGCACAGCGCAACAACAGGTGCGCACCTGCCAACACGGCAGGGGCGCACCTGTTGTGTATGGCGTCCCCCGCTTGGGGCGCGAGGGCAAAAAGAAAGGTCGGAGCCGGCATGAACCCTGACTCCAACCACAAGTAAATTGAGAAAAGTTCTGAGGAACCCGGGGAACTCCTTTCAGGAGTCCCCCGGCGTTTTTCCCCCACGGCGTTTCCCTCCCCGCCGGATGCCGCTCCGTTCAGCGCACCAGATTGATGACGACGCCTGTCGCCCACAGGACCACCGCAAGCATAGCTTCGGGGCAGAAGAAGGCACGTCCGAGGGCGGGCAGAAACTCACGGGCGGAAAGTGCGGAAAGACCGGGAGTCTGCTGGGAATCAGGCGCATCGGTCAGGCGGAGGCGGGCGCGGCGCCGCAGAACACGGGCGGATTCGCCGCAGAAAACCGCGGCGGAAAGCAGGAGCAAGGCAATCAGAAGTACGACCAGAAGCCCCAGATTCCCGGTACTGCGGCAGTAGCCCGACAATCCCGCCTGCGCAAGGACGCCGAACAGGTTATAGCCGAGGTGAACAAGCATGGCGGCGACAGAGGAACGCGTCATGTACAGCACCAGCGACAGAAGCATCCCCGCAAACAGGTAAACCGGCAGAGCGGTCAGATCAAAATGCAGGAAAGCAAAGAACAGCGAGCTGACCGCCATCGCATACAGAATGCCGTTTTCCTCATACTCCGCGCACAGAATGCCCCGGAAAACAAGCTCCTCGCAGAAGGCGGGCAGAACACCATAGGTCAGAATCAGACGCACAGTCGCTCCCGCCGTGCCGTCGTTGGCGGAGGAGAAGGTGTCATACAGAGTGAAGGAGGTCTGCGCATTCAGCATCCCGCATACCATGGCAAGCAGGGTACAACCGGCGGGAAGCAGCAGAATCGCCGACAGGATAATCAGGATATGCGACAGCGACACGCGCCGCAGACGCAGGGCAGGCACAAACTGCTTCCCGCGCAGGCGGATATACAGGTATGCCGGGATCGGGAATATCAGCAGCTGGAGAAGAACTGTACTCAGGTATTCCCCCTCCCGCGACAGGAATGCCCGGTCAATCAGGCGGGAAAGCAGAAGCAACGCATAAATCACCAGCACCAGCCGCGCGGCACGCGGCGCAACGGCATACTCGCCGCGCAGAAACGGCTTGAGCCGGAACCGCTTCTCCGGAGTTCCGGAGCCGTCAGCGGGCGAAATCGTCTCGTTTTGCATGAGCGGGCGCAAGCCTCCCTTCGGAAAGTACATATCGCACCGGAACATCGTGCGTCTGGTGCGGCAGGCAGGGCGCAAGGCAACTCGCATACGTCACGCCGACTGTGATCGGCGCGATGCCGTGCGCCGCCAGCGTATACAGCAACGTGTCGTAGTATCCGCCACCGTAGCCCAGACGGTAGCCGTCTCCGTCGAAGGACAGCCCCGGCACCAGCATCAGCGCCCCGTCCAGATCCGCAAGCGGCAGGGACAGGCAGTCCTCGGTCGGCTCCTGCGTGCCGTATGGTCCCGGACGCAGGAACATCGCGCCATAACCCGGCATCAGCCGGAAGGACAGACTCCGTGCCGTTCCGCATACCGGCAGGGCGATCCGCTTGTCCAGCGCCTGCCCGCGCCGCCACAAAGGCAGAATGTCCGGCTCGCCCCGCATGGGAACATACAGGCAGATCAGCCGCGCTGTCTGCCAAAGCGGGGAGGACAGCAACGCTCCGCACAGAGCATCATCGGCGGCTGCACGCTCGTCCTGCGTCAGTGACTCCCGTCGGGCAAGGCACAGCGGGCGCAGACGCTTCTTCTCCGCGACCGCCGCCGCATTGCGCGCATCGTCCGCCGGTTGCGTTACGCCCCCTCCGGGGAGATGTCCCGGCAGGGGGCTTTTCCGGATGGTTCCCACGGTCGTCAGGGTGCCTGAATCCCGGCACGGATACGCCCGGCTTGCTCAGGCGAACACAGTACGCTGACAATCTCAAGTCCGAACTCCATGGCAACGCCCGCCCCGGCGGCAGTGATGACCTTCCCGTCCCGGATGACCTTGCCGCCGATCTCCCGCGCGCCGTCCAGTGCGTTCTCAAAGCCGGGGAAACAGGTCGCGCGCAGACCGCGCAGGTACCCCCGTCTGCCCAGCACCGACGGTGCCGCACAGATGGCGCACAACCATGCGCCGCAGGCTACGGCGTGCTTCAGTGCCTCGTCCACGACCGGCGATTCATCCAGATGCCGCGTTCCCGGCATACCGCCTGGCAGAATGACAGCCTCGGCGGGCGCGGCAGGGTCATAGTCCCGCTCGGACAGGTCTGCCTCCACAACCACACCGTGTGCGCCCGGAACACGCCGCCCGCCGATGCCGACGGTCGTAACCTCCAGTCCGGCGCGCCGCAGAATGTCCAGCGGAAACAGCGCTTCGACCTCCTCAAAGCCGGGAGCCAAAAACAGATAGATCATAACAGGTATACCTCCTTGTTTTTTTGCACAGCAGGCAGGATCAGGCGTCCGTGCCGCCGGATACATAGATGCGATCCAGCGTCTCCGGCTTCATGCGCCAGAGCGCGACCACAAAGTACACGGTAACGGCAACTGCAAGCAGAACGGTAAAGACGACGGTAGGCGTGTCCCACCATGTACCGCCCCCCAGCGAGGGGACAAGATCGCCCGCAAAGTCGTATACGGCGTGCAGCAGCACGCACAGCCACAGATTTGCTGTCCTGTACAGCACCACCGCGCACATGGCGCCGATCAGGAAAGAGTATCCGATCTGCCGGATCACGGCGCCGACCCCAGCCCCAGCCAGCAGATTGGCAAGGTGCACCGCGCCAAAAACTGCCGAGGTCAGCAGGATGCACCGGAACAGATCAAAGCGCGTGGCGCGGCGTGTCTCCGCCAGCGAGAGCAGGATCACGCCCCGGAAGGCAAACTCCTCAAACAGCCCAATGGCAAGGCACTCGGCACCGAACCAGAGAAAATAAGCCGGCGCGGTATGCGTCAGGACGGCATCCCCCCATGCCAGCGAAAGGATGGGGGCGTTGTTTATCACGACCAGCCACGCGGGCAGGGAGAACGCAAGGGAACGGAAAAACGGCTTGCGCAGGGGGTTGAGTACCCGGTAGCCGCGCCAGAGCAGGATACACAGGAACACCGCCGCCCCGACTGCACGCGTCAGCGTCATGGTTATGATGGGCTGGAGGACAGGATCCGCGCTCAGCGTTGGCTTTCCGATCTCAAACCACAGCAGTATGCCCATCCCGGCGGCAATCACCAGGTAGCAGATCCAAACGGGAAAGGGGTGCGCCCCCCGCTCCCGGAACGGATGCGTCATGCCTTCGGCTCCTGTCCGGGGACATGTCCGGAGACACGTCCGGGGACATGTCCCGGGACACGGCGGAAGGATTCGGGCTTGATGAAGTCCTTCTCCGTCCGGAAGCTGTCTGCGCGAACGAACGACTCCTCCCCGATGGGATGCGCCGGCGCAATACCCGACACGTCAATCACGCCGAACGCAGGCGGGGACGGCTGACTTTCCGGCTCGGCAGGTGCAACGGGGGCTTGCCCGGTCGGTGCGGCAGGCGCCGGCTCAGCA
>ERZ779840.3064-NODE-3064-length-13655-cov-3.093897_pt1 | contig 13655 bp, 9 predicted proteins | sample MGYA00511561_ERZ779840 | MGnify/ENA primary metagenome ERZ779840 (study PRJEB29588, sample SAMEA2162036) | human gut metagenome | biome: human gut; feature: human-associated habitat; material: faeces | place: Denmark | collected 2008/2010 ...
GACCTTAATCAATTTATTAACTTAACACATTACAAAGATATGAGAAAAATTTCTTTGAATGGGCTTTTTTGCCCAAAAAGTTTAGTATTTAAGCAAATATTACGAACTATGAAGATCACACTATTCCTTCTCTTGTTTGTAACGTTCCAAGCGTACAGTAGTAGTAGCTACTCTCAGAATGCCAAAATCAGCATCCCCCGCTCTGAGTTGCGAGTAAGCGAAATCCTCGATAAAATCGAGGCTCAGACTGAGTATTTGTTTGTCTACAATAAGAAGAGTGTGGACGTGCGCCGCACCGTAAATGTAGATGCAGACAACCAGCCAGTGTCCGAAGTTTTGGATGAAATATTCAATGGCACGGACATCAGATATGTAATGGAAGGCAAGAACATCGTGCTGACCAAACAAAATGAAACTGCAACCGAAGCCATCACCGCCGTACAGCAGGAAAACAAACCCGTGAAAGGTGTTGTGACCGACATGCAAGGTGAACCGATTATCGGTGCCAATGTGGTAGAGAAAGGTACTACAAACGGTGTTATCACCAATATTGATGGTGAATTTACACTGAATGTCCCCAGCAATGCCACGCTAATCATCAGCTACATCGGATACCAGCCGGTAAACGTCACCTTGAATGGACAGGAAACAATCAATGTGCAGATGCAGGAAGAAGCACTGTCACTGGAAACAGTGGTAGTGACGGCTATGGGTATCAAGCGTAAGTCATCCTCACTAACTTATTCTGTACAACAAGTTGGAGGTGACGACTTAACCCGCGTTAAAGATCCCAATATGATTAATGCACTGGAAGGTAAAATTGCAGGCGTTACAATCAATAAAAGCGCTTCCGGTTTGGGAGGCTCGGCTAAAGTTTCCATCCGCGGTATTCGTTCGGCTTTTGAGGGAGGTAACAACCAGCCTTTATACGTCATCGATGGTGTTCCCATGATGAATTCAGCCAAAGAAACGACTTCTTCAGTCATGGGTGGTAATTCAGATTCAGGTAACCGCGATTCCGGTGATGGTATATCCAATCTGAACCCGGACGACATTCAGACAATTTCCGTACTGAAAGGCGCTTCTGCAGCTGCTCTTTATGGTTCGCAAGCAGCAAACGGTGTTATCATGATTACTACTAAAAAAGGGAATGTAGGTTCAACCCGTGTGACTTATTCTGCCAATGTTACATTTGACCGTGCCATTTCCACACCTGAATTTCAAAACTCCTATAATTCAAAATGGGAAAAAGGCGATATCAAAGACCATGACAATGTAGGAGATTTCTTTGGAACCGGCGTTACAGCCATTAACTCTATTTCCTTATCAACAGGTAATGCAAAAGCGCAAACCTATTTCTCCTATGCCAATACAACCGCCAAAGGCATTATTGAAAAGAACAAACTGGAACGTCACAACCTAACCTTCCGTGAAACAGGTAAGTTCTTCAATGATAAGCTCACATTGGATGGAAACGTTAACGTTATGCGCCAGGTAGGTCGCAATCGCCCGGTTACAGGTGGATTATATATGAATCCGCTAGTAGGACTTTATACCTTCCCGCGCGACCTGAACATGGCAGATTATAGGAGTGGAGAAGTGCTTGACGAAGTACGTAACATGCCAAAACAGAATTGGTACAAAGATCCCGAAACCTTGCAAGGAATGGAAGGCAACCCTTATTGGTTAGTCAATCGCATTAACACGAAAGACACCCGTACGCGTACCATCGCTTCTTTAAGTGCAAATTGGGAAGTCACTGACTGGTTAAAATTTCAAGCCCGCGGTACAGCAGATTACATCAGTGATAAATCTGAAGAAAAGACATGGGCTTCTACCTCAACAACCTTGACAGGCGGTAGTTGGGCGGACAAAACAGACAATGGACGTTATGCCTATGCAACCGGAAGTGATTTTATGGCTTATGGTGACTTGATGGCTATGTTCAATAAGACATGGGGTAAATTCAGTCTGAATGCAGCATTAGGAGGTTCCATCAACTATCAAAAATCCAACAATTTACGAATTGACTCTCATACATCCGGTCTATATTATCCAAACGTATTTACACTGACTAACATTAAATATAGTTCTTCTACTGATATGTCAGTAACGAATGAAGCCCGCCAAGTAATGCAATCAGTATTTGCCACTGCCCAATTAGGTTGGAACGAAGCACTTTATCTGGACTTAACCGCCCGCAATGACTGGTCTTCTACCCTTTACGGCACCTCTAAAATGGACTCCGGATTCTTCTATCCGTCAGTTGGTTTATCATGGTTGGCGCACAACTCTTTCGAACTGCCCGAGTGGATTAATTTTGCAAAAATACGTGGTTCTGTCGCTCAAGTCGGAAATACGTTGCCATTATATAAAGCAAACCTGCAACCGCGCATCGCCATAGGCGGAAGCATCAACCAGGTAACAGATTATAATGACGGCAATCTGAAACCAGAAATCTCAACTTCCTACGAAGCAGGCTTCGAGATGAAGTTTTTCCACAATCGTTTTGATATTGACTTCACTTGGTATAAGACATTGACTAAAAACCAATTCTTGTTAGTGCCAATGCTTCCGGGGTCTGCCTATAAGAACCAAATGATCAATGCTGGTAAGATCAGCAATAAAGGTATTGAATTAACCGTAGGCGGTGTGCCCGTACAAAATGAAAACTTCCGTTGGAGAACACAAGTTAATTTCTCTACCAATAAAAATAAGGTAGAAAAACTCGCGGACAACTATAAAGTATTTGCTTATGGTTCGGGCGTAAACATGGCATACCGTATGATTGTTAAAGAAGGCGGTTCACTAGGTGACCTTTACGGTAACTCATTCAAACGCGATGAAGCAGGAAAAATCGTACTGGATAGCGAAGGACTCCCTGAACTCAATACAGACCGTCAACAATATTTAGGTAACAGCCAACCTAAATGTACATTGGGCTGGAGCAATACATTTAATATCTATGGTGTATCGGTTAATTTCCTGATAGATGCACGCATTGGTGGCGACGTAATGTCATTCACCCAAGGACAATTGGATGCCCACGGGGTAAGCAAAGCCGCCGGCGAAGCACTGGATCGTGGATATGTCGAAGTCGAAGGACAGAAGTTCACTAAAACAGAAAAGAAAGACAATATACAGGGATTCTATGCAAGAGTCGGAGACATCAACGGATGTACGGAATACTATATGTACAAAGGAACCAATATACGTTTACGTGAATTATCCATAGCTTACAGCCTACCGGAAAAATGGATGGAAAAGACGAAAGTATTCAAAGACATCAATCTCTCACTAGTGGCACGCAACTTATTCTTTATCTATAAAGATGCTCCATTTGATCCTGACGCACTGATGTCAGTAGGAAACGATATGCAGGGTGTAGACGTTTTCGGCATGCCGACTACCCGCAGCATTGGTTTTAATGTGAAATTTACATTCTAACGTATCATCTAAAAAGCAAGTAATATGAAAAGCAAATTTATACATACATTAGTGATAGGCGGATTATTAATTACCGCTTGTACAAGCAATTTCGATAACTTAAACTCCGAAGACGGTTCTTACGATTCTGGTAAGCAGGTCATGGACAATGCCGGATATACCATGTATTTCAATTCTATACAGCAAGGCATTTATTTCAACTACAACTGGGGAGAAGGTACAGATTGGACTTTCCAAACCATACAGAATTTAGGTGTCGATATGTTTGCAGGATATTTCCACGATATGGCAACTAAGTTTGCAGGAGAAAACTCCGTATACAATATGAACGACGGATGGAACAGTAGCAACTGGTCCACTTCATATAGCCAGACAGTTTCCGCACTCAACAAAGCAGAAGACTTTGATAGTGAGCTTCCACAATATATGTCTCTGATAAAAATATATAGAGTGGCAACTATGCATCGTCTGACAGACCAATATGGCCCCATCTTATATGAGAACCATGCAACAGCGCCTGTAAGCCAGGAAAATGCTTATAAAGCTATGTTTGCAGATTTAGATGATGCCATCAGTTTAATAGATCAGACACTCTCCAGTGGAATAGAGGATAAAATTTCTTATGACATCCTGATGAGAAGTCAATCAACTTACTCACAGTATGCTAAATGGGCTAATTCTCTACGTCTGCGTTTGGCAATGCGAGTATCTAATGTAAATTCTCAAATGGCATCCGAACAAGCCAAGAAAGCCCTCTCCAACAAATATGGAGTATTGGAAACAAACAACGACATAGTAGAAGTTTCAACCAAAACCGGATATAAAAATCCGTTGGGAACTATCGGCCTTAGCTGGTGGGAAGTTTATATGAACGCATCTTTAGAGTCCTTCATGGTCGGTTACGATGATCCACGCACAGATAGGTATTTCACCCCTTCTGTAGGCGGACTTGCCGATAACAGCCCTGCGCAACGCTTTGACTATGCAGGTATGCAAAAAGGTATTCCCCAGGGATTTAACTTCAATACACCTAAAGAAGTTAACCACTATAAGTTCCACTCACGTTGCACCATTACGGCAGATTTTCCGGCTCCGCTGATGACTTCTGCAGAAGTGTGGTTCCTGCGTGCAGAAGCAGCCTTACGCGGATACTCTACAGAGAACGTAAAAGATTGCTATGAAAAAGGCGTACGTCTCTCCTTCGAACAATGGGGTGCCAGTGGCGTTGACGCTTATTTGGCAAGTGATGCCAAACCATCAGACTATAAAGATGTATTCTTTGAAAAGAACGATATGAAAGCCATGACTACCATCACTCCCAAATGGAATGAAGGTGCTTCTAATGAGGAAAAGCTGGAACGTATCATTACGCAAAAATGGTTAGCAATCTTCCCAGAAGGTGCTGAAGCATGGGCCGAGCAGCGTCGCACAGGTTATCCTAAATTATTCAAGACATTGGCAAACCTGAGCGGCGGAACGATAGATACTGATAAAATGGTACGTCGCCTTCCATTCCCGGCAAACTTGAAAACTGACCAGCCTGAATTATACAGACAATTGGTTGATGCTTTAGGTGGACAAGACAATGGTGGGACAGACTTATGGTGGTCTGTAGGACAGAATAAATTTTAAATAAGACCAAGGTATAAGATTTTGATTAGTGGCGTTTTCTCCGTATTAGTTACGAGGGAAAGAAGATTGGAAGGAGTAAAGTCATTTGGGGGGCTTTACTCCTTTTCTATCAAGCTTACTCCCTTTTTATCAGCGCATTACATTTACCAACCATTTACCGCAGGATGTAAAAGCATTTACCTCCTATTGTAACGACCTTTACCTCCTATTGTAACGCTCTTTACCTCGGTATGTAACGGTCTTTACCTCGGCGTGTAAATGAAGTTACCATTTGAGGTAAACAGAACCTCATGGAATGAAACAATCGTTGGGGGCGTATCTCTTTAATTGTCACTTATAGACCTGTATCGGCAACTCCCCCCGCAATGCTCCCAGAACATTGACAGCAAGTGCCTCCAGTTCATCTTCCCCGGGATAGACATGCACCGGAGCAAGAAAAGAAACCCGTTCCTTCAAACGGGAAATGACATAATCGGAATGAGCAATCCCCCCCGTCAGCAGAATTGCATCGACTTTGCCGTAAAGCACAACAGCGGCGGCACCCACACTTTTGGCAACCTGATAAATCATAGCATTCAGCACCAATTCCGCTTTCGTATCCCCACCTTCTATGGACTTGATAATAGCAGGTATATCCGTAGTGCCAAGATGCGCTGCCAGACCGGCATGACCGGAAATACGCTTCTTTAGCTCATCTTTCCTGAAACGATGGGAATAGCAAAGGTCAATCAATGGGCCCGCAGGCAACGTCCCTGCCCGCTCGGGCGAGAAAGGTCCTTCTCCATCGAGGGCATTGTTCACGTCGATGCAGCGACCGTGGTTATGAGTACCGACAGAGATTCCACCACCCAAATGACAGATAATCAAGTTCAAATCTTCGTAGCGCACCGGATGGTCGGGAGAAGCGGCTGTAAGTTCGGCAGCATAACGGCGGGCAATGGCACGCTGGTTCAAAGCATGCCAGATGGTAATACGTGGCATCAGTGGAGAACCCGTGATACGGGCTACCTCATCCAGTTCATCCACGACACCGGGATCAGCAATAAAAGCACGGCAATCAGGGAGCAATGCCGCCAATTCGGAAGCAATAAGACACCCCAAGTTGCACGCATGGCTTCTCATGGCATGGGCTATATCATCCAACATGGCATCGTTCACCTCGTACACTCCGCCCGGAATGGGTTTCAGTAATCCTCCACGCCCTACGATGGCATCAAATTCAAAAGGAATACCATTCTCTTTTAAGGCTTCTATTACCAAATTCTTGCGGAATTCAAACTGGTCGATGACGCGAGGGAAATGGGAAAGTTCTCCTACCGAATGGCGAATGTTACGCACCAAAAGCGGAGTTGTGTCTTCGTATACTGCAATTTTCGTTGAAGTAGAACCGGGATTGATAGCAAGAATTCTCATAATTTAAGATTTGACGTTTTACAATTTACGATTAGGATCACCTACTTTATCACCCTGTCACTTAGTCACAGGCACAAGTGAGGCATGCCATGGCAATACTATAATATTTAGAGAGACCGGAATCACTACGCGAGGGCAACACCACCGGACATACAGGACCTTGCAACAGACCTGCCATATCAGCATGGGCAAACAAGGATACAGCCTTATAAAAAGCGTTTCCTGATTCGATATTAGGGAAGATCAGCACATCCGCTTCTCCATTGATAGGAGATGCAATCCCTTTGATATCACCGCTTGTCTTCTCACAGGAAGTCTTCACATCCAACGGACCATCGATTATTACATTTCCGAATTCTCCGGCCTCCGCCAACTCCACGATATTGACATAATCTAGCGAATGGGGAAACTTGGCACTTACCTTCTCCGTACAATGAATAAGTGAAATGCGAGGTTGTTCAATACCAAAGTGGCGACAAGTATGGATAGCATACCAGATCATCTCTATGCGTTGCTGCAAAGTAGGTCGCGGAATTACGGCGGCATCCGAGAAGAACAACAACTTATCATACGTAGGAATCTGCATTACAGCCAGATGAGTCAGGATTTTACCCTTAGGCAACAGACCTTTTTCCTTGTCAAGAATAGCATGCAACAAATTATCTGTATTGATAATGCCTTTCATCAAAATATCCGCTCCACCCTCACGAACAATACGTACAGCCTCACGCGCCGCCTCATCGGGATCCTCTATATGCACCGTACGGACGTACTGGGGATATTTCTTCAATGTAGGATATTTTTCAAGAATCGCAGAGTCGCCAACCATCAGGAACTCCGCAATCCCTTCTTCCAGAGAACGGGCAATGGCATATTCCGTATTGGGGTCATTAGCACAAACTACTGCAATACGTTTCCTTTTGTTCAAGGATTTCAAGTGCGAGGTTAGTTGATCAAAGCTTCGAATAGGTTCCATAACGTTAGATTTTTAGCAAATATCTGAAAAAATGTCGAGAAATGCAGCATAACATCCTTGGAAATTTCATAGGCTTCATTTCATTTTGATAGATTTTTCCACAGATTACACAGATTAACGCAGATTATTACTTTTCTCTAGTATTAGAATAAATCTGTGTTAATCTGTGTAATCTGTGGAGTAAACTAAATTTCGTTTTGAGTTATTTTATGTACTTTTGTCCCCATACGCAAAATATTGAATTATGAGCAGCCTTATTTTTCCGCCATACGTACAAAAAGGTGATCGTGTCATCATCCTTTCTCCTTCCAGTAAGATAGACAAGTCTTTTTTGAAAGGAGCCAAAAAGCGTTTGAAGTCCTGGGGACTGGAAGTGGTAATGGCTAAACATGCCGGAAGCTCACACGGAACGTATGGAGGCAGCATCAAACAGCGCGTAGAAGACTTACAGAATGCCCTGGATGATGAAAAGGCTAAAGTCATTCTATGCAGCCGTGGCGGATATGGAGCAGTGCACCTGTTAGGGAAACTCGATTTTACCCGCTTTCGTGAACATCCAAAATGGCTGATTGGTTTCAGTGACATTACCGCATTACATAATGTGCTCCAGAAAGAAGGTTTTGCATCACTCCACGCCCTAATGGCACGCCATCTGACGGTAGAATCCGAAGATGATTTCTGTACGCTGGCACTCAAAGATATCCTCTTTGGACATTTTAATCCGGAGACGGCAGAATCTGTAGAAACCTCGGAAAATGGTTTCAACTATATTTGCCCCGGGCACAAATTAAACCATAAAGGAACTGCCAGCGGCATTTTACGAGGTGGCAACCTGTCCGTATTTTATGGGTTGCGTGGCACCCCTTACGATATACCTGCCGAAGGAAGCATTCTCTTTATAGAAGATGTAGGCGAACGTCCGCATGCAGTAGAGCGCATGATCTACAATCTGAAACTGGGCGGTATATTAGAAAAACTATCCGGTCTTATTATCGGACAGTTTACGGAATACGAGGAAAACAAGTCTTTGGGGAAAGAGTTATACGGTGCAATTGCCGACCTCGTGAAAGAATACGATTACCCCGTCTGTTTTAATTTCCCGGTAGGACATGTCAGCATGAACCTGCCCATGATAAACGGAGCGGAAGTAACGCTGGAGACCGGAAAAAAAGAAGTGAAATTAAGTTTTAATTTAGATAAAGAATGAAACGGAATTATACTCTCATCCCTTTATGCCTGGTGTTGCTTGCATTCATAGCATGCAGCAACAATACCAAAAAGGCAAGCGACGACGCTGAAACAACAACCAAAAGCGTCGTCAATGTTCCACAGTTCAACGCAGACAGTGCTTACCAGTATGTGAAAGCACAGGTTGACTTCGGTCCACGCGTTCCTAATACGAAAGCGCATGTGGATTGCGGCAACTATCTGGCTGATAAACTGACAGAATTCGGCGCAAAGGTTACTAACCAATATGTAGACTTACCTGCCTATACCGGCACATTACTAAAAGCCCGGAATATTATCGGTTCCTACAAACCGGATACGAAAAAGCGTATCGTCCTTTTTTCGCATTGGGACAGCCGTCCGTGGGCAGACGCTGACCCGGACGCCAAAAAGCATTACACACCCATTTTAGGTGCCAATGACGGTGCCAGCGGTGTAGGCGTATTATTGGAAATAGCACGTCATTTACAGAAACAGTTACCGGAAATGGGTATCGATATTGTTTTTGTAGATGCTGAAGATTATGGAACACACCAGGCTTACAATGGCCCGCATAAAGAGGAATACTGGGGACTCGGTTCACAGTATTGGGCACGTAATCCGCATGTGCAAGGATATAATGCACGCTTCGGTATACTGCTGGACATGGTAGGGGGCAAGAATGCAGAATTCCGTTATGAAGGTTTGTCTCATGAAGTAGCTCCCAATGTCAATGAGAAAGTCTGGAAAACAGCCAATGCTTTAGGTTTCGGGCGCCATTTTGTACAGAAAAAAGGCGGTTTCGTGACCGATGACCATACGTTCATCAACAAGTACGCCAAAATTCCAACCATTGATATCGTTCCTTATTATCCGGAAGGTGATTTCTTTGAGCACTGGCATACTGTGAAAGATGACATGGATGCCATTGATAAGGCTACATTGCAAGCAGTGGGACAGACGGTAATGCAAGTTATTTACAGCGAGAAATAATTTATAAATCAAAAACATAAATCAAGAAGTATGAGTATCAACGAAGCACAAGACGAAGTGATTGCGGAATTCAGCGACTTTGACGACTGGATGGATCGCTATCAGCTCCTCATAGACTTAGGAAACGAGCAGGAACCGCTCGAAGAGAAATATAAAACGGAACAGAATCTGATTGAAGGTTGCCAAAGCCGCGTATGGCTGCAAGCTGACGAAGAGGATGGAAAAATTATCTTCAAAGCAGAAAGCGACGCTTTGATTGTAAAAGGTATCATTTCGTTGCTGATGAAAGTCCTTTCCGGGCATACACCGGACGAAATTCTAAATGCCGATCTTTATTTCATCGATAAGATAGGATTGAAAGAACATCTTTCTCCTACCCGTAGCAATGGTTTGCTGTCTATGGTGAAGCAGATGCGGATGTATGCGCTGGCTTTCAAGGCAAAAAATAGCAGCATATAGAATGTTTTGAAAAACTAAATAAAATTGCCCGAATATACTGGTTATTCGGGCAATTTCATTAATAGTCAAACTAATCATTTGATCACCTTATAGAATGCGATAATCGGATTGTCTGTATCAGGATTATAATTACGAAATATATCAGGATAGTTCTTATTCGGTTCTTCTGATAGAGCATAATCAACAGTTTCAGGAGTGATAATTCCCCAAAATTTACCCTTGTATACCCCATCAATTAAGCGAAAAACAGGGACTGACTTACCAACTTTATCAGTTAACCTTTTACCACAATAGATTTGTTTTTTCTGAGCTAAATCATAGAGCCCTAACTGTAAGAAGCCATCTTTAGAAAATTGAAAATAAAGAAGATCATTACACCTGCATATTTTCTCTAATCCTATAGAATACTCCGATTTCATCAAGCTCCACTCATCCGCTTTATCCTCTATTTTAGAAAAGGGCAAGGGGTTAGGCAATTCTATCTCATACAGAGCTTTCAAGCCCTCTGGGCTTAATTCATAGACCACCGAATCAAAGGCTTTGCAATAATACAATACTGAATCATTATAACTAAATGGTTGCCCCGGAGTAAAATGATAAGAAGACTCTGCTTCATTATGCGGAAAATAACGTTGCCCCATGCGAGTACCATCTTTCGATATCAATAAGGAATAATACAGAGTCGTATCATTCGCATAATTATTATGATATCTATTATCATAATAATAAACTCCTCTCAATGAAGCCATTGCTGTAGGATCAGGTTTCCCAAGCCTTTGCATTTTGATATATGCTCCATTATCTGCATTATAATATAGAAGAGATTGCCTGAAATTATCAAATATGACTAATTCTCTATTTTGCTCATTGACAACAAAAGCATTGACATTCGTATATTCACCAGGTCCGGCTCCTTTAGCATCTATTATATAAATAACATTGCCTTGCATATCATAACAGATTATTCTGGAAAGTCTATCATGCACGTAAATTTTCTCGTTTTTAATTTGCACTTCCTGTATGGAGGTAAGTAACGGTTCAGCAGCCAGTTGAATATAAGAAGTGGTCTCAAGAAAATTTCCTAATTTCTCAAAATCAAAATCTTCTACTTCCACCGCTATAGCTTGCAGATTCTCTGTAGCAATATTCTCTATTTGAGACAATCCATATTCTTTTTTACTCTTGCTTTGGCAGGAATAAAAGAAAAGAAGGAGTATTATAATACAATAGATATGTTTCATAATGGATTACAAACTAGAATCGTTCTCCACATTGTACAGGAGTGCAGGAATAAGGAACCGCACAAAACACACAAACCCTTTCTACACTACTTGTAAACCAGCCACCTCCCAACTGAAGTGTACAGCGTTTCGTTTCTGGCTGTAACCAACTATCAGATCCAGACTCATCCTGTGCAAGAGATTCCACATTCACCAATGTAGAATTAATAAAATCTGCCAACTCTGAGTTCCGTTTAAAATACTGTTGCACAAACGCAAACATAAAACAAATTGTAAATAAAACAATAACTTTCTTTTTCATAATAACTAAAATTTAAAATTAAACATTAATTCAGGTATTTATCTTGTACTATTTGATAAAATTCAACTGCCAAATCTGGTAATTCTGACATTGGGAAAAAAATCTCCTTAATATATAATTCTCTATTCGTAACAAAATAGAAAGGCAATTCCGCCTCTTCCAATATTGGTTTTTCTATTTGAAATACCTTAGCTGTATCAATATGATTAATGGCTACAAAAGCCTTAAAATCTCTCAAACTTTGAGTCTCAATAAGAAGATTAACAGACTTCATTTTTCCCTTAATATTCTTCAATTTAATTTCAACATTATCTTCTGCATTATTAGCATCACCTTTTGTACGATAATAAACTTTATTATCTTTTTTTTCAATCTGTATTAATCTATGTACGTATACTTTATTTCCTGATTTGAAGGCTATTACCTGTCCTACTTTTAATTCTTTAGCGCTTTTTATTTTATGTATTATAACGGCATCCCCTTTTTTTATTTTAGGATACATGGAACCTGATCCTACTCCTATTAGGTAATATGGGAAGAATCCTGAAACTAAACATACTAATACTACAATGAATGCTACTACTGGTATATCAGCTATTTTAAATGTTTCTTTTCGATATTCTCTTTCTATTCCATTATAATATTCATTTAAGGCTCGTGATGTATATATGTATAGTATGAATGGTAATCCTATTCCAATCATGGAATTTAGATAGTCGCCTAAATCTGGTATTATTGGCATTATGTATACGTAGATGTCCATTATTAAGCGATAAGCTAGTCCCGGTTTAAATCCTACTTTATAAGATAAATAACTTAAGACTAGGTTTTTAGAGATAATCGGTAATATAAGTGCTGTTGTTGTTTTAAATGTTCCTGTTAAATCACTTGGATCTATTCCTTTGACATTTAGAGCTAACTCAAACAAAATAACTACCACTGTTGTTAAGACAGTCATAATTTTATTATTTTTGTTACCACTTATTAAGACATATCTAAATAATTCAGTACAAATAATTATGACTATGGGAGCAAAAGTGTTATCAATAATTGATGCAAAATTTAGTGAGTAAGCATTTTTTAAGAAACCTACTACTAATCCTGCTGCATATGATATTGCAAAGAATACGACTATAATTGTTAGTGTCATTTTAGTAACGTATTTTTTGATTCTATTTTCTTTATCTTTTTTTATATTAAGTAATGCAACATATCTTGGACATCTTGTATAATTTATGAAGTCTGTTTTAGTTATAGCCATATTAACTTAGTACTTTCGCTGTTACTTTAGAATCAATATTAGTAATTTTAACCTTTACTTCATTTAAATTACTTTTTCCATCCCTTGGATCAGTTACTTCCCCATCTTTATTACTTATGATAGCTGCAGCATCTGCTAATTCTTTAACTGTTAAATAAATTGTATCGCTATCTTTAAATAATTCATCTTTTGATTTTGCATAGATACTTGCTTGTTCTTCGATAGCTGCTATTTTTTGTTCATACATTGTATCTTCATAATTAACATTTATATCTTTGGCAATGACTCCTACTCCAATAAAATAAAATAGACTAAATACTGCTAATACAATTACTAATTCAACCACTGTATATCCTTTATTTTTCATCTTTACTCTCCTTTTTTGTATATCCTCGATACTCCCAAAGAGGAAATTCACTTCTTATTTCAGTTATTTCTTCAATCATTTTTAATCTTAGTTTATCACCCTTAAATTCAAATAAACTAAGAATGGTATCTTCTAGATTTTTATTTGCTTTTTCTTCTTCATTTAATGAGTTATATAAGTATGGTATAACTATATTTTTATCAATAAATGCTATATCACTATTTTTAAATACATAGTGATTTTTTAACATTTTGATGAATGCTTTGTATGATTTAATACCATGATGATATGTGTTATTACCCATTTTAATATAATCTTTGATTGTAAAACTCTTATAATTTTTATCTTTAAAATATCTA
>ERZ779840.3069-NODE-3069-length-13629-cov-3.765802_pt1 | contig 13629 bp, 9 predicted proteins | sample MGYA00511561_ERZ779840 | MGnify/ENA primary metagenome ERZ779840 (study PRJEB29588, sample SAMEA2162036) | human gut metagenome | biome: human gut; feature: human-associated habitat; material: faeces | place: Denmark | collected 2008/2010 ...
GCTGCTGTTTTTCGGTCTGGCAATCGTGATGCAGTTTATCACCAATGTGGCTTTCCGTCGCGCGTATCTGAATCTTTACGACGGCAACCCGATCAGTGTTCTGCAAGCAATCACCGATGTACTGCGCTATGGATATGAATCCGTCGAGCTTCTCTTATGGCTTCTCGGGCTTGTGCTTCCCATTCTTTGTCTCGTGCTGAGCAAAAAGGGCAAGGGCTGCAAGGCCCTCGGGATTGTCAGCCTCGCGATTGTTGGCATTCAGCTTGCCGTTGCGGTGTGGTACGCCGTGCTTTGGGACAATGATTTGCTTAACAATCTGCCCCACGCACTTTATGTGCTTTTCTGGATTCCCGGCGCACCTCTGGTCATGGACTGCCTGTATCTTATCTACGAGTCCGAGTTCCTTGTGCCAAACCTGCTGTCTGTCATTTCCGATCTGCTTTTCATCTCGACCAACGTTGTCACCGGAATTTGCTTCCTCAAATCCGCACGCCGCTGATTCCACTTTTTGTTTGGAGGAATTACTATGAACGAACATCCCGTCCCCGGCAAGGGCGGCGAGACCTATCTTCCCTACGCCGCACGCAGCGGCGAGGAATCCGTGGTGTATTTCACCCGTGATCTCTCGGCAGAAGGTCTGATTAAAATTTACCGGCGCATTTCCGAGCATTTGCAGGACAAGGTCGCCGTCAAGCTGCACACCGGCGAGAAAAACGGCCCGAATATTCTCCCGCGTCCGTGGGTAGAGCAGCTTCTGAAATCCGAGCTGCCCGCGGCCACGATCGTGGAGACGAACAGCTATTACGAGGGCGACCGCTACACCACCGAGCAGCACCGCGAAACGCTCGCGGTCAACGGCTGGACCTTCGCCCCTGTGGACATTCTGGACGAGGACGGCGCTGCGCCTCTCCCCATTGAGGGCGGCAAGTGGTTCAAGGAGATGTATGTCGGCAAGCACCTGCTGAACTATGATTCCCTGCTGGTGCTGACGCACTTCAAAGGTCACACCAAGGGCGGCTTTGGCGGCTCCTGCAAGAATATCGGTATCGGCTGCGCGGATGGCCGCGTCGGCAAGGCCATGATCCACACCACACCCAACCAGGACAATCAGTGGGACATCGCCAAGGAAGAATTTATGGAGCGCATGACGGAGTCGGCCAAGTCCGTGGTCGATCACTTTGGAGAGCACATCGTGTTCATCAATGTGATGCGTAATATGTCTGTTTCCTGCGACTGCGAGGGCATCTATGCCGAGCCTGTGGTAACGCCCAACGTCGGCATCTGCGCATCCGTGGACATTCTGGCGGCCGATCAGGCCTGCGTGGACATGGTTTATGCCATGACGCCGCATGACCGTCACGCGCTGGTGCAGCGCATGGAGTCCCGCCACGGTCTGCGTCAGCTCAGCTATATGAAAGAGCTCGGCATGGGTCACGACAAATACCGCCTTGTTGACATCGACAACGGCGATGCACGCATCACCGGCGCCGACGCCGTGGCCGACGTCGTGCCCTTCGAGCTGTAATTCCCGCATGACCAGAATTCTATTCATCTGCCACGGCAATATCTGCCGCAGCCCGATGGCCGAATTCGTGATGAAATCGCTGGTGCGCGAAGCGGGGCTGGAAAATGCGTTTTTCATCGCCTCTGCCGCGACGACCGACGAGGAGACCGGCAATCCCGTCTATCCGCCGGTGCAGCGCCTGCTGGCGCAGCGCGGCATTTCCTGCGCAGGAAAGACCGCGCGCCGCGTCACGCGCGGCGAGTACGCGAATTGGGATTACATCGTCGGCATGGATGCGGAAAATCGCCGCGACCTGCTGCGTCTGTTCGGCGGCGATCCGGAAAATAAGGTCTCGCTGCTGCTGGACTTCACCGACCGGCCGCGCAGTGTGGCAGACCCATGGTACACCCGCGATTTCACCGCCGCCGAGCGCGACATCGACGAAGGCTGCCAAGCCCTGCTCGCGCAGATTCTTGAAACATAACGCAAACCGGCCGCCTCTGCCGAGCGCGGCCGGTTTACCGTTATCAATCGATTCATACAGCAATAGGTAATTAGAAAAGAGAACTTTGCACGGGCCGATGTGGACATCGGCCCCTACGAACGTACGAACGCAAAACGGCGTCTCCCATGCGGGAGACGCCGTTTCATGATTTCAGTGATTACAGTGCGCAGTACGCAGCAGCGGTCTTGGCCGCAAGTCTTGCGTTGTTGTAGACAAGCTGGATGTTGGAGTTCAGGCTGTCGCCGCCGGTGAGATCCTTGACCTTCGCCAGCAGGAAGGGCGTGGTGGCCTTGCCGTGGATGCCCTGCTCGTGGCTTTCCTTGATGGCCTCGTCGATGGCCTTGTTGATGACATCGGCGTCCATGGAGTATTCCTCGGGGATGGGGTTGGTGACCAGCATACCGCCGCGCAGGCCAAGATCGTGCTGGGTCTTGAAGGCCTTTGCCAGTTCCTCCGGCGTGTCGATCTCATAATCGACGCTGAAGCCGGACTTGCGGGTATAGAATGCGGGCAGCTCCTTGGTACCGTAGCCGATGACGGGCACGCCGTGGGTCTCGAGGTACTCGAGGGTCAGGCCGAGGTCGAGGATGGACTTCGCACCGGCGCAGACGACCATAACGGGCGTGGAGGCCAGCTCCTCGAGGTCAGCAGAGATGTCCATGGTGGTTTCGGCACCACGATGCACGCCGCCGATGCCGCCGGTCGCAAAGACCTTGATGCCCGCCATGTGGGCAATAATCATGGTCGTGGTGACGGTCGTTGCACCGTCCTCGCCTCTGGCGCACAGGACGGCCAGATCGCGGCGGGAGGCCTTGGCAATCGCAGTCCCCTTCTTGCCGAAGTACTCGATCTCCTCGGGGGTCAGGCCAGCCTTCAGGCGGCCGCCGATGATGGCGATGGTGGCGGGCACTGCGCCGTTTTCGCGGATGATGCGTTCGACCTCCAGCGCGGTCTGAACGTTCTGTGGATAGGGCATACCGTGGGAAATGATGGTAGATTCGAGCGCGACAACGGGCTTGCCTTCTGCGATGGCCTGTGCGACCTCGGGCTTCACGTCAAGATATTTATTCAGCATGATGAAAAACTCCTTTATAACTTTATAAATTTATTTGTTCACGTTGACCCGTTCGCGGACGGATTCAACGGAAAGCACGGGATTGATGGTCTCTGCGCCCTCGATGGCGATGGACGCAGCGGCAGAGGCCAGCGCGGCGGTATCTTTGAGGTCAGTTCCCTCCAGATAGGCCCACGCGAGCGCCGCCATGAAAGCGTCGCCTGCGCCGGTGGCGTTCGCCATTTTGGCAGGCAGACAGGGCTGATGGACAAAGCCGTTGTGATCTGCGGCAAAAACGCCGTCCGAGCCGAGCGAGATGAACACGCGGCGCAGGCCGGTGTCCAGAAGTGCTTGCGCCGCGCGGTGCAGGCTACCCTCATCCGTGATCTTTACACCGGAGAGCAACTCGGCCTCAATGCGGTTGGGCTTGAGCGTGTGGATCTTTCCCAGCACGCCGCGCAGCTTTTCAGCCTTGCGCGTGGAGACAGGATCGACGAAGATCGGCGCGGTGCAATGGCTTGCAAGATATTCCAGCGACGCCTGCGGCAGATTCGTGTCCGCCACAACAAGCTGCGCACGGTTGAGCAGGTTCAGATTTGCGGCGAAGTACTCCGGCTGCAGCTTTTCACAGATCTCCATGTCCGAAACGGCCAGCGCCATGTCGCCGTCCATATCGTTGAGGAACAGATATGTTGAAGTCGTGCCGCCGGGAACCTGGAGCGCATGGCTGATGTCGATGCCCAGCTCACCGCAGGAAGCCGCAATGCGCTGCGCGTAAAGGTCATCCCCGAAGGCCGTCAGAAAGCGGACATCCACGCCGAGCAGGCTCATGTTGTGCGCGATGTTGCGGCCGACGCCGCCAAGGCTCGTCGTCACGCGTCCGGGATTGGAGTCGCGTGCAACCATGGGGGCAAAAGAACGGCCGCCGATGTCCACGTTCACACCGCCCGCCACGACCGCGTAGGTGCCGGAGCGCAGAACGTATCCCTTTCCCGCGATGTAGCCCTTTTTCATCAGGTTGGAGATGTGCACCGCCACGGACGAACGCGTAATGCCCGCACGCTCTGCCAGCGCCTCCTGCGAGATCATGGGATCGGCTTCGATCCATTGCAGGAGCTGGCGTTCCCGCTGCGTCATGGAAATCACTTCCTAAGTAAAAGTTTATTTTCTAATCTAATGCTTATTATAGCAGTGATTCCGCATTTGTCAAGCCGTTTTTGCGGAAAAATTCGATCATTTCTCCGGTCAGGCTGATGTCGGAGTGATCCTCGGGCAGATCGGCACGGTCAAACCACCGTGCCAGCGCCAGTTCGCCGTCGAGCAGGCGCGGCGTGGCCTTGCCATCGAGGTCGCAGAAGAACCCCAGGAGCAGGCTGTCTGTCAGGACCCACGGCTGGGATTTGTAAAACCGCAGGTTTTTCACACGCAGACCGGTCTCCTCCCAAACCTCGCGCCGCACGGTGTCCTCCACTCGTTCGCCGATCTCACAGAAGCCTGCCACGAGCGCAAAGCGGCGGAAGGCACGCCCGGCGTACTTGGTCAGAAGCAGCTTTTCGCCGTCCGTCACGGCCACGATGACCGCCGGGTTGATGCGCGGATAGACCACTGCGCCGCACTTTGGGCAGCACAGGGCGCGTTCCGTTGCGCTGTCGGCCATTTCCGCGCCGCAGGCGCCGCAGAAGCGGTTGGAGCAATACCAGCGGTGCAGCGTTTCGCCCACGGCGCAGGCAAAGGCCGTCTCGCGCGGCAGCGCATAGCGATACTCCGCAGAGGGAAGCAGCCGCCACGCCGTCTGTTCCTCCGGCGCATTTTCGGCCAGAAAATAGCGCGTGTCGTCTATGGAAAAGGCATAGCGCACGGGCATGTCCGGCAGATCGCCGCAGCGCGGCAGGCGAAATTCTTCCGGTGCACTGAGCACGGCGTTTCCGCGGTAGGCAAGCAGCATGTCCTGCGGCTGCGCCTCGCATTTCTGAAACGCATTGTGATACACATGGGGAAAAATGTCCTGAATCATAGCTCCCTCCACGAGATCGGAAAACGCTCCGGCGCACCGTCGGGCTGAAGCCGTTTTTCCAGCCACGAAACGTCGTACCACGCTCCGTTTTTGAAGCCGCAGGCGGCAAATTTCGCAAATTCATGATAGCCCAGCGCCTTGTGAAACGCCATGGACGGTGCATTTGCCGAGGTCACAACGGCATAGACCGTGCGGTAGCCCTGCGCGCGCAGAATCTCCTCTGTACGCGCGTAAAGCTGCCGTCCCGCGCCGCGCCCGCGCGCCTCCGGCGCAAGATAGCAGGAAATTTCCGCACACCAGCGGTAGGCCGCGCGCTCGAAAGGCGCGCCCGCATAGATGTAGCCCAACACTTTCCCGTTTTCCTGCCAGACCAGCCACGGAAATTGCCGCGTATGCTCGTCCAGCCGGCGCAAAAATTCCTCGCGCGTGGGCGTTTCATACTCAAAGCTGACCGCCGTATGCTCGACAAAATAGGCATAGATTTCCAACATCGCCGGCACATCCGCCGGCGTCGCTTCCCGGATCGACATGAAACCACCTCTTTCTGCGCACCATATTACCACATTTCCGTCCGTAAAAAAAGCGCCTCGCGCGAAATTTCCTTGCAAATTCCCACGCGTCTGGTATACTGAAAGCAGGGAGGGAGTCGCCTATGACAAAATGGAAGCATTTTCCGCTCGGACTGCGCACGCTCAAGACCGCACTGGCCATCACGCTGTCGGTCGCGCTGGTGCGCCTGTTCGTCACGGACACGCTGTCGGTTTTTTACGCGGCCTTCGGCTCGCTCATTGCCATGGAGCGCACGGTCTCCGGCTCTCTCAAGCAGGCGCTCAGCCAGCTCATCGGCGTAGTGGCCGGAACGGTGCTCGGCTCGGCCGCGCTGCTGCTCTTTCCCGAGGGCACGCCCGCTCTGGCCGCAGGCGCAGGTGCACTGTTGCTGCTGCTCCTGTGCAACGTGCTCAAGCTCAATTTCGTCTCGTCCTTTTCCTGCATCATTTTCCTCTCGGCCTGCCTGACGCCCTCGGGCAACGTGCTGCGCGATTCTCTGTTCCGCCTGCGCGACACTGCCGTTGGCATCGCCGTGGCGCTGGCCGTGAACGCATTGATCGTCCCCTACAACAATCGCACCCGCATCCGCACGCTGCTGGCACAGGTGCGGCTCGAGATTCCACGCCATGTGGAGAGCATTGTGCTGCACGAGCGCTTTCCCTCCCTCGCACCCACGGTGGAGCTGCTGCGCCGCATCGACAACGAATTAAAGCTCTATCACAACCAGCGCTATTTCCACCGCCGCCACGACGACGAGGCCGCGCTGCGCGGCTGCCGTCAGCTTGGCGGACGGATGCTTGAAGAATTGGAGGCCATCTGCGGCATGGACACGCTGGGCGATCTCTCCCCGCAGAACGCCGCAGCAATGCGTGCGCTGGGCATGGACGTGCCGGAGGGCGGCATTCACGGGCGCAAGTGTGCGCCGGAAGACACCGTCGTAATGAATTACCATCTGGAAAAGCTCCTGACGGCCTGCAATTATTTGACTTCCCTTATGGAATAGAGGAAATCCCCTCCGCATAGATTGCAGCGGAGGGGATTATTTTGAGTTTGACACAGCTTGCCCTGCGGCGTGCAGGTGCGGAGACCTTGCAGGACTTTCAGCGGCGGGAGGGGCTGTATCCCTCCGGGCAGGAGGATATTCTGACCATGCAGCGTCTGGCGCCCTATCTGCTTGGCTATGAACACTACATGGTCAAGCCCGGCGACAGCTATTACCGTCTCGCCCGCGCCTTCGGCACGAGCGTGCGTGCGCTCGTCACGGCCAATCCCGGCCGCGACCCCGACCGGCTCTCGGCCGGGCAGTATCTGACCGTACCTTACGGCTTTCCCGTCGTGCCGACGGACGTGCCGTTCACATCGGAGCTTTTGCAGGTGTGCCTTCAGGGCTTGCAGGCACGCTACCCTTTTCTGACTCGGCGCACGATCGCGACCACGCGCTACCGCCGTCCCGTGAGCGCACTCTGTCTTGGCACCGGCCCGCGCACGGTGCTCTATAATGCCAGCCACCACGCCAACGAGTGGATCACCACACCGGTTTTGATGAAATTTCTCGAGGACTTCTGCCGCGCGATCAGCACAGGCGGGCGCATTTTCGGCAAGGACGCGCTCACGCTCTGGCGGCAAACGCGTCTCTGGCTCGTGCCCATGGTGAATCCGGACGGGGTCGATCTGGTCACGGGCGCAATTGCGCCCGGCTCGGAACAGTACGAAGCCGCACAGCGCATCGCCCGGAATTACCCGGACATTCCCTTCCCCGACGGCTGGAAGGCAAATCTTGCGGGTGTTGACCTGAACCTGAACTATCCCGCCGAATGGGAGCAGGCAAAAAAGAATAAATTCGCCCTAGGCTACACCATGCCCGCACCGCGCGATTACGTCGGCGGCAGTCCGCTCGATCAGCCGGAGAGCGCGGCAATGGCTGCACTGACGCGCCTCGTCGAGCCGCGGCTCACGCTGTCGTACCACACGCAGGGCGAGGTGATCTATTGGAAATTCCTCGACTTGATGCCCGAGGGGGCACAGGCGCTCGGCCAACGCTTCGCGCACGTGAGCGGCTATGCGCTCGAGGACACGCCCTTTGCCTCCGGCTTTGCGGGCTACAAGGACTGGTTTATCCTCACCTATGACCGCCCGGGCTACACCATTGAGGCCGGTCTCGGTGAGAATCCGCTGCCGCTGTCGCAGTTCGACGAGATCTACCGCCGAAACCTCGGCATTTTGACTTTGGGGCTGGAGGGATAACAAGCCTTCCCCCGCAACAACGCGTTGCTTGCGTTCCGGTAAAAAATCAAGTATAATCAAACAGGGTGATAAATGTGGATACCAAAGACGTGATTTTTCAGTTAAGAACACAAAAAGGCTTATCACAGGACGAGCTGGCAGAAAAACTCTTTGTCACGCGGCAAGCCGTCTCCCGCTGGGAAGCCGGCGAGACCACACCGAACACGGAAACGCTGAAGCTGCTTTCAGCCTTCTTCGACGTTTCCATCAACACGCTGCTGGGCGCGCCGCGGCAGCTTGTCTGCCAGTGCTGCGGAATGCCGCTGGACGATTCGACGCTGAGCAGAGAGCCGAGCGGCGAATTTAACGAGGACTACTGCAAGTGGTGCTACGCAGATGGCGAATTTAAGTACAGCAGCAAGGAGCAGCTCATCGACTTCTGTGTCGCGCATATGGCAAGCGAGCAGTGGCCCGCCGAGCAGGTTCGGGCGCATATGGAAGCGGTCGTGCCGCATCTCAAGCACTGGAAATAAGGTAAACGGGGACGCCTCACCAGAGGCGTCCCCATTTGTTTGTCAAAAAGCCCAAAGGGACTTTCCCCGACAAACTGAGGCGGCTGCTTACGCAGCCGCCTCTTGGTTTATTTGATTGCGTTTCTCCGGAAATTACTTCCCAGACTTGGCTTTCTTCCTTGCAAAGATCACCGCAAGGACAGCGCCTGCGCTGACAATCAGCAGGGCGAACCACAGCATCAGGCCGGAGGCATCGCCGGTCTTAGGATCGGTGCCCGCAGGAATGACGGTGTTCTCACTGCGCTTCATGCCGCAGACCTTGCATTCCTCGTGCTTGACGCCCGGCTTCGTTGCGGTTGCTTCCTGATCGACGACCCACTTGAAGGAGTGCTTTCCCTCATCGGTGCGCTCGGTGCAGCCCTCGTTCACACATTCGTGCCAGTGCGTGTTCTCGTCATACTTCCACTCGTCGGAGGCGTGGTGTGCGCTCTCCTTCCACTGGGCGTAGAGGACAATGGACTCGCCGGTCGGCAGATCAGCCGCTTCGTCGGCATAGCTCTTACCGGAGCCGTCGGCCTTGGTGTTCCAGCCGGTGAAGGTGTGATACTCTCTGGTGAAGGCGACCTTGTTCAGCTTATCGCCCGCCGTGTAGAGCTGGCTGGGCATGGTGCCCTCGCCGCCGTTCGGACGGAAGCTGACGACCGTAGCAACCGCCTGACCGCTGCACTTGACATCGTCGCGGTCACGGATACGGATGCGCGGCGCAATGATCTGGCCGTCGAGCGCGAAGGTGTTATCCCAGGAGGCCAGACCCGTGACCTCGACCTCGCAGCCGACGACGAGATTCTGAACTTCCTTGGAGGTGGTGATGTAGCCGTCAATGAAGGCGCGGGCTTCGTTGCCCTCGGCGTCACGAACGATGACGGTCTGAACCTTGCCCTCGGCAGACTCGAAGCGCGTGACGATACCCTTCAGGGTGACGAGCTGTCCGAGGACGGACTTGTCATTGATCTGCTGGGCAGTGACGTTCTTCGGTGTCACGGGCGTTGCGTCGCCGATCTTCTCGATGGAGCTGACCGCGATCTGGCGCTCGTCCTGATAGGAGCTGGTCGTTCCGGTGATGCGGACTTTATCGCCGATCTTGAACACACCGGCGACTGGGAAGGCATTAATGCCGCCGGTCTCGTCCTGCACATAGATGCAGTCGAAGAACGCGGTGTCCTTATCGTAGCCGGAGGCGTTGGAGGTCACGATGCCCTCGATGGTGTACTTGACGCCCTCGTCCGGCTCGGCCTGCACGTCGGCAATCGGTGTGATCTTGATGGGGTTGAGGTAGTTGATGAGGTTTTCGCAGATTTTGTAGTTGGAGTAGTTCTTCTCCGAACCGTTGTCGGAGGCCTGATACTGCACCTCGAAGTTGGACATAAAGGCTGCGCCGGAAACGATAATCAGGCCCTTGCCCGCGAGCTGCTCACTGGCCATAACCATCAGACGGTCGTCGCCGGAGGCATAGGCATACTTCGGCGTGGCAGCGCCGCCGAGGCCGTCTTCGTCAACGTCCTTGGAATAGGTCGTTGCATGGCCGTAGACCGCCGGGGACACGGTCGCGGGCAGTGTGGAGGTCGGGTTGCCGTTGGCATCGACTGCGTAGATGCTCGCGCCGCCGTAGTGGCTGAAGCGCTCGGTGTAGAGCTTGTCATAGGGATGCTGCGCATCGTATTCAACACGATTCAGGAGGAAATTATCCATGTTGTAGGTGCTGAAGTACAGACGCCACGCGTCGACACCGTCAGCCTTGCTGCGGACATCGTCGTAGGTCGCGTCGTCGCTGATGCGCAGGCTGGAGCCGAGCGCCGCGAGGACTTCGTTCTGCGTTGCAGCCATGTGCTTGATCGCAGGATTGTTCTGGATCACGGGGTAGTTCTCGTAGTTATCCGACCAGCCGGCCAGCACCACCGTGCCGCCGTTGGCGTTGAACTTCGTGATCGCCGCAAGCTCGTCTGCGCTGTAGGTCTTGGGATCCGCCTGTGCAGCCTCAAGGCGGCGGGATGGCGCGGTGAGAATGAGCGCCTTGAACTTCTCGTTGGAGCAGGCCGCGATAAGCTCCTCGCTGGTCTTGAGGTCGACCGTACGGACGGAATACTTCGCGGCAAGCTCGCCGAAGTTGCCCATGGAATCCTTGTAGTTACCGGCGACGTACTCGTTGTAGTGAGAAGCGTCGATGCCGATATAGACCAGATCGTCGGCATTGAGGATGTCCAGCTCGATCTGCTTGGAGAAGGTGTAGGTCTCGCCGTTCTGCTCGATGACGGCGGTGACGGTAATCGTGGTCACGCGTGCCTTGTCGGGCGTCCATTCGAAGTTGACAGGCAGCGTGCTGCTCGCGCCGATGGTGTAGCCCTTGGAATCGGTGCCAATGACAAGATCGCCGATCTTATAGGTCAGGGTCTTGACGGTGGCTTCCTTGGCCTCGCTGTTGAACAGCGTGGTCGTCAGGGTGAGCTTTTCGTTCGTGACGGGCGTGGAGGTGCCGCACTCGAACTTGGAAATACCGAGCTTCAGCGTCTCACCGACCCAGACAGGAGCGGTCACGGCCAGATCGCCGTCGCCCTCGGTCACGCGGACGAAATAGTAGGTGTACTTGGGATCCAGCTCGCAGGTCAGCTCGCCCTTGTCGAGGTCTGCCTTGTTGTCCCATGTGTAAGCCACGATGCCGGAGTTGGCGACCAGCTCAACCTTGGTAATGGAGTCGGTCTTATCCGGATCATAGACACTGACGTTGAAGGTCAGCTTTTCAGGGACCTTGGAAATGATGGTGCCCATCATTTCGCCGTTGACGGTGTAGTCGATCTCGAGGTTCTTATCCTCGGTGGCATAGACGCGGCGGGCGCGGATGGCTTCATAAATGCCGTTCTCGGAGAAATTGTCCGTGATGACAACATCGCGCGCGTCGTTGGCGTTGCCCCAGCGGCCCTTATGGTTATCCTGGTTGTTGGTCGGTGCAACGTGCCAGCCCTGATCGAGCGCGAGGATGTACTGCTCGTAGCTCGGATAGTAGCCGCCCTGGCCGATCTGGCCTTCGCCGTTGCCGACCTCAACGAGGAACATGCGGGTGTCGATAACGGCATCCCAATAAGCAAAGTCGGAGAAGTTGCCGAAGGTCTTGCCCGGATGGTTGAACTGGCTCATGGTGTTCGCGCCCTCCTGCTGGCTGAGCAGGGCGTAATAAGCCTTCATGCCGGCGTCTTCGGTCTTGTTGTTCAGCTCGGTGTTGTTGCGGGAAACGACGCCCGGGGTGTTGAAGGTGTTGATATGGCCGGGGCCGCCGGACCACGTCATTTCAAAGCCGCCGATGGCGACGATGCCGCTGTTGTTCTTGTTGAACTCCGCGATGGTGTCCTTATAGGTTTTCCAGCTATGGCTGGAGTCGGAATCCTTGACCAGCGTGGTGTCATAGAGCGCCTGCTTGTCATTGGGAGCATTCTTGGAGTCGAAGTAGTTGGAGTGATCGGTGAAGGCGACGAACTGGACGTTCGAGCTTTCGGGGATGCTCTTGATATAGTTCAGAGCGTCCGTCAGGCTGCCTGCGCCGTCGGAATACTGGGTGTGGCCGTGGAGCTGGCCGAAGTAGCGCTGATACTGCGCGGTGCCGATGGTGAAGCTCCATGTCTTGGTGGAGGACTTGCCGTCCTTGCGGGTGACGGTCACGGTCACGGTGGTGCGGCCGTCGGCCATGTCCGCGGCGGGCCTGTAGGAGACCTTGCCGTTTGCGTAGGTCGCCTTGACCTCCGTGCCGTTGACGGTCATCGTAACGGTCGGCTCCTCGCCGGCGTTGGCGACCTCTGCGGAGATTTCCGGACGCTTTTCATCGCCGGTCTGGGCGTTGATGGCGGGCGTGACGGTTCCAAACACCGGCTCGTCCTTGACGGGGATCTTCACGGTGTTGTTAAACTGCTCGCCCTCGTTGTCCGCACCGGAAACAGAGACGACCAGCTCCGTGCCGGTGATCTTTGCCGTCGGGAAGGTGACACTGTAAACGCTGTCCTTCAGCGTGGGCGCGTATTCCTCGCCGTTGAGGGTGACGACCGGCGTGCCCTTCACGCCGAAGGGTGCATCGACGGTAAAGGTCAGCGTGTAGTCCACGCCGATATAGGCATCAAGCACCGAGCCGAAATCGACCTTCGGGGCGTTGACGATGCCCTTGACTACCTTCACGCCGTCTGCGACGGGATAGAAATTGAAGGAGTAGATGGTGTAGTCCGTGACCTTGTACATGCTGTAAACCTTGAAGGAATCAGAATAGTACTCCAGCCACTGTGAATACTGTCCGTTGTACTTCGCGGTGCGGTGCTCCATCTCGTAGCCGCCCACGCCGCCGGAGCAGACGCGCAGCGTCCAGTCGGCATCCTCGCTGACTTCCTTCTGGTAGAAGGCGTTGTTGCCGGTGCCGTTGGCGCACAGATAACCGTAGGTCTCGTTATAGAACTCGTAGTAGTTGCCGTTCTTCTTGACCTCAAAGACCACGGCGCCGTTTTCGGGGATGGCCTTGCCGTCCGTGATCTGGGCGGAGACACTATTGATGGCGGGGCTGTCGGTGTTGTCATTCTGCTGGGCCAGGACGCCCTGGGCATTCTGGTTGAACAGCACCACCTGCGCACCCTCCTGGGGCAGGCTGCCGGCGGGCTGGTCCATCTCGTCGCCTACCAGATAGAGCTGCTGGGCAAACAGAGCCTCGTTGCTGCCGATGGTGCCGAAGGCACTCCAATTGTTCTTCTCGGCATACCACTCCAGATAGCTGTTGCGGCCCACGTTCTTAATATAGTAACAGCCCTCGGTGGCAGCCTGCTCCAGTGTCCAGCCGGTGTGGGCCTTGTCCAGGGGAGTGCTGGAGTATTTTTCGTCCATGGACAGCTTCTTGCCCTCGGCGGTGGAGAAGGTATAGCTGCCATCGTCGTTGACGCCTACGGTCCAGATGTCGGCCTCGGTGAAGCCCGCCAGCTTGCCGCCGGTGAGGGTCACGTCGGTGCCCTTGTTATAGAAGCCGGTGTACTCGCTGGACAGGGCCTTGAGGTTTGCGGGGTTGTAGATGACCACCTGGTCGCCGTTCTTCAGGGGAGCGGTGGGATCTTCGGGCTGATCGGGCTGGTCAGGCTCCTGGGTGTCTGCCACCAGATATAGCTGCTGGGCGAACAGGGGCTCGTTGCTGCCGATGGTTCCGTAGGAGCTCCAGTTGTTCTTCTCGGCGTACCACTCCAGATAGCTGCCGCG
>ERZ779840.3075-NODE-3075-length-13611-cov-1.750443_pt1 | contig 13611 bp, 11 predicted proteins | sample MGYA00511561_ERZ779840 | MGnify/ENA primary metagenome ERZ779840 (study PRJEB29588, sample SAMEA2162036) | human gut metagenome | biome: human gut; feature: human-associated habitat; material: faeces | place: Denmark | collected 2008/2010 ...
AGGCATTATTTGCAAGATACTTACCTAAATCGTCCAAACTCATACCAATTTCATTTTCTATGTCAGCGGTTATGCCAAGTTGCTTAGTAAGTTTTCCTATTTCAGCGGTTAAGCCTGTAAACTCAGATGCAATTTTCTTGGAGTCTTTTCCAGAGCTCGAAGATATTTTCTTGTTCAACTCGTTAAGTTTATTAGTAAATCCAGAGTACATATTATTTACATCAGATTTACTTAAACCACCGAAACGCTCCATAAAGGTGTATTTTTCATCAGCAGAAGTTAAACCTACCATTGTCTTGAATGAACCAAGATTTGTTCCTGCCTCTGTATAGTTGTAAGGATTATATGAACGTGACCACTCATAAAGTTTTTCGTCATTTCCAGCTAACCATTGTGCGAAGCTTATTCCTCTACCTTCGTATGCAAGTTGGTTAATCATTTGGTCATAGAAGTCTACTCCCTTTATAGTTAAATTGCCAGAATTGTCAAATAAACCTGTCCATTGTTTTTTGCCTTCAACTTCTTCGTATGCACCATAGTTAGCAATCTCTTCCCAAGATTTAAGTTCTCGCTCTCCGGTAGGATTTCCAGCCTCGTCCTTAACTTCTTTTGTATAACGTTTCCAAAGTTCTTCGTTATAGAAAATATTGTTTGCTCGTTCGCCTTCCGAATATTTGTCGAACACGTACTTCAAATACTCATAAGGTTTTTCTGCAAAGGCGCTTTCATATTTAGCTTGTTCGTCTAACGCATTAGTGACATTTTGTGTTTGTTTAGCAGATAAACTTTCAACTTCCGAAACACCTGCAAGGTATTTTTGACGATAGGTATTGTATGCCTCCTCCAATGCAAGGTCATTTGCCTCGGATGCAGCAACTTTGTAACCTACACCTAAATTGCTGGCTGCAATGTTTTGATTAGCAAGATATGCAGAGGCATAAGCTTCGTTAACAGCAGAAGAATAATCTTGCTGAAGTTTGCCTAACTGTTTTTGTTTTGCATAATCAATAGAACCGTATAAGTTTTCCCAAACTTTTCGTCCGTAATAATCTCGATTAGCCTGTGCAAGTTGAGATTTAATATCGGACGTATCAAATATCATTCCATACTTGGCCATTATCTTACTTGACCTCCTACCTTATATTTTATAGTTATACTGTTCAAACTCAAAGGTATATCCATTGCATTTTCCTCATCGGAAGATAACTGATATTGGAACTCGTTAATCTTTGAATAGTTTAACCTTTGTACATATGTTCTAATAGTATCTACTCTGTAATTTACTGTTACATAATCGTCAAGGCTATTTATATTTCCATCGACTTTTTTACGATAACAATTTACCTGCAACTTAAAGTCTAACCCATCTATATTATATTCCGAATTTTGTAAAATATTACTATCGTGAACAGATACAAAGGTCATATTTATTATGTGTTTGTAATTGTTTAACGCACTTAAATGTAACTTTTGACTTTTTACAAACCAGGATACTTTGTTAACGAATTCTCCGTCATAGTCATAATAATCAGCATCACTCTTATTGAGGTCATACATATTGCCTGCACTTAACATTTCAACCTTGTTGTCAATCGTTACAAATTTTGTAGGTTTGTCAAATGAGGACAAAGGCCACCAAGAGTTGTTTCGTGTATCAAAAACAAATCCATCTTTACTATCTCGTTTATAAATCACAATCCAGTAACCAAACTTATAAAGTTTTATTTGGTTTAATGAATTTTTCTCTGTTATGTAATTTATAAACATATCGTAAATATTGTCTGACAAGTAAGTCAATGATTGCTCTGTGCTTGCAATAAAGTCTTGGTAACTCATCGCTACAAGGCCTCGATTACTTGCAAAGATGGTATATTTTCCATCGTAGGTAACTAGTACGTCGGAACCTTTCTTACAACCTGCTTGCAATTTTGATTTGTAATACCTGTACACACCTTGTTTACCATCAATGACTGTTTCAGCATCAAATGTAGAATGCCAAATTTCGTTTTCAAAAAATATAGCAACTTCACTATTTGATATTGGCTGCAGATTTGTTATGCTATTGTCAAAAGGTTGAACTGAAATTTCAGGAAAATACCATTTGAATTTTCCATTGTCAGTTACAGATTTTGATATATAAAGTTTATTTCCTATTCCTACATAATAGTTTTCTAACAATGCATATACTTCCGGCAAAATAAAGTTTGTTTCACCTACCGTAGTTTCGGCGAGTTCTATGACCTTATCTGCATTTGAAATATACAAAGCATTTGTAGTTGCAATGTACATACTATCAAATACATTTCCTCCGTAGAAGTATGCAATAGGAAAACAAGTAAACAGAAGATTTATCGGGTCGTACCCAACAGCATCAGAAGTATAATCGTCATAAGTAAACAATTGATTTTTTGTTAAGAGGTACGGGACAGGGTCTCCAAAAACAAACGTTTTGTTCAAAAAATGCAAATCTGAAACGTATTCCTCTGAAAAAACTGTTGTAATATGATTAGAAACAATTTCATTGTTATCATATTTTATAGTATGAACGTGAACAACTTCTTTTTCACCTTCCTTTTCAAGTCTTGTAAACATATATCTTCCGTTGGAAATTATCAGTCCATCTCTCAACGGAGGTCTTACAACAGGAACTGAACCAGGATATTTTGTTGAGTAAATAATTCTTGGGCGTGTTTCACCTGTGTTGTCCCTTTCAATACGATAAATTCCTCTGTAGTTATCATAGTATACATCATTAGGAATAGATGCAGTAAAGTCTATTGCAATGGACATACGTTGTTCTTTGAAAGCAACATACAAATTAGGCATGCTTTGTGCTGTTGCTGCAGGCTCACCTTCTAATAAAGTTCCAGATATAACATCTGTTCCACTGATATTTCCTGCACTTATGGTAATGTAACTACCAATCCAACTGCCATCCGACGATTCATGGCCTTCACTAAGATGTATGTGACTGTTTACAGGAACTGTATTATCACCGCTTATTGATACGTCAACATTAAACGAAAAATAACTAGTAGTAAAATTTTGAATGTAGCCTGAAGAAAGTGTCGGATTTGTACCACCAACATCTAACGACACATCAATCTCATTGTATATCGGCCCACTGTCAATTACGTTTCCATCATTATCAGCTATTTTATAATTTCCAAATAATACAGAAGTTCCGTAGCAAGACGTTCCGTTTCCTCCAGGATATGGAGGAGAAAATAAGTGAAGAGACAACTCAAGGTCGGTTAAATATGCGGTATACTTTGTGGCTCCATTCTCATTTACATAAACAAATTGAACGTCTGTCAAGTTGTTAGATGTAATAATATTATGATATGCACTACCCGTACCACTAGTTTCGGTATCGGCAGATATTCCAAGCGTAGTACTACTTACGAGGGGTGTATAAGTATATGGAGTGTCTATTGACGAATTAAAAATGACCTTTTTGTAAAAGTCAGAGCCATAGCAATACACGCAATAAAAGTTTTTATACCTCGGCTCACCGTTCGTATTAAGTAAACCGTCACCGTATGTAAATGCAAAAGCTCGGTCATCTCTAAAATAACCGTTTACACAAGTAGTTTGGTTAAAGTAAACATCGACAGAGTTATGTTTGTTTAAGTTAAATCCCTCGTCAATCCATTCATTGTATTTGGTTTCATTTATTGCTTTTAATAAATTAGTCCAGACGGCATAGTTTTTAGTTCCAGTAATATTACCATCTGTGTCTAACAAACTGTATACCCAAGGACCATCTTCACAAAAAACAAATGCATAAAAGCCGTCTCTGCTTATTTTAGGCATTCCTAATATTTTAGATTTAGGAGGCACTAAAGTAAAAGTAATTCCATCTAATGTATGATAAATCGTCCAATTAACTGCAGATATGTTACCTTTGTTGTCGAGAACACGCTCATACGAACATACGAGAGTACTTTCACGCTCGGATGCCTGAACTAACGGAATGTTTTCTGTATTTTTTCCAAGAATATTGTCGGTGGTAGAAAAGTTATTTTCTCCTAAACCGCTATATCTTTCTACAAAAACAAGTTCATTGTTATATTCAAACTTTATTTTGTAAGAAACTCCATCTACTTCTACAGTTATTTCTTTACCTACAAGGTCTGCAAAATTGATGTTTGTAGACTTGTCGTACAAATATTTTGTAATGTATGACTTAGTCAAAACATTCGGACTATCCAACTCGGTAGTTTTATTACCGGATACGACTGACGTAGTAGGAATATAAATAAAGTCTATTGCAGTAGCATAAATATTTTTTTCAATGTCGTAATAATTGAAGTCGTGTTCTGAAAAAATAAATATTTTATTGTCTGCAAGAATAGGCATTACTTTACTGTAAGAATGACTTTCTCCATTGCTGTCGGTATATTTAAGTTCTCTTTGAATATTGTCTGTTACATTTTTATTTACAAACGTCAAGTAATATTTGTTATCGGAAGTAGACAAGTAGACCGTAACATCGTTAAACGTCCATACGTCAAGTATGTCGGACAATGTATACTCATTTCCGGCGCTACTATATGTTACAGTTTTTATTTTTAATGACGGTCTACTTCTGAGTAAACCTTCCGAGTCGACATATACGTTTTTACAATCGGAAAATGTTTCTTGGTCAACGGCAAGAATATTTTTGTCGTCGCACATACCTTTCCAATTGTAATGATTAAAAAAGTAATTTTTAATGTTTTTGTCGTCAGGAGTATTTACAGATATAGGCGTTCTATTAAAAGTCTTTATCATTACCAGTCTCCTTCAATTTTAATAGTTTTAGTATTCCTAAAGTTACTATTGTCTATTCTCGAAAGCATTATTTCGTATTCGTTTCTAAATACCGATGCTTTGTACTCGTCGTCAATTTTGTAACATTGACTTGCAATGTATGACGGTATACTGTCAAGAATATCGTCCGGAACATCTATCAATTCGTCATCAGACAAACTCTTGTCAAATGTATACCATCTTGCATTGTATGAAATAAAGTAATTTCCAGGATGCTTAAATACTACTTGATTGTAACCTAAATACTCATAGTCGTCATCGTGAATAGGTACTTTAATAAGTCTCGTTTCACCATTATGCTCACGAACCTCTTCCAACATATAGCAAACATCGTCTCCGAAACTTACAAAATCGTCGGGCATCGTTTGCTTAACCCCGACATTTGTTTTGTCGATTACAAAGTTTTCAAATGTATATTTAGGCTTTATCGAAGAGCATACTTGTGTAATTACTTCATTTGCATAAAATGGAAATCGACTGAGCAAATTTTGCACAGTCGCTTCGTTTTCGTCTAAATCTAACTTTGATAAACTTACATCTTTAATGTATCCCCAGGTGTACGCCATATTTACCTCCACAATTGCCGGAGTCGAACCGGCTAATACCATTATTGTGATAATACTTACTGCTACACAGAAAATATGTAGCAGTAAGTTGATTTAATTTAGTTAGGTTGATGCTTTGGTTGAAACAGTACCGACAACGCTGACCGGTTTGACAATGGTCGAGGTCGGAGTAATTCTGGTGTAGTTTCCTACTTTATCCCAGCCGCTGTTGTTGCCAGGTGTTCCAAGTCTTACATAAGCGATACCTCTCCAGCTTGCACAGTTAATATCAAACCTTTGACGTCCTTCGTATTTAATACCTCTCGGAGCTTCTCTCTTTTCAAATGCATCGAGTGTAAACGGAATACGTTCAGTAAGTTCAAGGCCGTGGTTTTCCTCGTTATATGCCTTATCTACAATAAAGAAACCGTTTCCATCTTTACACATATCAATGTCAAGATAGTAAGGAGAAGTCTTAACCGTAGCACGAGATTTCGCAGGGTTGGGGAATTTCGTCTCGCCTTGCATAAACATATCGGTCGATACAGCCGTTTCAAGAGCTGCTTTAAGGTGAGCATCATTACCTGCAACGATGGTTTTTGCACCAAGGACACCTGCACGTTTGCCGTTGTCATCACGATAGTTTTCCATCGTAGTAATGACTTGGTTTATAACGTCTGCAAGTTTTGAAATCTGTCCTGCATCTTCGCCACCAATTTTCAGGTCTGCTGTGTCAACATAGAACAGGTTCGACTGAGTAATCGGAGTACCACCTTCTCGTTTAACCGTTTTGTGAGCATTAGTGAACAACGGGTTTTTCGTGCTGTTCATAATATCACCGTCAACGGTATCAGCAGAGTTCAAACGAAGTCTGGATTTACCATCGCCATTTTCCCAGTAGTAATCTTCGCCGAAGCCACCTGCAAGAGATGCAATTGCGTATTCAACGATGTCACCGTGCCACCTCTTAATGAACGCCGACGCATCGTCTTTGACTCGCCTGACCTGACCGTCTTCAAGAACTTGCTGCGAAATAATGAAACCACCCTGGAAAGTCCTGGTTCTATACGTTGCCGAAAAACCTTCAGCGGTATTAAAGATAGGACCTACCGAATAGTCAGCCGTTTCGGCAAATGCGTGGTCAAAACCGATACTCGAAGTATAGGTTTCTTGGAAACTACCGAGTGAACCTCTACTGAAAATAAAGTCAATCGGGTTTTCTCTTTCCCACGCTTCTTGCTGATTTTTCATCATCGCGTGAAGCGGCTCTTTCAAAATATTGTAATCGGAACGAAGTTTAAGAGCTTCGTCAATGTTAATAATCATTCCCATTTATGTTTACCTCCTATGCTACTGTTTTAACAATCAAATCGTCTTTGTCAGTGATTGCAAATAACGCAACTTTTTTAGTAGGAGTGCTTGCTGTTACAGGTCCAGCCGCCGCAATAGTTGCTGCTACTTCATCGCTATACTTGTAATCCCTATTTTCAACGGGAACGTGTCCGTATTCCATAGTCATATCCGATTGTGCAATGATGTGAGTTGCTGCTGCAACCGTAGCGGCCGATTTAATCGAAGCAGGAACGGCTCCAGAAGCTGCTGTAAGAGTTACCATTTCGCCTACCACAAGAGGTTTATCTCCGGCGACTGCAACAGTCATAGGAACTTCTCTCTGTAAGTAGGCAGTCTTAAAACTTGCTTTTAACATTTTTTATGTCTCCTTTAATTATTTTCTACACGTATTGAGTTTAACTCTTCGTCTGTCATATGAGGATTGAACTGTCGCCAGATTACCTTTTCTTTGTCATTTAATAGACGTTTGTTACTCGGAGGAGGAGTGCTACCGCTCGGATTTGCTAAATGGTCCGTGGAACCTTTACTCTGTTCACTTCTTATTTTGTTAATAAGTTTTTCTCCTTCCAATTCAAGGTAGGCAGATTTCAGTGAACCTTTCGTTTTCCATAAATCAATAACTTCCTTTGGTAACTGAGCCAAGCTTGTTATTTCCCCATTGGTAAGTTTACTGATTTCTGCAAGTTCTCTTTCTCCAAATTCCTTTACTCGTTGTTTTCTGTATTCCTCTAACTCTTTAATTCTCGGGTCAGCCTCAATACGTTGTCTAACGAGTTCGTCAATGACTTCGGAACCTTGCTGTGGGTCAATTCCCTTTTCTTCGAGTTTCTTTGTCTCGTTTTCTTTTACAAGTTTTTCATAAGACTCGTAACCCAAAGATTTCGCAATTGCTTCTCGCTCTTCTTGTCTAACTTTATCAGTTGACTCCTTCAAACGTTTAGCAAAAGCCTTTGTCTTGTCAATGTCGTCAGTAGGAACGTTCTGTTCTTTCTTGTCGTCATCAGCACCTTGAGCATCTGTTTTTTCCTCTACAGGTGGCGGTACCTGTTCAAATTCACTATCAAACAATTGCTCAAGTTCTGCAATAGTAAATTCGTTAACGCCGTCAATTCCTGGCATAAATGCCTCCTATGATGTTTTTAGGCGAGTTTCGGACATCACCCGTTTTGCAGCCGTTGTTATATCATTATATTATATATAGAGAAAAATGTAATTATTACATAATTCGTAGATATTACTGTTGCGAACTTGCCATTTTCTCAGCTTCAATATCAATCGTAGAAGATATGAGTTTTCCGACAAATGCACCAGCCTTTACAGGTTGTCCATTACCGAAAGTATCATCGAAAGTTCGCTTGATAGGATTGTTTGACTTTTCTTTTGCTCTTTCGACTTCAAGGTCTTTAATGACTTCCACGCCCAAGTTCGCAACGCCGTTGACCTTGTTGTTCATCTTGTACCTAAACTGCGAGAAAATCTTTAACTTGCGCTTTAAGGTCTGTTTCGTTCTCTCGTTCATCGCGCATCCGAAGCATATTCCAGAATAGACAGAGATTAAAATCGTTACGCATTGAAAGATAAGCGGAATAATCATACCTTTATTAAAATCTTGCCACGAGTACAATAATTGCCCCGAGAACGCTCCAAACGCAACGAGTGATAAAATCTTCCAACCGAATTTTTGTGCGCCGTAGCGTGCCTTGTGCGACCTTAAATCGCTCTCGTCGTCGTTCGGTGATACATCGTTCGCTCCACTCACCATTTGGCTGAAAGTTATTCTGTGATACTTGACTTTTTGTCCGCTCTCCCAAAGTTCTTCTGCCGTAACGGTCAACGCTTTGTTTATGCGTTCAAGCCTTTTCGGTGTTCCCCACTTCTTAAAGCGACTTGCAAAACGGAGTCTCTTTTTCCACTTGTGGATGTAGTTCTTGTACTTGTTCGCTTTGTTCAAGTTCTCGATGTAGGTTTCCAAGTCGGCGGTTTCGTAGTTCGCCATAATGGTCTGATAATGCATATCTAACGCGTTCAGTCGGTCGTTAATATCCTTGTCTTTGGCGAGCATTATGTTTTCGGTTACGTTCGCAATGGAGAACATCAACAAGAATGTTGCGACCGCCATAACCGATTTTTGTATCCAAAAGTCCTTGCCCGATACATGCGTTTCGATACCTTTGAAGATAAAGAAACTTGACAATATCAACGCTGCTGTAATACACAACGATATTGCCGCGTTAATTGTAATTCGACTACCAACAAGCACTACTCTCTTTCTCTCGTTGCTCATTCAGTCTCACCGTCCTTTTTGATTGTTGCGACTTCTCGCAAATGAGTGGTAAGACAATGCAAGCACATTTTGCCAAAGACACTCGCCGCAATGATTTCGATAATGAGTTCAAGTTTTTCAATCGCATCGCGGAACGCCGAAAGTACAGCCAACGCCATTAAAAGATAAAACATAATCGGAATGTAGGTTATATTCGACACGACCTTTTCTTCCTTTGCCACGGTCTTGACTAACAGTTCCGACGGGTTATCCGCGACCTTTAAGTCCGCCTTGTGTTGATAGTACCCTTTAAGATACTCGTCGTATTTCGACTTAAAAATGCCGTAGATTATAGCACACAAAATCGCAAGGCTGATAAGTGTCCAAAAGAAACCTTTTGAGTTCGCACTCATCGTGTATTGCAAAGTATCCGTGTACGAATAAATCGCATAGCCCGCGGTCGGCGCAATAAGCACAATGTACTCCATTATTGCCGACATTATGGTTTTCGGGTTTCGTTTCATACTCTCACCCCCTTAATACAAGGGCTTATTTTCGTTTTCTGCCACTTTTTCGATTTTGACGATAGGTTTATCGACTTTCGGCGTTTCGACCGCCACAAGCCCGTTTTCGCCGTCCGCAAGGTCATTCATACTTGCTTTGAGTTCATCTCTTGCACTCGTGGATATGGTCTTAAAGTCTGAAACAGCGTTTGCGATTGCTTTTTGCGACTTTACAAGTTGTTTGCAAGCCTTGACAAGTTCGCCGTTGACTTTCTCGACTTCCGTAAGTCTGTTACGCGTTGCCTTGTCGATTTCGGACGACATATTGATTTCGATACTGCCGTTGGTCTTGTCCACAATAGCGTTCGCGATTGCTTCATAATCTGATTGATTGAGTTTGACGGGTTTCTTTCTTGCGACAAAAGTCGTGATGATTTTTGCGATGCCTGCAAGTCCGCCGAGTGCAGTAAACGCCGCCATAAGCCATTTGCCGCCGACTGCCGCGATGTTGCGAAGTTGGTCGATTTGCTCTGCTGTAAGTGATAAAGTTACCATAAATTACTCCTTTGCCCGTGCCGTTGCTACCCGACGAGAGCAGTTAGATTTTTTGAGCGGTAGCACGCTTAAAATTCGCCTTGTTCAACCGCGTTGTACAGTTTTTGTATATCTTCCTGTTGTCTGTTCGCGGTGTCGATGACCTGATTTATCTTTGAAACAAGTTCGTTGTAATTCGCCATAAGCAGGTCGTATTTCGCCTTGACTTCGTCGAGTTCAGCAAAGCCCTTGTAGCCGTTGTCTATAAGAGCAATGATGATAGGCTCGACGGTGTATGTAACGACGATTTTGCCGCAGTACAAAAGGCTCACGGTAACTTCCAAAGTACCCGCTTGCAAGAGTTCGTTCGGCACTTCATAGGTGGATACCGAAGAAAGCCTGTATTTTGCCGATTTGTCGCCGTTTTTGAGTTCGATGTAATAGTCCGTCAGCGGTGTTGCACAAGAAAAGTTAAGGACAAGTTTTTCATTGTCAGCCAAAATAAATGGCTCTCGCTTGTTCAGCCGTCCGATGTTTCCTATAAGTTTAATGTTCAGTTCCATAGATTACTCCTTGTATTATAATTGTTTGTTTATGATTAAGTTATACGTTTCCATACCAATATGCTGCAGTTGTGCTTATTGTTATGGCTACAAACTTACCGTTACCATATACTATGTCACGCCAATGACCAGCTTTAACCATACTCATCTCAGTCCAATTTATGCCGTCCGTTGAATACGCACATACGTCGGCGCCAGAATCTGCCACTGCTACAAACTTATCATTGCCATAAGTTACAGCGTGCCACGATTGACTCGAAGGCATTGTAATTTTTGTCCAGTCGATACCATTGGTTGAGTATACACAATAAGATTTCTCACTCGTCATTGCGACAAATTTTCCATTACCAAATGTTATATCTGTATATTGTTTCGATACTGGCACATAAGGCAAGGTCATTGTATTCCAATTTATGCCGTCTGTGGAATAATATCCAGTACGGTCTCCGTTGTTACCGGCAATATACCCAAAAGTTACAAACTTACCGTTGCCATAGGCTACTGCTTCAAGGTTGTCGCCAGCCTCACCGACGGTCGTTTCGGTCCAGTTTACACCATCCATAGAGTACGCAGCGTCTGGAGTGCCTTTACCGTCTGACCTACTTCTACATACTGCTACAAATTTGCCATTGCCGTAAGTTATAGCACGCCAGTTGCCGGCAAAAGGCAATTTGCCGAGTGTCCAGTTTATGCCATCGGTTGAATAAGCAGTAACAGAAACTCGCTCTTTGAGCGTATCGTCATAATCACTCTCTGCAATTGCTACAAATTTTCCATCTCCGTATGTTATAGCAGTAAAAGGTCTCCATTTGGTGTTAAAATCGGTAGTTGTAGTCCAGGTAATGCCGTTTGTTGAGTATGCAAACTTATTAGTATTATCACCTACAACAACAAATTTATCACCGCCAAAGGCTATAGCACTTGCATCAAATGGTAATGATGTCTCTTTCCAACCGGTTGGAGGCTGGAAAGGTTTTATTTTTCCTCGTAATGCAACTTGTCCCGCTTTAAGTTCTATATATCCCATACTTACCTCACTACATAAAACTCTCGATAATGTATTTTATACTAAATGCGGTCGGCAAAGTATTTGTATCTACCTTGAAAGTAAATTTACCACTTTCTTCTGTAATTATGCTTGACACGGTATGCTCATTAAGCCAGGTTTCGGTGCCTTCGTCCATTGGGTATAGACGAATAAAATCATATGAACTTATATCACTATCTGTAACTGTAAAAAGATACGGGCCTTCAACTCCAGTAATTGATACATTTGTGCTTGCGTTAGTTATATCTTTTTCGACGGGTAATAATGGTGCCACACTTTCGTTAAGTGCAGTATAAACGTCATACATTGATGGCACTTCATACATTTCCAATGACTCATTTACACTACCAACGTCTACACATTTATATATTACGCCTTTTGTATAATCACGGTTAGTCGTTCCTGTGTGTCGATAATAGGTATCTTTAACAGGTGTAAACCCTGTAGCTGAAAGGTCTTGATTGATTACTGGGATATTCGATAAGTCGTCATAATTATGCGATACACTCGGTATCTCTGGGACATACCCGTTTACAATTTCAAAAAGTCCTTCCGTATCTGTACCTACAATTTCAAGGCTGTAAGATATGCTAAGCTCAGGAGCAGTATCAGCGATAAGTGTTACGCTGCCATCGGTCTTTTTACCAACAGCGATTTTCTCACTTGTGTTTGTGTACATTGTAACCGCTGAATTGACTTTGATTGCACTGTCGGAAATTGTTGCTTGTATAATTGTGCCGAAGCCTTCGCCCGCAAAGTTTGTAATAAAAAGACTTGTTACTGTTGTCGGAGCCTTAATAAGGACAATAGAACCGACACCAGGAAACATTGCCGATATATCATCATATATTTGCACAGTAATTAGTTCGTCTTCGTTTGTTATAGAACCATCTTCTCCGACACCAGCGAAATAAAACATCAACACCTTCATTCCGCCTGTTTGTGATGGGTCAACCATTTGTGCGGTTTTTGTATACACTTGACCGTCAACAGTAACTGACATTGTGTAATCTACTCCGCTGGTAATGCCGATAACTGTTTCCGACCGTTTTGCGTGCTCTGCGTTGAATGTGCTGTCTCCTGCCCATTCCATAGCATTTTCACCAACAAAAAACGGTGTTGCACCTGCTACTTCCTGCCAATCGCTCGGTGCAATTGATGATTTTATAGCCTTGTAGGAAGCGGCACCACCGCCGCCCCCACCTTGTTGTTGACTGTTACTTATTCCGTACATAGTTTATCTCCTTTTAGTTTATTTTACGGTATTTGAAGCCCGATAAAGTTGACGTTGTTTTCGTCCACGTTCCATTTTCTTCTGTTATAGTATCGTAATTTATCGACAACACGCCTGCTGCGGTAATATGCGGGTATCGACAGTTAATAAATGGTTTGCCGCTCGTTACCGATGGCATAGTTGAATATATGCCGTCTGCGCCATTTGTGCCGTCCCAATATATAATTGATTGAAGACTATTGCTTGAACCAAACAACACTTGATAAGTCCCTGCTTGCGTTAAGGTCGCCGTTTCACCCGTTACATCCACCCATTCGCCAGCACTCGGCACATCCGCGGCGGTAATAAACCCGCTGTCCTTTTCAAGTTGACTTGTTTTAGCAGGTATATCTGCAGTTGTTGCAATATCTTCCAACAACGCAATCTCTTTCGTCACCGTTGTTTCGCCGCTCGGCACTTGCGCTCTCGGTCTTGCTTCACTCGTCCTAATAATCGTTGGTCTTGAAGGGCTGCCAAACCTATTATTCGACCCGTCGAAATTGTACCACGCGTCATTATTGTCAAGGTTATGTACTCGGTCGGTCTTTATGCCGTCGGCATTGCTGAACGTCTGCACGCCCGTCCAAGTGTTTGCTTCGGTCGTTTTCGCAAAGTTACTGTCGTTCGTGAGTTGACTTGTTTTGGTCGGGATAGTCGGTATATCACTTGCTGTTATAAACCCGCTGTCGTTTTCAAGTTGACTTGTTTTAGCAG
>ERZ779840.3080-NODE-3080-length-13590-cov-5.421648_pt1 | contig 13590 bp, 8 predicted proteins | sample MGYA00511561_ERZ779840 | MGnify/ENA primary metagenome ERZ779840 (study PRJEB29588, sample SAMEA2162036) | human gut metagenome | biome: human gut; feature: human-associated habitat; material: faeces | place: Denmark | collected 2008/2010 ...
AATGAAAGACACACTATCTTTACTTGAAAATTCATTTTATACCTCCATTTTATTTTGCTTCTTCTGTTATTTCTTTTATAATTTTTCTCTCATCATATGGATATTTTATTCCATTTATTTCTTGATATTGTTCATGGCCTTTTCCTGCAAGAACTATTATGTCTTTTTTGTTTGCCATTTTTATTGCATTTTTTATTGCCTCTGTTCTATCAACTATAGTTATATATTTTCCTTTAGTTTTCTTTATTCCTGATTCAATTTGATTAATTATTTCTTCTGGTTTTTCTGTTCTTGGATTGTCTGTTGTAATAATTGTAAAATCAGCAATTCTACCTGATATTTCTCCCATTAATGGTCTTTTTGCTTTGTCTCTATCTCCTCCACAGCCAAAAACACATATAACCATTCCATATGTATAGCTTTTTACCGCTTGTAAAATACTTTGCAAACTTTCTGGTGTATGTGCATAATCTATCATTATTGGTATTTCTTTTTTGTTATCCACAAGTTCTGATCTACCTGGTACTCTTACTTCTAGCAAAGCTTCTTTTATTGTTTCAGAATCAATATTTAATTTTTTACCTATACATATTGCAAGTAAGGCATTATACACACTAAATCTTCCTGGAATTCCAACCTTTACTCTTTCGTTTCTTTCTTGTATTTTTACTTTAAAATCCACATATGAATTAGTTACTGTTATATCTTTTGCAAGAACTTGTGCCATATTATCAATTCCATATGTTGTTATATTACATTCAGGTAATAATTTTGGAACTTTTGCAACCATTAAATCATCTGCATTTGTGAATCCAACTTTACACATTTTTAATAATTTTAGTTTTGTTACACACAATGGTTTGTTTTAATTTAAAATTTACATATAATTTTGCATTATTGATAAATATGATGTTACTTATGAAAAAAGGTATTTTGGGGTGTAATATTATATACTTGTTTATACTTATTTGCATAGGAATTGCCCTCCCTATCAAATCGCAAAACAATTACAAAGTAAAACTTACAGGCACTGTTTATGAGTACGACCACAACAACAAGCGTTTGCCTTTAGAATTTGCAGCTGTGTCTATTCCTGAAATTGCACTAGGGACAACCTCTGATGAAAATGGTAGATACATACTGGAAAACGTACCTACTGGTAAAATTCGTATGCAAATTCAATATTTGGGCAAAGTCTCCATTGACACCTTAATAAATGTAAATAAGGATTTGGTTCTTAATTTTACAATGAGGAATGAGGATTTTAAGTTGAAAGAAGTTACAGTAACTGCAACCAACAGCCGTTCAGGCAAATCCACATCTTCTCACATTTCCCGCTCTGCTATGGACCATATGCAAGCGACCAGTTTATATGATGTAATGTCATTGATGCCAGGTGGAATTTCACAGAATCAAGATATGAGTTCGGCACAACAGATTAACATCCGTCAAGTTTCCAGTTCCAGTGGTCCGGAAGCTCCGATGAATGCTATGGGCACCGCAATAATTCGTGATGGTGCCCCCATCTCAAATAATGCTAATCTATCTGCGATGAGCCCTACGGTATTAAGTGGTACGGAAACACCCGCTTCATTGGCCGGAGGTGCCTCGCCGGCTGGTGGAACCGATGTTCGTAGTATTTCTACTGAAAATATAGAGTCTATACAAATCGTTCGTGGTATCCCTTCTGTTGAATATGGTGATCTGACCTCAGGAGCAGTAATTATTAATACAAAAGCTGGTCGTGAGCCGCTACGTGTCAAAGCAAAAGCCAATCCCAATATCTATCAGGTGTCTATGGGAACCGGTTTTGAACTTGGAAAAAAGAAAGGCGCTTTAAATGTAAGTGCAGATTATGCTTATAATACGAATAATCCAATATCCAGTTACCAGCACTATCAGCGTGCCACAACAAAGTTGCTCTATTCAAATACTTTCTTTAATAATAAGTTACGTACCAATTCCAGCTTTGATTTTATTTATGGTAAGGATCAACGTGAACGTAATCCTGATGATGAACAAACTAAAACAGCTTCGGAAGGCCGCGATATAGGTTTTACTTTGAATACCAATGGTACATGGAATATAAATAAGGGCTGGTTAAAAACACTACGCTATGTATTGTCAGGTACGTATATGGATAAAGACAGTTATTATGAAACCGTATACAGTTCTGCTACATCTCCTTATTCCATGACCACTACAAACGGTGCGGTACTTAGTAACTTTGCAGGTCAGCATATCTATGATGCCAATGGTAATCAAATTACTAATTTTGGACCGGAAGACATAAATCATTATGCTGTTTATCTACCAAGCAGCTATTTGGGACACTATGAGATCGATAGTCGTGAAGTTAATTTGTTTGCTAAAGTGACGAGTTCTCTATTCAAGGCGAGCGGTCATGTAAACAACCGCATCTTGATTGGTGCGGATTTCCGGAGTGACGGTAACGTTGGTAAAGGAAAAACTTATGACCCAAGTACTCCTCCTTATCGTAGTCAATACGGTCATAATTCATCTTTCCGTCCACGTAACTATAAGGATATTCCTTTCATTAACCAATTTGGTGCATATGTGGAAGATAATTTCAAATGGTCCATAAGCGGTACGCATGATTTGAACATTCAGGCTGGTGTGCGTTATGATCATACCTCAGTAGTAGGAGGCATTTTCTCGCCACGTGTAAATGCATCCATTGATTTGATTCCGAATCTATTAAGTCTTCAGGGAGGTTACGGTATTGCTGCAAAGATGCCTTCTCTTCTCTATTTATATCCAGAAAATGCATATTTTGAATATATCAATATAAATGAGCTTACCAATGAAAATATTCCGGAAAGCCAGCGCTTGTTTATGACTACCACAGAAGTTCGGCAAGTAGATAACTCAGATTTGAAGATTGCCCAAAATCATAAAGCAGAAGTCGGTTTTAATTTACGAGTGGGTAAAACCAATCTGAATGTAATAGCTTATAAGGAGCGTCTGAAGGATGGTTATGTAATGAGCCAAACCTTCAACACCTTCAATACATTTATCTACAATGAATACCAGCGCACAGAAAACGGGATAGAGCTTAGTAGTAGCCTACCGGTATTGTCTACTTATGCAAAACCAACTAATAATTTAAATATAGAAACTAAAGGTTTAGAATTTGATTTGAATATCGGACGTATTGATGCTATCCGTACGGCCTTCCAAATAAATGGCTCATGGATGCGTACTAAGAGTTGGCGTCAGGGTTATAGCTTCTATGACAATAGCGAAGATGCTGCTTCAGCCCGTAAACCGGTGGCCATTTATTCTCAAGAAGGCAATGCAAGTTACAAACAACAATTTGTAACGACTTTACGTGCCACTCACAATATCCCGCGTATCGGTTTTGTTGTTACGATGACAGCACAAGCTATTTGGCAGCAGTCTAATTGGAATACATTTGGAAACGATTCTATACCTGTGGGCTATTTAGCATTGGAAGATGCGTCTGTAAATATGTTTCCCAAGGGGAAATATACCACTACCCAGCAAGTAAAGGATGCAGGATATGGATATATGTTGAATAATGTAAGTCATAATAATGCTATAAAAGAATCATACAGTCCTTATTTTTGTTTTAACTTGAATGTAACTAAAGAAATTAGCAATATGCTACGTGTTTCTTTCTTTGCCAACAATATGTTCAGAAGTTATCCGCGCAGAGAATCCAAACGTAATCCGGGTTCATATATTCAATTGAATAACCGATTTTTCTTTGGGCTGGAATTATCACTCACTTTATAATGTTTAGGAAGTTATGAAAAAATATTTAATATATTTGTTTACATTGGCAAGTACCCTTTTGATAGGATGCGATTCGTTCAGGGACATGTCTGGCACAGCAGAAGTGAATCCTATCACAGTGGATGTATATTTGGATATTACCGTTGAAAATATATCCACACTGAAAGATCTGACTGTAAAGTTCGACAATTACGATGAAGATTTACATTATGTAAAAGAAGTAACTGATAATAGTGTGAAAGTTGACGGAATTATCCCCGGAATTTATTCGGTAACAGTATCCGGTACAGCGATCGATACAGAAAACAATGAATACTACATCAATGGCAATTCTGTAAATGCGGCATTATTTAAGCATGGTAGCGCATTGAATATTGAAGTACAAGGGCTTAAAGTGAGCCCATTAATATTCAAGGAGATTTATTATTGCGGTAGCCGTCCGGAAAAAGGAGGAGTCTATTTCCGAGACCAGTTCTATGAGATATACAATAACTCTGCTGACATTTTGTATTTGGACGGTATTTATTTCGCAAATTTAACTCCGGGTACAGCTACCACTAAATTACCTATTTGGCCGGAAGCGGACGGTAATAATTATGCATATGGAGAACGTGTGTGGAAATTTCCAGGAAATGGAACCGAATATCCGTTAGCGCCAGGTGAATCTTGCATCATTTCTCAATTTGCCGCTAACCATCAGTTGGACATCTATAACCCTCAAAGTCCTATAGACGGCAGTAGTTCTGAGTTTGAGTTTAATATGAATAATCCAAACTTCCCTGACCAGGCAGCTTATGATATGCAACATGTTTTCTACCAAGGAAAAGCAGAGATGGGAAGTATACCACAATATTTGACATCCGTATTCGGAGGTGCTTATGTGATTTTTCGTGTTCCTGAAGGAGAAGCTTGGGATCCGGTCAACGATGAAAATATGAAGACAACAGATCTTAGCAAACCGAACAGCAATGTTTATTATGCAAAAATACCTATTAAATATGTATTGGATGCTGTTGAAGCAGTAAACAATGAGTCAAAGATGAATGCAAAACGTGTCCCCGGTGTACTTGATGCAGGTATTACTTGGGTAGGAGCTACTTATTGCGGTTTAGGTATTGCTCGCAAATTGTCCACAGACGAAGAAGGTAATCCTATTATTCGCGAAGAAACAGGTACATATATATATCAGGATACAAACAACAGTACGGATGACTTTGAACGTGGCGTTGTTCCTGTAATGCGTCGTAATGGAGCAAAAATGCCTTCATGGAATCACACATTGTAATAATTAACTAAAAAGACAGAACAATGAAAAAACAATATATGAACTATATGAAAAGCTGCCTGCTGGTAATGATAGCCTGCCTTGTAAGTATGGTGGGAGCGGCACAGGGCTTCTCTCCCGCCGCTATGGAACAATTGAAAACAAGACGACTATGGTCTCATTCACAGAATGCTGCCGGTATGCCATTCGATGATATTCAGAATTATTCGAATGTTATATTGGGATATGACTTACAGGACGGAAACTATTGCCGTCCGCAAGAGGGGCAGAAAGAGGCTATCGTAGGTGTATCCAGTGAAGGCTTTATCAATCTGAAAAATGCATATGTGTGGGGAGCATTTAATTTTGCACAAAAAAATCTGACAGATGCCGGATATAACGCCTCCATTGCCGATCCATTCAGGGGAATGCCTTACTATGTCGCAGACCAGCACTTAAGCAAATGGAGAAATCAATATTACGATCTGAAGTTTCGTGCAGCTACTCCTTTACTTGGTAATCATTGGGCATTGGGGTTGGAAGGTAATTATGTAGCTACATTAGCTGCCAAACAGCGCGACCCGCGTGTGGATACCCGTTTTTATACGCTGGGACTGACGCCGGGGATTACTTACAAGTTGAATAATTCACACAAGTTTGGTGCAAGTTTCAAGTATAGTTCTATCAAGGAAGACTCAAGAATGAGTAATGTCAACTCTTATGTGGATCAGGACTATTATATATTATACGGTTTGGGAACAGCCATAAAAGGAATAGGCAGCGGTGTAACCAGCAATTATATTGGAGACCGTTTCGGTGGAGCTCTCCAGTACAACTTCAGTATGCCCTCTTTCAATTTACTGCTTGAGGGCAGTTACGATGTAAAAGCGGAAACTGTTCAGCAGAGCTATACGACTCCTAAAAAAATAGCCGGTGTAAAAGATAAAACTGCTCATGTTTCTTTAACGATGATTCAGGAAGGAAAGGACTATACCAATTATATGAGAACCACATATACAAATCGTAACATCGATGGTATTCAGTATATTTCTCAACGCGATAACTCTGAATCACAAAGTGGCTGGGTGGAATTATATAATAACATCCGTTCTACGTACAAGGCACAAACCGCTTCTCTTAATTATGCATTAAGCAGAAACCGCGGGAATGAATATAGTTGGAAAGCAGAATTAAATGTGAATTATACCAAGCAAGACGATGAATATTTAATGCCTAATTCTGTACAGAATGCAGAAAATTTATCTTTAGGCTTAGGTGGCAAAAAAAATTTTGTTTTAGGCAATAGTTTGAATCGCAGGCTTTTAATAGATGTTCATGTTGCGTATAACAATAATCTGGGAGGTGAATATGTATATGGTGGCAGCCATGCAGACTATCCAACTGTAACCGAATTACAACAAGGGCTGACTAATTATTATACCTGTGATTACTATCGTATTGGCGGGTCGATAACGTATTCGCAACAAGTCAGAGAAAACAGACGTATGAACTTATTTGCAAAAGTTGTATTCGATCGTGTAAATACCTCTGACTATGATTATGATGGGCGTACTCATTTATCGATAAGTTTAGGATGTAATTTTTAATGCTACATAACGAAATCTATATTACAAAACATGCGTAAATTAATAACTGGAAGTTTGATGCTCTGCAGCATATTATCTCTGCGGGCACAGACATTTGTTAAACCGGCTGTGAAAGTAAAGGACACCTCTTTTGCTGTAATTACAGATAAAGGGACATTTCAGGCTTGTGAAGCCGAGCTTAAAGCCTATCAGGAGATTCTAGGAATGGAAGGGTTGCCTACGTTCATCGTATACAATGAATGGAATAAACCGGAAGATGTAAAGAAAGTTATTGTTAAGCTCTACAAAAAGGATAAATTGGAAGGAGTGGTATTTGTCGGTGATATCCCTATTCCAATGCTCCGCAAAGCCCAGCATATGACTTCCGCTTTTAAAATGGATGAGAAAAACAATGACTGGAGAGATTCTTCAGTGCCCAGCGACCGTTTCTACGATGATTTCGACCTACAATTCGATTTTTTGAAACAGGACAGTGTCGAAAATAATTTCTTCTATTATAATTTGGCTATAAAATCTCCACAGCAAATTCGGTGTGACATATATTCTGCACGTGTCAAAGCTGTTGATAACGGCGAAGAACCGCATGCGCAAATCAGCCGCTATTTTAAAAAAGTGGTGGCTGAGCACCAGATAAACAATAAATTAGACCAATTCTTCTCCTATACAGGTGATGGCTCTTACTCTAACTCATTGACTGCATGGACACCGGAAACCTTTACTATTCGCGAACAAATGCCGGGCGTATTCGATAAAGAGGGACGGGCCCGTTTCATCCGTTATAATTTCAGCGATTATCCCAAGGACGATGTCATTAATATGCTGAAACGCACAGATCTGGACTTGTCTATTTTTCATGAGCATGGTATGCCCGAACGTCAATATCTTTCCGGTAGTCCCGCTACTAATAGGTGGAATGCTCATGTAGATGCAATGAAGTACTATTATCGTGGTTTAGCGCGTAGAAAGCAAAACAACAAAAAGTCTTTCGACGAAATGTTGGATATGATGAAAAACACATACGGTTTGGACACTACTTGGATTGCAGGCTATGATGATCCCAAAGTAATTGCAGAAGATTCTTTACTAGACCTGCGCACCGGTATTATCCTGTCGGAAGTTACAGAGTTTAAGCCTAATAGCCGTATGGTAATTTTCGATGCATGCTATAATGGTGATTTCCGGGAAAAAGATTACATTGCCGGACGTTATATCATGTCGGAAGGAAAATGCGTAACTACTTTTGCCAATTCAGTCAATGTACTGCAAGATAAAATGGCAAACGAGATGCTCGGCCTGTTAGGTATGGGAGCACGAGTGGGGCAATGGGCTAAATTGACGAATATTCTCGAATCGCACATTACCGGTGACCCTACTCTACGTTTTCAATCTATCAATGAGGTAGATGCCAATGCTTTGTTCAAAGAACCATATAGCGAGTCCCGCATGTTGGAGTTATTACAGTCGCCCTATGCCGACATACAGAATTTTGCTTTGCACAACCTTTATCGCAATGACTATCCGGGTATTTCTGATTTATTAAGAAAAACTTTTGAAACTTCCTCGTTCATGATGGTACGTTTCACCTGCTTGGCATTGCTTGAGAAGATTAGTGACAAAAACTTCCGGGAAGTCTTACACTTGGCCATTACGGATTCCTATGAATTTATTCGTCGCACCTCTGTTCGTATGATGCAACATGTGGGACTGAACGAGTATGTTTATCCGCAAATCAAAGCCTATGTAGAAGACAACCTATCCGAGCGTGTGGCATTTAATGTGAGTTTGGGGCTTCAAGTCTTTGATCAGGCAGCCGTACAGGCGGCAATTGATAAAGTAATGGCTGAGACCTATGTGTTGCAAGACAAGGAGGAGATGCGTAAGGTTTTGGAGAATGCCAATAATAGTCGTAGCATGCAAAAAGAGTTATTAAGCAAAGAAACTTCCGAACGTTGGCGCATCCTTTATTGCAATTCTCTGAAAAATCATATGGCACATGCCTGTGTAGACGGCCTCTTGGCTTTACTTACCGACTCCAGTGAAAGTGAAAAGCTAAAAACCTGTTTATTGGAGGCTTTTGCTTGGTTCACTCATTCTTATCGGAAGCCTGACATCCTTCGGGTATGCGATCAACTGAGAAAAGATAAGAGCTTATCCGAGAACCTTCGTGAAGAAGCCGACCGTACATATTACAGACTTAAAAATTAATTGGCCATGATTAAAAAAATAATATATCTGGCATTTCTTTTGCCATTGGCAGGAAATGCACAAACAACAGTCATAAAGCCATTGGTCAAACAACCTACCGCTTTTGCTATCATAACAGATAACCAAACTTATGCAAATACCAAAGATGCCATGCATCAGTACAAAACTGCGGTTGAAGATGATGGTTTGGCAACTTATCTGATCAGCGGTGACTGGCAAAATCCAGATCAAGTCAAACAGATAATCATCAAAACATATCAAGAATGCCCTTCATTGGAAGGTCTGGTTTTAATCGGCGATGTGCCTGTCGCATTGGTACGTAATGCGCAACACATGACTACTGCATTCAAAATGAATGAGAAAGCCTTTCCTTGGGATCAGTCTTCCGTACCTACCGACCGCTTTTATGATGATCTGAACTTAAAGTTTGAGTTCATCAGGCAAGACTCAGTAAATCATCAGCATTTCTACTACAAATTGACAGAAGACAGTCCCCAGCGGCTAAATCCTACTTTCTATTCAGCTCGTATCAAGTATCCGGAAAAAAAGGAAGGGGATAAATATGCGGCCATTGCCTCATATCTGAAGAAAGCTGCTGCTGCCAAGGCAGATAAGCATAATCAATTAGATCGGGTATTCTCATTCAATGGTGCTTCTTACAATTCCGATTGCCTGATTGTATGGATGGATGACGAAAAAGCTTATATGGAGAACTTTCCATTAGCTTTTGGTCGTCAAATGGGATTCAAACATTGGAACTTCCGAATGAAACACCCTATGAAATATAAGTTATTCAGCGAATTGCAACGAAAGGACCTTGACTTATTTATGTTTCATGAACATGGAATGCCAACAGGGCAGCTTATTAATGATGAATTGGCATGCACTGATTTCAATAATCGTTATAAAATGTTGAAGAGTACACTTTATAATGCAGTCATGTCCCATGTTGGAAAACGTGACAAAGACACCTTACGTATTCAGATGCAGGAAAAACGACAAGTGAATGAGGTGTTTTTTAAAGACCTGGACAATCCTAAGTTCTGGGAAGCAGACTCTCTTCACTACGCTGATGAACGTATCGTAACGGAAGATTTAATGAAGAGAAATCTTTCCACTAATCCGAAGATGATAATGTTTGATGCGTGCTACAACGGTTCTTTTCACGAAAACGACTATATAGCAGGACAATATATCTTTAATGACGGTCAGACATTAGTAGCACAAGGAAATACCCGTAACGTATTGCAAGACCGCTGGACTATTGAAATGATTGGTTTGTTGTCCCATGGTGTACGAGCCGGGCAATACAATAAGCTAATCGTATCACTTGAAGGTCATTTGTTTGGTGATCCCACTTTCCGTTTTGCTCCTATCGAAGCCAATACTTTAAGTACCGATATAACAATACACAAAGATGACAAAGCCTATTGGAAGAATTTGTTAAACAGCCCATACGCTGATGTACAAAGTTTGGCCATGCGTATGCTGGCTGACGCCGATACCCAAAAGGAATTATCTCCGTTGCTCCTGAAGAAGTACCGGGAAAGTGGCTTCAATACGGTTCGTATGGAAGCTATCAAGTTGTTGAGCCGTTATCAGGACGACAACTTCATCGAAGCATTACGCGAAGGTTTGAACGATACTTATGAAATGGTAGCTCGCCAAAGTGCCATTTATGCTGGATTTGTAGGTGACGATTCCTTATTGCCCGCTATTGTGGAAGCATTGGTCGAACATAATGAACGCTTACGCGTACAAATGAGTGCCAACAAGGCTTTAAGCCTTTATCCGAAAGAGAAAGTAGAAAAGACAATAGAAGACTTTTATGCAAAAGTTGACCGTTTGAATGAAAACGAAGAGAAAAAACGATTACTAAGAAGCCTGGAAAGAATGTTTGTACAAGAGGCAAAAGTCCATCAGACCTTGATGGATGTAGCTGCACCGGAAGCAAAACGTATCAGTGCAATCCGCAATGTGCGTAACTATACATTCCATTTCCACGTGGATGATTATTTGAATGTAATTCGTGATGCCGGTAATCCACAGGAAGTACGTGTAGTAATGGCCGAAGCATTAGGTTGGTTTACTAATTCTGTACAACGGCCACACATTCTTGAAGAAATAAAGAAGATGCAACAAACAGCCAATCTTCCGGAAGATTTAAAAGCAGAGCTTGAACAGACAATCAAAAGATTAAGTTTATAAATATGAATAAATACATCCTTTTGGCAATTACCGCTTTGTGCTTACAGGATATGCAGGCGCAAACAGTTGTACATCCTAGTATAAAAACAAAGACTACTTTTGCAATTGTAGTCGATCAGAAAAGTTATGATGAAGCGAAAAGTGAAATTGATGCTTATCGTACCAGTATAGAAAAAGAAGGTTTAGGTACTTACTTGCTAATTGATGATTGGAAAAGGCCCGAACCTATTCGTGAGCAACTTGTCAAATTGCATGAGAATGAGAAAACGCCTTTGGAGGGTTGCGTATTTATAGGTGACATCCCTATTCCAATGATTCGTGATGCACATCATCTATCTTCGGCTTTCAAAAGGTCTCCCAAAGCCAATTGGCAGAAATCAAGCGTTCCTTCCGACCGTTATTATGATGACTTCGGATTAAAATTTGATTATATTAAACAAGACAGTTTGATACCTGACTATCATTATATGACATTGCGTGCTGATTCTAAACAGTATATTTCACCGGATATTTATTCGGCCCGTATCCGTCCATTACATTTAGAAGGTGAGAACCGTTATCAGATGCTACGCGATTACTTAAAAAAGGCAGTTGCCGAAAAAGCAAAGCAAAATGCATTTGACCAACTGACTATGGCCCGTGGCCATGGTTACAATTCTGAAGATCCTTTGGCATGGAGCGGTGAGCAAATAGCCTTACGTGAGCAATTGCCGCAAATATTCAAATCGGGTAATACAGTGAAGTTCTATGATTTTAACATGCGCTATCCGATGAAACCATTATACTTGAACGAGATTCAGCGCGAAGGATTAGATGTCATGCTATTCCATCACCACGGTGGCCCCACCATGCAGTATATCAATGGCTATGAAAATGGTTCCGGTATTAATTTGAGTATTGAGAATGCCAAAATATTCTTGCGAAGCAAAGTGCCTTCATACGCCAAGAAACATGGGCGTGAAGCTGCTATCAAAGAATATGCCAAGCAGTATGGGGTGCCTGAAAGTTGGTGTGCGGAAGCTTTCGATGAGGAGAAAATAAAATCGGATTCCATTGTAAACCGTAATATGGATATCTATACTGAAGATATTCGTCTTTTGACTCCTAATGCGCGTTTTATATTGTTCGATGCTTGTTTCAACGGTTCTTTCCATTTGGATGACAACATTGTAGGCTCTTATATATTCAATAAGGGTAAGACCATTGCTACTATGGGATGTACGGTTAACACCATTCAAGATAAATGGCCGGATGAATTTCTCGGCTTGTTAGCTGCCGGTATGCGCATCGGGCAGTTCACTCGTTTTACCTGCTTCTTGGAAAATCATCTGATCGGTGACCCGACTTTTCACTTCACCAATAATGCCGGGCTGGATATGGACATCAACCAAGCTTTAGTTGCGCAGGAAGGAAATGTTACATTCTGGAAAAAACAGCTGAATTCCCCTATGGCTGACATGCAGGCAATGGCGCTCCGTCAATTGTCAATGGCAAATTATAGTGGTCTCGTTGAGTTGCTGAAGAAAAGTTACCACGAATCGAACTATTTCGTTGTGCGGTTGGAAGCATTACGCCTATTAGCTTTGAACTATCCGACAGAGGTTGCCGATGTATTGCAGACAGCCATGAACGACAGTTATGAACTGATCCGTCGTTATGCGGTGGAATACGTTGAAAAGAATTGCAATCCGGAATTGTTGCCGGCATGGATAGAAAGCTATTTATTACGCGGACATGAAAACCGCCATCGTTTCAGAATTTTTAGTGCTATCAACACGTTCGACCATGATATGGCTTTGAATGAATTGAAGAAACAGGCTGCCGATTGGTCTTTCTACGATTCTTCCTATGTGAATGAATTGTTAGAATACCTTCCTCGCCAAAAGAAAGGACTTGAAAGAGATTTTGCACTTATTGACAGTCCGGAAAGTACTACCAAACAGATACAAAGCGAAATAAGTAGGTTCCGAAATAAACCTATTGCTAAAGCTATTGAGCCATTACTGAACATTATAAAAAATGAAAGCCAAGAAGAAGAACTTCGCATATTGGCTGCTGAAACATTAGGCTGGTATAATTTATACTATAATAAAGCAGATATAATCAAAGAACTTAACACATTTAGAACTTCCAATCAAAAGCTAATGAACGAAGTTACCAAAACAATTAATAGGCTGAAAAGTCAAAATAGGTAGAATCATCCAAACGATGAGATAGACCGGATCCAAAGGGCGGTTCTGCCATTCCTGAGCAGCCTGGTTGACTTTGTTCGTGATGATGGAAATAGCTGATGTGGACAGTTCTATCTCATAGATTTCACGCATCTCCTCTTCTATGTCTGACACGCTCATTCCTTTGGCATATAGGGAGATAACAAGTTTTTCTTTAATATTATCGACACTATACAGGGACATTCAGTAAATGTCTATAGTATAACTCCTCAACCAGTTCCAGACACCAATCATTAAAACAGGGATATTCCTAAAATAATAAAATTTAAGGCAACTAATTCATTGCGAGTTAGTT
>ERZ779840.3081-NODE-3081-length-13585-cov-3.423651_pt1 | contig 13585 bp, 11 predicted proteins | sample MGYA00511561_ERZ779840 | MGnify/ENA primary metagenome ERZ779840 (study PRJEB29588, sample SAMEA2162036) | human gut metagenome | biome: human gut; feature: human-associated habitat; material: faeces | place: Denmark | collected 2008/2010 ...
AAAAAGCCTGCCGCTGTTAAAAAAGCTGATATAAATTTAGATACCGCATTAAATGCAATTAAAAAATATCATAATTCCGTAAAAAGCAACTATACAAGGTACAAATCTTGGGAACACTGCTATAACGCTTTTAAAAAATATAGAAAAGACGAAAGCAAAACGGAATTATTATGTCTTCATTTAAGCTGTTACCTTGCGAGCTGGGGTATGCTTCGTAATTCGGGCTTGATGAATTATGACTATTTTGTTCATAAACCTTTTGTTGAAGAAATATCAAAGCCGAAATACGATGAATTATACAGTGATTTTTGTGATATTGATTCTATATTCCAAGCAGTAAAGGAAATTGAGAATAAATATCCGAATGATATCTCATCAACCGATACATTTAAAACGAAAATATTATTGGGCGTGTTCGGTTGTGCTCCTGCTTACGATAGATATTTCAAACAAGCGGTTAAAAAATATAATGTTTGTTCTTCTAATTTTAACGAACGTTCTATGGCTCAACTTTATTCATTTTATAATGATAATAAAGAGGCTTTTGAGAATTTGCAAAAGCAATTTGAAAGTAATGGGACTTTTTATCCGCCTATGAAGCTGATGGATATGTGCTTTTGGCAAATCGGGATTGATTTAGAAAAAGAAAAAAGTTAATTTTGAACTAGATAACCCCCTGCTTCGGTATTAGCGAAACAGGGGGTTTTAATATTTATTGTGTTTGTTGATTTTTCTTCGGCAAAAGCACGATATTACATTCTCATTTTACCGAATGAATATGTTTTTATTTAAACTTATAACCTCTGCCCCAAATGGTTTTGATACAGTCGGTGTTTTCGTCAACTTCTTTAATTTTGTCACGCAGGCGGTTGATATGCACTGTAAGGGTGGAGGTATCCCCGAGTGAATCATAACCCCACACACTTTCAAAAAGCTGTGATTTTGAATAAATCGTGTTAGGGTGGGAGGCTAAAATATAAAGCACTTCAAATTCCTTTTTGGTAAGTGTGATTTCTGAATCGCCTACGAAGGCTTCACCCGTGTTTTTATTCAGCTTTATATTATCGCGTACAAGAATATCTCCGTTTTCGCTATTTTGGCTTGTAAGAGTTTTATATCTGTTGATGTGAGCCTTAATTCTTGCCACAAGCTCGGCAGGTGAGAACGGCTTAACAATATAATCGTCTGCACCGTATCCAAGGCCTGAAATTTTATCAATTTCATCACGCTTTGCAGTCACAAATATAATGGGAGTATTTTTTGTTTCTCTTATCTTTTTGCAGATTTCAAAACCGTTTATACCCGGCAGCATTACATCAAGTAAAATTAAATCATATTCATTATTAAGCGCAAGTTCAAGGCCCGTATTTCCGTCTGTTGCACCGTCTGCGTGCATTTCGCTTGCTTCTATATAATCTTTTTCAAGGTCAAGTATATTTTCGTCATCCTCAATAATTAAAATCTTACTCAATATTATCTTTCCTTTCTTCGATTTTTGGCATTGAAATAAAAATTGAAAGCCCTTCGCCCTGCTTACTGCTTGCCCAAATAAGACCGCCGTGCAGCTCTACAATTTGCTTGCATACCGCAAGCCCTAAGCCTGAACCTTGCGATACTTTTGTGCGTGCCGGGTCTGTGCGATACATAGTATCAAATATTTTTGATACATTTTCTTTTTCAACGCCTGTTCCGTTGTCCGTAAGTTCAATGATTACAGTGCGCTCGTATTCGCTTACAACCAAGCGCACATTGCCATGCACATTATCACGCGCGTATTTAATTGAATTCATAATAATATTTCTGAATACGCGTGCAAATGCGTCTGTATCAACGCTTATTTGTGTGTTTGGATTAACATTCATTTGAAGTGAAAAATCGAAATTGCTTCTTTCAAGCATTGTTTTGATTTCACTTGCACCGTCATTTATAAATTCTTTTAAATTTACATTAACTTTATTTAGCTTGTAACTTTTTAATTCATATCGCGATATATTTAAAAGGTCGTTAAGTATTTTTTCGGTATCATCAATTGATGTGCAAATTCTGTTTAAATACTTCTTTTGCTTTTCGGGAGTGGTGGCAATGCCGTCGCGAAGCCCCTGTGCATATCCCTTTGCAGATGTAAGCGGAGTTCTTACATCGTGTGCAATTCCCGCTATAAGCTCCTTGCGCTCCTCTTCTGCTTTATTTTGCTTATCTATATAATGTTTAAGCCTGCGGCGCATTTGGTTAAAGCTTTCAACCGTTTGCCCAAGCTCGTTTTTAGAATTATAATCTATTTCATAATCAAGGTTGCCGCGGGCTATTTCATCTGCTCCGTCGGCAATTTTTTTAATTGGGCTAACAATTGTTTTAGATGTAATAAGTGAAATGATTACTATTGATAACACAAAAACCAAAGCTATAATAATGGCTATAATGCCCGTTCTGCCGAGCAAAAGATTTGTAAATTCTTTTGCGGCATAGTGCGTGCTGGCATTTTTAACGGTGTAATCCTTGTTTATCGCCACAATTAAATATTTATCTTTTTTTCCATTTGCGTGGTTGACGATTACAAGTCCGTTATTAGCAAAATAATTCAAATTTTCATTTTTATTTACTTTTACAATTTTATTTGCTTCTTCTAAAATATCTGATTTGGAGGAGGAGTAAAACGGTTTTCCGTTTTTTTCAATATATATGCTTGAACCAAGCTTTTCAATAGGGGATACAAATTCATTTAACCCATCAAGCTTCTCTTTATCCTCACCCTCCGATAAAAGCGCATTTGAAATACTGCTGATTGTTTGCGCCCATTGAATTTGGTTTATTGTGCTGTAATAATTTGTTGTAACACTTGAAATGTTGAAATAAGAGCCTGTAAAATATATCAAAACAGGGGAGAATGCACCGATTAAAAATATAGGTATAAGTATACCCAAAATAGCGGTGAGCATAATCCTTGTACTTATTTTAAAGTTTTTGGAACTTCGCATTTTCGTTCCGGCTTTTTTTTCGGATTTTTTGTTATTGCTCACTCTTTATGTCTCCGTTCCTTTTTGACTTTCCCATAGCTTCAATCAGCCCGCCAAAATGAATTTCGGCAAAATGGTAAGCTTCGCTGTCAAGATTTGAATATTCGTGGGTAACATAATATTTGATTATGCCACAGATTCCTGAAATTATGTATTGCAGTGAATATTCACTTATTGAATCAATATCGCTTTTGATAAGGTCAAACGCACGGCGAATTGCCTGCTGAAGCTTTTGGGTGAGCAAATCTGAGCCTGAACTTGTGAGCAATATTCTGTAAGCCTCCCTGTCTTCCTCAATAGTTTTAATTCCCATTTTTATTACACTTGCTGCACCGTATGTATCAACTCGCAGCTTTCTTGTTTCACGCCTTAACTGCTTACCTACACCGAGAAAAAGCTTAAATACAAGTTCATCACATATTTTGTTTAATAAATCAAATTTATCACTGTAATGCAGATAAAATGTGTTTCTGCTTATCATTGCACGCGCGGTAATATCTTTTACTGATATATGGTCAAATCCTTCTTCTTCAATTAAATCGAAAAATGCCTGCTTTATTGATTTCTGTGTTCTTTGTATTCTTAAATCTACTGTTCCGTCTTTTTTTGCCATTTCATTCTCCTTGAAAATATCAATTATTTATCACACTGTTAAATAAATAACTCGTTGCTTTATTTTACCATTATTTAACACAATAATCAATAATTATTTGTCATTGCCGAGTTTGACAATACACGCTATATACTATAAAATATAATCATCTTTACTATTTCTTTATTTTTTCTTTGCCACGCTTTAGATTATATGTTGTTAAATATAATCATCGGATGGAAAATATTTTATTACGGAGAATTGATATGCAAAATGTACTTGTTTGCGATGATGACGAGGCTATCCTTGAATCATTAAGAATTTATCTTGATAACGCAGGATTTAATGTTATTACGGCAGTGGACGGCCGGGATGCACTCGAAAAGGTGCAAAATAATGATATTCACTGCGTTGTGCTTGATATTATGATGCCCCGCCTTGACGGACTTAAAGCCACTTTAAAAATTAGGGAAAAATATAATTTTCCTATAATTTTGCTTTCGGCTAAAAGTGAGGATACGGATAAAATTACAGGTCTTGGCTTTGGTGCAGATGATTATGTAACTAAACCGTTTAACCCGCTTGAACTTGTGGCAAGGGTCAAATCGCAAATCAGGCGCTATGTAAATCTTGGCAGTATGGTTGCAACACCTACAAGGCTTGTAACGGGCGGGCTTGTGCTTGATACAGACGCAAAATGCCTGTTTGTTGACGGTGAAAGTGTTAAAGTAACGCCTATTGAATATAAGATTATGGAATACCTTATGTCTAATATGGGCAAAGTGCTTTCATCTTCACAAATATATGAAGCAGTGTGGAATGAACCGAGCTTTACAAGTGAAAAAACAGTAACAGTGCATATCCGTAATATCCGTGAAAAAATAGAAATCAACCCAAAAGATCCGAAATATATAAAGGTGGTGTATGGCCTTGGATACAAATGTGAAAAAATTTAAGTATTCTTATTTAGGAAAATTATTGTGCATAATTCTTGCACTTATAACGGGCCTTTCGGCGATATTTTTGACTACTGCCGAGGTTTTGACCGTTATAAATAACACTGTAAACGGCAAGGATTATTCAAATTATACTCTGAATACCGCTGTTCAGTATGAAATTGAGCATAATATAGCCTACGGAGTAAACACGGCGCATTTAGACACAAAGGGGCTTAAAAAGCATCTTGATTCTCAAAAGGAGAAGGTTTGCAAAAGTGTTTATAATAATGTGATGAGCCAGCTTAATTCTTATCTTGACAAGCTAACGATTGATGAGGACGGCTTTGACCAAAACGATATACAGTACAGCGAAACCAATCCAATCAGCTATTATGTAGATGATGCTTCATATAGTGTAGACACCGCAGACTATTTTAAATACAGAGTCGATTTAGATGAATTTTCATACAGTTGCGATGATGTAACTCTCAAAAATTATGAGAGTATGCTTTATAAGGATATTGAAAAAAAATATGATAATTATGTAAAAAACGCTTTAATACAATACGAGAACTTTGATTATTGGGATATCAAAGACGGCATTGCATACATAATCGTAAAAAATAATAAGGTTGCTTATAAAACCACGGATTTGCCCGTAAAAGAGATTATGGCAAAGCACGATAGCTTTAAAATTGAAAACGGCAAAATCGAAAGCAAGGAAATTCCTGAAAAAACGCTTAAAAACATAATGGAAAGCAATCAGGCAGACTTCAAGGCAAAGGACTATTCCCTTTATGCCTACATTATTACCGCTAAAAACGAGCCTAATGTTTCAAACTATTTTGAGTCTATGAGGCAGTTTAACGATTATGCAAGCAAGGTTAATGATAATCTTGTTAAGCTTGCAATTATTGATGTAATTTTGCTTGTCGCTTCTGTTGCTATTGCGTTTTATTATTTCAAAATAGCAGGCAAAAAAGATAAAAATTCGCCTGCAAAGCTGATATTCATAGATTATATTCCTCTGCTTCTTCAGCTTGGTATAGTCGGCGGTAGCGGCTTCGGGTTTGTTACGCTTTTGATAAGTGCATTTGAAGAGTATGATGATATAACGCTTCTCTTAGCAATTTTTGCAGGAACTTGCTTTGTCTGTTGGGTGCTTCTTTTTGAACTTTGCTGTTCAATTTCAAGGTGGAGCAAAAGCGACAAGAAGTTTTATAAGCATCTGCTTTTATATTGGCTCGGTTTTGCGCTTTACTATATTTTTAAATTCATATTTAAAATATCAGTCAAATTCTTTAAAAAATGCCACGAATTCAATAAAAAGTTTTTCGGCACATTTAAGCTTTACGCTTATAAGCCAAAGACATTTGTAAGAAATATAATTTTGCTTTCGCTTGCATTTTTTGCAGTAAATATCGTCTTGATGATAATTATTGCATTTTTCTTCGCGGTTGACCTTCCTATTTTCAGTATTATATTTATTGTGGGCGATATAGTTGCAAATACATTTGCACTCAGGGCGGTGTGCAAGTATTTTAAGGCACTTGATGAAATCATTTATGCTGCATCACAGCATATTGATTTGCCGATGGCAATTGATTCTCTCCCGCAGTCGCTCAAAATTCTTGCCGATAGTATGAAATATACTAATGTTGAGCTTCAAAATGCGATAGCAAAGGCGGTTAAGGATGAAAGGCTTCGTGCGGAGCTTATCACAAATGTTTCCCATGATTTAAAAACTCCGCTTACATCTATTATCACTTATGTTGATTTGCTTAAAAATTGCGATATTTCAGATCCGAAGGCGCAGGAATATATCCATGTGCTTGATGATAAGGGCGCAAAGCTTAAAAGGCTTATTGATGATTTGATTGAAGCGTCAAAAGTGACAAGCGGCAATGTTACGGTTAACCTTACGCCGATGAATTTATCGGAACTTTGCCTGCAATCAACTGTTGATGTGCAGCAGGATTTTGAAAAAAATAATCTTAATCTCGTTGTAAAGCAGGGTGAAAAGCCAATAAATGTTACAGCCGACGGAGCAAAAGCATTCAGAGTGGTTGAAAATCTGCTTTCAAATGCACGCAAGTACAGTGCAAGGGGTACCCGTGTTTATGTCAGTGTTTATGAGGAAAACGGCAAGGGTATTTATGAAATTAAAAATATTTCCGCCCAGCCGCTTGATTACACCTGATGAACTGACGGAAAGATTTGTACGCGGCGATAAATCACGAACTGCCGAGGGTAACGGTTTGGGCCTTTCAATTGCAAAAGAACTTTGCAAGGTTCAAAATGCAACGCTTGATTTATCAATAGACGGTGACTTGTTTAAAGCAAAGGTAGCTTTCCCGTTAGCATAAAACAAAACAAATAAAAAAGGTTCGGATTTTCCGAACCTTTTTTATTCGTAGGGGCAAACATTGTTCGCCTTTTTATTTTTTCCCTTTCAAAATCGATGAAAGCGGCTTATAAATAACCATTGTTATTATTGAAACGATAAGCCCTTTAACAAAAGTGAAAGGCAGATTGAAGATTAAAAGTGCCTGCAAGATACTTTTGGTTTTAGGCAAAATAATCTGATACATCTGCAAAACTGCAGCTTGTGGGAAGCCTAAAACATTGTAATAAAGCGGGTATATCACAAAATAATTGAAAGGCACGCTGATTAACGCCATAACAAGTGAAGCCGCTACGCTTGCTATCATTGCTTCGCCTTTTGTTTTTTTATGCTTATAAATCAAGCCGGCAACAAGCGAAAATGATGCACCGAGTAAGAAGTTTGAAAGTTCACCCACAAACCCGCTTTGGCTGACTGCCATATGTATCAAATTTTTAAGCAGTGCAATAAGCACACCGGCAATCGGGCCATAGGCAAATGCGCCTATAAGTTCCGGTAAGTCCGAAAAATCAAGCTTAATAAAGCTCGGCATAATCGGAATTGAAATTTCGATGTACTGCAAGCCTACGGCAACTGCCGTCAGCATAGCTGTGCCTGTGACGGTGCGAATTTTGGTTGATTGTTTTGTTTCCATAATTTTCTCCTTTTGGGCAAAAGAGAAGCCCCAACTGAAAGTTGGGGCGCAATGCTTTGACCTTGCAAGATATTATTATATCTTGCTTTAAACATTTCTCTCATCCGGACTTTAACCGTCGGTAACGGAATTGCACCGTTTCGGCCGCAAAAGCGGTTCGCAGACTTTACTGCCGGTGAGGAATTACACCTCGCCCTGAAATATTTTATTTGATTTTAAAAATGCACTGTATTTGCGATTATCAGGCGACTGCAGGTCGCCGCTACCCAATGCTTTTTCAAAACCTATAATCATTATATTCTATTTTACGAATTTGTCAATAGCGTTGTTAAATTCATCAAGCATAGAGGTATCGCCCTCTTTAACTGCGTGAACAATGCAGTGGTCAAGATGGTCTTTCAAAATCACCTTGCCTGTATTATTAAGTGCAGATTTAACTGCCGCAAGCTGAATTAAAACATCCGAGCAGTCATCCCCGTTTTCAACCATTTGCTTAACTTTTTGCAAGTGGCCTATTGCACGGGCTAGGCGGTTTGAAACCTCTTTTGTATGTTCGTGTGAATGAGTATGGGTGTGCGAATGGCTGTGATTTGCAGTATTAACTTTATTTTCATTGCTGTTTGCTTTTTCACCCATACTCGTTTACTTCCTTTAATTAAATTTGTGCAAGTGCTTGCTCAATATCGGCAATAATATCATCACTGTCTTCAATTCCGCAGCTAAAACGCACAAGGTCGGCACTTACACCGCATTCTTCAAGCTGCTCATCTGTAAGCTGGCGGTGAGTGGTTGAAGCAGGGTGCAGGCAGCAGCTTCTTGCATCTGCCACATGGGTAACGATTGCCGCAAGTTTAAGCGAATCCATAAACTTTGTGGCTGCCTCTCTGCCGCCTTTAATTCCGAAGCTTACTACACCGCAAGTTCCGTTTGGCATATATTTTTGCGCTTTTGCGTATTGCTTATCATCTTCAAGCATTGGGCAGTTAACCCAAGCGATTTTTTCGTGCGATTTAAGATAATTTGCAACTTTTTTCGCATTTTCACAGTGTCGAGCCACACGAAGATGCAGTGATTCAAGCCCAACATTAAGTAAAAATGCATCGTGCGGAGACGGCATTGAGCCGAGGTCACGCATAAGCTGAACCGTTGCTTTTGTAATATATGCGCCTTTGCCGAAAGCCTCGGTATATGTAATACCGTGATAACTTTCATCCGGAGTTGTTAAGCCCGGGAATTTATCGTTTTGCGTCCAGTCAAAATTGCCGCTGTCAACAATCGCACCGCCTATTGTGGAAGCATGCCCTTCCATATACTTGGTGGTTGAATGTGTTACAATATCAGCACCCCAATCAAATACACGGCAGTTAATTGGGGTTGCAAAGGTGTTATCCACTATAAGCGGAACACCATTTTTGTGTGCCACCTTTGCAAAGCGCTCAATATCAAGAATATCAAGGCTTGGGTTAGATATGGTTTCGCCGAAAACAGCCTTTGTATTCGGCTTAAATGCGGCTTGGATTTCTTCTTCGTCAGCGTCAGGGCTTACAAAAGTAAAATCAATTCCAAGCTTGCGCATAGTGACATTAAAAAGATTGTATGTGCCGCCGTATATTGCAGATGAACTTACAATATGGTCACCTGCTTGCGCAATGTTAAATACAGCGTAAAAGTTGGCAGCCTGCCCGCTTGATGTGAGCATACCTGCCACACCGCCTTCAAGCATAGTGATTTTGCCTGCTACGGTGTCATTAGTAGGATTTTGAAGTCGTGAATAGAAATATCCGCTTGCTTTTAAATCAAAGAGATTTCCCATTTCCACGCTTGAATCGTATTTATAAGTTGTGCTTTGAACAATAGGCAAAACCCTTGGTTCGCCGTTTTTTGGGCGGTATGCGCCCTGCACACAGATTGTACCTAATTTCATAATATAATATTCCTTTGTTTAGGTTGTGAATAAACAGCCTTATTATTTTAAATTTTGGTTTTCTTACATTTTTAATCGTTTAAAAAATGCTTCATAATGCTTGGCCCGTTTTCAATAAAGTTACCTGTTTCTTTAGCTGTTTCTTCATTGATGGTGTCAACACCGTCAATTTCATTTTGCTTGTGGTAAATAAGATAAGGAACAGGGTCACTTGCGTGTGTGCGGGTAACAATCGGAGTAGGATGGTCAGGCAAAATCATGATTTTGTAATCATCATATTTTTTAAGTCCGTCAAAAATAATCGGCAAAACTCTCTCATCAATAAGTTCAATTGCTCTTACTTTATTTTCCGGCTCATTTCTGTGGCCGCATTCATCCGGAGCTTCAAAGTGAACATACACAAGATCGTTTCTTTCCAAGCAGTCAATTGCGGCTTTTGCCTTGCCTTCAAAATTGGTGTCAATATATCCTGTTGCACCCTCAACTTCGGCAACTTCCATTTTAGCACAGCCGCCGATACCTTTAATAAGGTCAACAGCAGATACAACCGCACCTTTAATGCCGTAAATTTCTTCAAACGGTGAAAGTGCAGGCCTCTTGCCCTCACCCCAAAGCCAAATTGAGTTAGCAGGTCTTTTGCCTGCTTTCTTTCTGGCAATGTTTACCGGGTGGTCTTTAAGCAAATCGTAGCTTTTTTTCATCAATTCAATAAGCGGCTTTGCATTTTCGCTTGTTGAAAGATATTCTGTGATAACCTTGCCTGTAATATCGTGTGGAGGTGTCATTTTGCCAAGGTCGGTTGTACCGTTATTCCAAATTAAGCAGTGGCGGTATGATACGCCCGGGTAAAACTTGAATTCATCTGTACCAAGCTTTTCATCTATATATTTGATAAGTATTTCTGCTTCTTCTGTTGAAATATCATCTGCGCAGTAATCTTCAATAGTTTTTTGCTCATACGGTAAATCATCTTCCGAAAGAGTAACAAGATTTGTACGAAGTGAAACATCGCTCGGCTTCATATCAATACCGATTGACGCAGCTTCAAGCGGGCTTCTGCCGGTATAATATTTCATTGGGTCAAAGCCTAAAACGCTCATATTTGCAACATCAGAGCCGGGTTTTAAACCATCGGCAACAGTTTTGATAAGTCCAACTTCACTTCTTTTTGCAAGAAAGTCCATATTCGGCTTTTTTGCGCACATCATTGGTGTTTTACCGCCGAGTGCAGGTACGGGATAGTCAGCCATACCGTCATATAAAACAACTACATATTTCATATCTGCTAATTCCTTTCGATATGTATTATATTATTTAAAGTAGTTTACGCCGCTTTCAAAGATTTTCATATCCTTTTCAAACGGAACATTGGCATAAAGGTCATTGCCTTTTCTTTCAACATGGCCCATTTTACCGAGGACTCTGCCGTCAGGTGATGTAATACCCTCAACTGCGCAAACAGAACCGTTAGGGTTAAACGGCATATCGCTTACAGGTGTACCCTCAAGGTTAACATACTGTGTTGCAACCTGTCCGTTTTCAATAAGCTTTTTCATTACATCATCATTTGCTACAAATCTGCCTTCACCGTGGCTGATAGGCACTGCAAATACATCGCCTGCATTTACGCTGCTAAACCAAGGTGATTTAACACTTGCAACTCTTGTATAAGCCATTGAAGAAATGTGCCTGCCGATTGTGTTAAATGTAAGAGTAGGGTCATCTTCGCCGATTTCCTTGATTTCACCGTAAGGTACAAGGCCAAGCTTTATAAGTGCCTGGAAACCGTTGCATATACCGAGCATTAAACCGTCACGGTTGTTAAGAAGTTTTGTAACTGCTTCTTTAACCTTTGGATTTCTGAATGTTGTAGCAATAAATTTACCTGAGCCTTCAGGTTCGTCACCGCCGGAGAAACCGCCCGGAAGCATAATGATTTGTGATGATTCAATTTCTTCTACCATTTTATCAATTGTTTCATTGATAGCGGAAGATGAAAGGTTGTTTACTACAAGGATACTTGCATCTGCACCGGCTTTTTCAAATGCTCTTGCCGAGTCAACTTCGCAGTTAGTACCCGGGAATGCAGGAATAAATACCTTTGGCTTTGCAACTTTATTTTTAGCTACAAATATTGAGCGTTCCTTGTAAAGAGGAACATCATATGGCATTTTGGCTTTTTTGCCTGAATCTGTTGCAAATATTTTTTCAAGTTTGCCGCACCAAGCCCCGATAAGTTCGTCAACGGTTTGCACATCCCCGTCAATGATAAATACACCGTTATCATTTGTTTTACCGAGAGTGATACCGTCATATGTATTTTCATCTGCAAGTTCAACTACAAATGAAGCTTCCTTTGCTGCAAATAAAGTTTGCTTATCAAGCCCCTGTGCAAAGGTGAAGCCGAATTTGTTACCAAATGCCATTTTGCATACGCAAGCGGCCGCACCGCCCTCTTTAATAACAGAAGCTGAAAGGATTTTTCCGTTTCTTATTCCTTCGTATACGCTTACCATAAGTTCCATAGCCTTATCATAAATCGGCAAGCCTGTTTCATCATCAATAGGAAGTTCAAGAAGTTTAACTGTTGAATTTATACGCTTAAATTGTGCAGAAACTGTTTTTGAAGCTTCGCTCATACCAACTGCGAAAGAAACAAGGGTAGGCGGTACATCAAGGTCGTTAAAGCTGCCGCTCATTGAATCTTTACCGCCGATTGACGGGCATTTGTAACCAACCTGTGCAGTAAGCGCACCCAAAAGTGCAGCGGTAGGTTTGCCCCAGCGTGACGGTACATCGTTAAGTCTTTCAAAATATTCCTGGAAAGTGAGCCTTGCTTGTGATGGATCACAGCCGACGCACGCAAGCTTTGCAAGTGATTCCGATACAGCAAATGCTGCCGAATGGAATGGTGACCAGCGTGAAAGTTTAGGAATAAAGCCGTCAGCCATAACAGTGGCTGTGTCTGTTTCGCCCTCTAAAACAGGGATTTTTGCAACCATTGCTTCTTCAGGGGTAAGCTGATACTTGCCGGCATAAGGCATAAGTACGGTTGAAGCACCGATTGATGAGTCAAATCGTTCAACAAGCCCCTTTTGGCTGCAAACTTCAAGGCGTGAAAGGTTAGCTTTAAGTGCGTCTGCAAGTGAAAGGCTTTCAAGGCAGGTTGGCACTTCATTTCTGTAATTTTTATTTTCATCTACCGATGTGATTTCAACTTTTGCGTGCTGGGTTACACCGTTTGTGTTGAGAAAATCACGGCTGAGGTCAACAATTTTGTCGCCTCTCCAGGTCATTTCAAGCCTGTTTTCATCTGTAACAACTGCTACAACGGTAGCTTCAAGGTTTTCTTCATTTGAAAGTGCAATGAATTTTTCAACATCTTTTTTATCAAGAACTACTGCCATTCTTTCCTGTGATTCGGAAATAGCAAGCTCTGTTCCGTCAAGCCCGTCATATTTCTTCGGTACTTTGTCAAGGTCGATTTTAAGTCCGTCTGCAAGTTCGCCGATAGCAACGGAAACGCCGCCTGCACCGAAGTCATTGCAACGCTTAATCATTTTAGCCACTTCAGCTTTGCGGAATAAACGCTGAATTTTACGCTCGGTAGGTGGGTTACCCTTTTGTACTTCTGCACCGCAGGTTTCAATTGATGATGAGTTGTGCGCTTTTGATGAGCCTGTTGCACCGCCGCAGCCGTCACGGCCGGTTCTTCCGCCGAGAAGTACGATTACATCATCTTTTTGCGGGCATTCTCTTTTTACATTATCTTTTGGTGATGCACCTATAACAGCGCCAATCTCCATTCTCTTTGCTACATAACCCTCATCATAAAGCTCTGTAACTTGGCCTGTTGCAAGGCCGATTTGGTTACCGTAGCTTGAATATCCGGCAGCAGCGCCTGTGGTAATCTTGCTTTGCGGCAATTTAGCATCAAGTGTTTCTTCAAAAGGAGTGGTAGGGTCGCCTGCGCCGGTAACACGCATTGCCTGGTAAACATAAGCTCTGCCTGAAAGCGGGTCACGGATTGCACCGCCAAGGCAGGTTGCAGCACCGCCGAAAGGTTCGATTTCAGTAGG
>ERZ779840.3092-NODE-3092-length-13536-cov-5.825087_pt1 | contig 13536 bp, 6 predicted proteins | sample MGYA00511561_ERZ779840 | MGnify/ENA primary metagenome ERZ779840 (study PRJEB29588, sample SAMEA2162036) | human gut metagenome | biome: human gut; feature: human-associated habitat; material: faeces | place: Denmark | collected 2008/2010 ...
GCAGGCCGGAACCTTCCACGCCGACGCCCTGACGCAGATTGAGGACGTGCAGGGCTCGACCTACCCGGAGTTTGCCGACCTGCTCACCGCGCTCAAGAGCGGCGCGATCGACGGCTATGTTGCAGAAGAACCGACGGCGCTGTCCGTCTGCGCCTCGGATGAGACGCTGACCTATCTGCCGCTGGTCAACAACGACACCGGCTTTACCGCGACGGCGGCGGACGTGGGCGTGGCGATTGGCCTTGTCAAAGGCTCGCCGCTGCTCGCGCAGATGAATGAAATTCTCGACGGCGTCAGCGAGGAGCAGAAAAAGAATCTCATGGCAGACATTGTCTCCGTCTGCTCCGGGCAGGAGCTGGAGCGCGTCGGGCTGGATTTTGAAGAACCGACCGCACCCGACGGCGTGCTGCGCGTGGGTATGGAGTGTGCCTACGAGCCGTATAACTGGACGGATCTTGACGGCACGACGCCGGACAGTGTTCCCATTTCCGGCGAGGGCAAGGAGGGCCTGTTTGCCAACGGCTACGATGTGCAGATCGCCCGTTACGTCGCCGCGAAGATGAACCGCACGCTGGAGATTTACTCGCTCGAGTGGGATTCGCTTCTGCCTGCACTGGAATCCGGCGCGATCGACGCAGTCATCGCAGGTATGAGCCCGACCGCCGAGCGCAAGGCCGAGATCGACTTCACACAGACCTATTATGAATCCAACCTCGTTGTAATCGTCCGCAACACGCAGACGAACGATTTTGTCGGCTTCCTCGGCGACGTCGGCAGAATCTTCACGAAGTACCGTACGCAGCTCCTGCGCGGTGTCGGCAACACCATGCTTATCGCACTTACGGGCACGCTTGCAGGCCTGCTGATCGGCCTTCTGACCGGCATTGTCCGTACCGCGCCCATGCCGAGAAATGCGGTATTGAAAATTTTAAGAAAACTATTAAATGCACTGATTTCTATTTACGTTGAAATTTTCCGCAGCACGCCGATGATGGTGCAGGCCATGGTCATCTATTGGGGCTATGCCTTTGCCAGCGGCGGAAATACGCTGCCGCTGCTGCCGTCCGGTATTCTGATCGTCTCGATCAACACCGGCGCGTACATGGCGGAGATCGTTCGCGGCGGCATCCTGTCCATTGACCGCGGACAGTTTGAGGGCGCAATGTCCATCGGCATGACCCACGGCCAGACGATGCGCCGCGTCATTCTGCCGCAGGTACTGCGCAACATCCTGCCCTCGGTCAGCAACGAGTTCGTCATCAATATCAAGGATACTTCTGTGCTGAACGTCATTGGCGTGACCGAGCTTTATTACTTCGCGGGTATCATCAAGCGCCAGAATTTCCAGACCTTCCAGACCTATCTGGTCGTGTGCATCCTGTATTTCATTATGACATTTACCATCACGCGTCTGCTGCGCTTGGCCGAAAAGAAGCTCGCCGGAAGCGACAGCTACACCATCTTCGGCTCGCAGAGCGACAGCAGCGCCGAAATTCACATCCGCAAGGAGGGCGAGAACCGTGGCTGAAAAGATCATTGAGCTGCAGCATCTGCAAAAGCAGTTCGGGACGCATGACGTTCTTCGCGACATCAATCTCAGCGTGGAAAAGGGCGAGGTACTCAGTATCATCGGCGCGTCCGGCTCCGGCAAGAGCACCATGCTGCGCTGCATCAATCTGCTGGAAACGCCCACGGGCGGCCGCGTGCTTTACCGCGGGCAGGACGTGACCACCCTTGACCTGTCGCGGTATCGCGCGAAGGTCGGTATGGTGTTCCAGAGCTTCAACTTATTTAATAACATGACGGCGCTCCAAAACTGCGTGACCGGCCAGACGGCGGTGCTCAAGCGCTCACGCGCCGAGGCGGAGGAGGTCGCAATGCGCTACCTGACCAAGGTCGGAATGGCGCCTTACATTCACGCAAAGCCTGCACAGCTTTCCGGCGGACAGAAGCAGCGCGTTGCCATTGCGCGTGCGCTGGCCATGGAACCGGAGGCGCTGCTCTTTGACGAACCGACCAGTGCGCTCGACCCACAGATGGTCGGAGAAGTCCTCAACGTCATGCGAGATCTGGCAAACGAGGGTCTGACGATGCTTGTCGTCACACACGAGATGGCCTTTGCCCGCGACGTTTCGACGAACGTCATCTTCATGGACGACGGCCTTGTCTGCGAATCCGGGACGCCCGAGCAGATCTTCGGCGCGCCGCAGGATCCGCGTACCCGCGAGTTCTTAACGAGATTTTTGCAAAAATAGCACCAAAAAAACCGCCGCAGTACAGCAGAAATTTGTTGTACTGCGGCGATTTCGTCGTTATAATAATAATTAGGGAAACTCTGATTAAATCGTCTGCGGCTGAGCGGCGAATCTTTTGCCCCCAGCCATCGGTTCGAAAAATGGGAAATACATACAGTATTCCCTCATTTTTCGAACCTTGTCCGGAAGCAAAATCTTTCACCGTCGGCTCTTGCCGATTTAATCAGAGCTTCCCTTGACGCTTCGCGAGCCGACTGCCACTCACCCGACCAGCAGGTCCTGCTCGATGACCTCGAGGTGCTTCATATTCATGTATTTCTTGCAGCCCCACTGGGTGCCCGCCACATGGCGCAGTCTCGCGCAGACCAGCATCAGGGCGGAGTTCCCGTCAGGGAACGTCCCCACCACACGGGTGCGCCGGCGGATCTCCCGGTTCAGCCGCTCGATCACATTATCTGAGCGCGTCTGTACCGTTATTGACCGGCCCGACCTCCGTCCCAGCGTTTCTGTTTGGCAAGGCCGGAGACGGAGACGTTCGGATTCTTCAGAACCTCGAGAGCGAAGGCCTTGGCGTTGAAGCAGGGCTCCCTAGCGCCCCTTTCGCCGCGGAAGGATTGATGGTTAATGGAATGGCTTGCCGAGGTCAATGACCAGCCAGTTTTGCCGACGGTGCACCCCTTGGTTTTCTTTCTAGCGTCGAGCACCTTTTTCCCGTTAAAGCTGCCGTTGCCTGAGGGCGCCGGGGATGGCCGCACCGCCGCAGGAGCTTCAAGCCTATTGAGAAGTCTGTTCTACATTAATGTTCTTTTTTCTTTTTCAGAAGCGTACCGGCGGCAATGGCCGTGGCGCTGAATGCCAGAATGCCGAACCAGAGTGCAAGCCGTTCGTCGTCTCCGGTCTGCGGCGTAGTTTTGTCGTGCACGATGGTGAAGGTCGTGTCCGCGTGACCGTTCAGCGAAATAATACGGAGACTGTGCAGGTCCGCAGAGAGGGTCCGCAGAAAAGCAGGCTCCAAAACGGCGACCGTCGTCCCCTCGCTGACGGTATAGTCCTCGGCCGTGAGCACCTTGCCGTCTACCTCGACCGCGACAAATTCGTCGAACGAAGCGTCGCTGCAGAAGCGTGCGCCGTCAGTGAACTTCGTGTGCCAAGTTTGCTCCGCGCCCTCGATGATGGATGGCGCAAAGGAGATGCGGTCAAGCTCTGCCAGACGATCAAGCAGGGTGTCAAGTTTTTCGCGCAGCGCCTTGAGCGCGTCGCGCTCGGCCTCTGTGAGGTTTTCGCCGTCCAGAAGCGCATCCACACGGTCGGCCAACGCCTCGATGGTCTTGCGGTCGCCGCGCTTGACGATCTCGGGCGTGTAGCTCCCGATCTCTTCGTCTAAGGCGGCGATTTCTGCAGTGAGATCCGGATCTTGTTCGTACTCCAGATATAGGTTGTCGATGTATAGGTGAGCGTTCACGTCTGATGCATTTGGCTCAATAGAGATGGAAAACATCTTGATAGAATCAATTGTGCCCACGTCGGCTAAATCTACGCCGACCCAACCGGAAAAGCCCTTGCTGATGGAGATCCTGCTGAAAGAAGCGCCGGAATACGCTGCCGCCTCCTGCGTTTTCAGGAGCTCTCCCTTTGCAGAAATCCTGTAGCTATTCGCGCCGATTTTTGGCTTTTCACCGTTAATGGCAAAATCCAATGCCAATTCAGAATTGGAAAACTCGCGTGCATCCAACCACAGCCACAGTCGCTTTGCGCCTTTCCAGTTGGCAAGCGCGGTTTCGTCCTTGTTTGGATAGAGATCTGCGCCATTTGCCCAGTACAGATTAGCGTCATATTTTACGATAGAATAAGACAAAGCCTGTGACTTATGACAGCCTTTCCCAGGAGCTGCCGTCACTTCAGACAAAGCGCCACCGTGACCGCCGCCTTGGTCGGCAAATGTATCTGCCGCCCATTCCTCCGCATACAAGTCCGCGGGAAGATTTTCCATATCCCAGGCTACGCGCATAAAGCCTGCATTGTTGTACACAGGATAGTCCGGACGCGGTCCGCCCTGTTTTTCGGGCATGTTGCACCAGATTGGCAGTCTGCCTTTTACAAACCAACGGAAATCCATCTCATGACGTAGTTGCAGCCATGTGCTGTACTGGTGGCCGCCTAAATTGTCCATATCTGAATGAACACTTGCCATATCTGTTAGGCGGACAGGCATATTGTACACATCGACCGTGTCAACCATCAGCCAGCAGTCATCATTGCTGCCATCAGAGATCACAGCAGTTTCCAGATCAGAGGTTTGCAGGGTAACATCAAAGATGGACCCGGCACCGCCAAATGTGCGCTGCTCAATTGCCAGAAGAATGGGGCCATAGTAGACTGCGGTCTTTTTCGCATAGTTTTCCTCGCCAAGCCAGTAATGCAAACCAACTTCCAACTCCAGATGAACCACATCTCCGCTCTCCCATATGCGGTGGAGTTCAAAATAAGAGCCTGCCTGCGCCGCGAAGGTTTCCCCGTCAATGGTGACTGTGCTGGCCGTTGCCCAGGAAGGAATCCGGAAAGAAAGCGTAAATTCTTCCGGTTTGGCTGCCTGTATCTCTACGCAAATGCTGCCATTCAACGGATATTGCGTTGTTTGCTTCAGGGTGATGGTTTGCCCGCTGGGTGACACAGAGGTAATGGAACTGGGGCCGTAGTAGTTCAAATACATTCCCTTTGTATCGGTCAGTACAGCCCATTGAGATACGGAACCGATACCTCTTGCAAGATTTGCCTGACAGCAGCTAAAGTCCACTGCCCCAGAATTCTTTTGAAATGCGAGCGACAACGGCGAGGGGGTTAAGATGCCTTGCATCGGCGAATCATATGTTGTATAGCGGAAGTCTTCTAGTAAAGATGCAAGCATACTGTTGAAGTATGACAGCTCAAGCTCATCTGCCACTAGGGAGTTTTTGGAAAGCTGGAGATACTCCGTACTCAGCCCCATCCATGCAACCGTACAGCAGGTCTCAATGGCGCCTGTGCTGTAAGGGCTGCCGCACGCCTGTTCGCCGCTGCTGAAACCGCCGGTGTTATGCCGATCGGTTTTCAGAATGCTCCACCAAATATTTTCAAGCGCTGTGTAATACTTGCGCGTTCCGGTGATTTCATATAAGGTACCAAGCGTAGTAATCGTATGAAGCGCTTCCCAGCGCGGGAGCTTCGTCTCGTAATATTCCTTTCCAGAGAGAACCTCGTTCATCCAGTCGCCGGACTTCGGCCAATCCTCTTCGACAATTTGGATTGCCGCATCCAGATATTTTTTCTTGTCGGTATGCTGGTACATCAATGCAAAGGCATGACTGATTGCCAAATTCATGGTTTGATTTCCGGCAGAGTCAAAGCTCCTGTTTCCAGCCACAAAAAAGTCGTACACATAGTCGATTGCCTTTTCCGCGACTTCGAACGCATCCTGATTTCCTGCCACATCGCTCCACTGCAACAGACCGCAGATCGAGTGGTAATGGTTCCAGACGTCCCAGTTATATCCGTCAAAACCCATGCGATCGCCGTTGCGGTATATGCCGAGATATCCATCGCCCCCTTGAGCCTCCTTCAAAAGGGCAACGATTTTATCACCGGAGTCCTTCAGCTCTCTACTCGGAGCTGCCTGATAGCTATATGCAATTCCAAGCAGATGCTTGCCGACAAACTCTCCCGTCCACGGAAGGACAGCTCCGCCGTATTCCGACTTTTCAACTCCTGAATTTGCTTCGTGAATCAGCCCGATGATCGCGGGGTTCTTTTCAAGCGCGTCGATCTGCCAGTTGGCGATATTTGCATCAATGTTCTGGGCAACATATCCTTCCAATGCCATGTCGTTGACTTTCGAGGAGGCACGGCTTCCGTCCGGTTGTGGCAGTTCGGTATCTCCAGGGTAGACCGGCCACGCCGGATTAGCCTCCGGTATATCCGCAACGGAATCCGCCACGGGATCTTCCTGATCGAGCACGGTTACCTGAACAGTCAATTCCGTATAGCCAAAGTTCTCATTGTAGGCGCATACTGTGAATTCATCCAAGCCGACATAATCCTGAGCTGGCCTGTAATTGACTGTGCCATTGTAAGCATTTATAGTTGCTTTTCCATGCTTTGCCTCTGCGCTAAGCTGATATCGCACGACCCCGCTATCCTCTGCCGAACAGTTCAGCAGATTGGATAGTGCATTCTTATAAGATATAATTTTCGGGGTTGTCAGAACGGCTTCATTGAACTGCGGTGCCGACTCGGCGTTATATGACCGCCCAATTCCGATGTTATCAATATAAACGGTAGTATTGTTGCTGCTTTGCTGCTCCACATAGAAACCGATCTTCTTGATTCCATTCAACGCCATTTCCGAAGCATTTTGCAGCGGGAGGAATGTCTCTTTGTTTAAGGAAATCCGAACCCATCCACGATAACCCGCGTCGAGCGTGACATGCCCCCAGGACTGTAATCCGCGCATAACCCATTTGCCATCTTGTTGGATATAATAGGTGCCACTGTAACAGTTTGCACGGCAGGTTGACCATGTAACACCATTTTCATCCACAAAGTATATATCAAGTATGCCGCGCTCCTTCCATTCGGAAGCATCCGCCCAGAACCAAAGCTCCTGTGCGCCGCGCCAATCGGTAACCGCACCTTCTGCCCTATCCATGTTCATCCAGAGCGTATCGTTCCAGCCTACTGACAATGTCAACCATGCCAGCGCACGTGAATTGTTAAAGCCGTGGTTACGAGCTTTGGCGAGGAAGCCGATGCCAGCCCGATTGTGCATATCAAACAGTCCGGTCATGTCACCTTTCTCTCCGAAGGACACTCTTGGGGGCAAGGACTCCATATCATAAATCATTGTAAAGTTGGCGGGAAGCTCTGCAATCTCGGACGCTTGCGTAGTCCTTTCACTGGGGAGACCGTGCATTTCTGGAATCCAGTCTTCTTTTAATGCACAAATACTGTCAATTATTGCCGTTTCTCCTGCGTTCAGGGTAAAGGAGATGTTGATGCGCTTTACAGAATTGCTGGAATAGTCACCATAGCACGTGAAAGAAGTCATGGGGATTCTCACCCAGCCTCTGAAGCCGGACGGCAGGAATATCTCTCCCCATTGGCCGATCGTCGAGATTTCTTTCAGACGGGTTTGACTGTCGTAGAAGTAGACCGCTGCTTCTGCTGTTAATGATGTCCAACCACTGCCGCCGTTATTGCTGGAAATGCGGAATACCGGTGCAGTTGCCGAACTGCCGACGATATCCACATAGCACCACAACTCCTGATATTCCCTCCAATCTGTCTGTCCGCTATCTGCTTCGATGTTCAGTGCAGTCTGCTGTCCCCAGAAGCCATCTAACTGCAGCATGCTCCACTGCAGTGCATTTTCATGTTCGGCATGCTCTGAAGTCACTAAGAGCCGGTACATATCATTCGGAGCTTCTCCATAGCCATTGCTATCACCGACAATTGCTCCTGTTTCCCATTTGTCAAAGCTCATCAGTTCAATATAGGGAGCATCTTCAACAACAGGCACCGGCCTCTCTTTTGACCTGTCACAAGGCAATCCGCAATCTCTGTTCCATTCTTTTCTTAAGATACAAAAGCTGTCGAAATAGGCAAATTCACCTGTTTGTAGGCCAAAGCTAACGGTAACTCTTCTGACCAGATTAAGGTTTAAATCGGCTCGAAAAGTCAGACTCGTAATCGGTACACGAACCCACCCGCAAAAGCGTGCAGGAATTGTGACTTCTCCCCATAAACCGACGGCAAGCGGAGGCTGCTCGGCGCGAGTTGCCGCGTCGTAAAGATAGATTGCTTCGCCGTTTTTCATAGAAGTCCAGCCGCTTCCGTTGTTGTTAAATCCGAGGCGGATGTCCGTCGGATGTGTAATATGTGACAGATCAAAGTATGCCCACACTTCTTTAGCGCCGGTCCAATCGGTTATATTGCTGTCTGCGGTAAGGTTAAGACAAATCTCTTGCCCCCAGAATCCGCTGGAATCTTCCATATCCCATCTGCCGCACTTTCCATTTTCAGCGTGTTCCTCCGAAACGGTTATGGAAGCGATTCCGGCAAGCTCATTTCCATATCCGCTGGTTTCATTGACTTTTGCGCCTGACGTCCAGTCATCCATGCTCAGAACGGTTTCAAAAGAACTATGCTCTGCCACTTCAATCGTCTCAGCAGAAACCACCGGCAGTATCGAAACCAAGAATGCTGCCGTCAACAGAACCAAAAGTACCCTTTTCATAGCTTGCTCCTTTTTGATTTATAAATTATTGTATTGAATAATATGATGAACAAGATTCGCTTTCTATGTTCAGTATAACAAAAAAGCGGCTACTGCCGCCAGATTGAGCAATAGCCGTGATATTTGAACTATATACAAATCCTACGTTTTTTCCTGCCTGCATACCCCGCCGGAAAAGGATTTGCGAAACCGCTCCGGTGTAAGACCTGTTTTTGCCCGAAAAGCGGAGATGAAATGGCTGATCGACGGCATCCCGACCGTTGAGGCCACGGCCTTTACAGGCATGTCACTGTTCCTGAGGAGCAGCTTTGCTTTCTCAATTCGAAGCTGAGTCAGGTACGCATAGGGAGACATCCCCATTGCATCGTGAAACAAGTTGCTGAAATAAGCGGTGCTGAGATTGCTGATTTCGGCAAGGTGGGAAATGGTCAGCTTTTTTCGGTATTGGTTTTCCATTTCTTTTAGTGCAACCTGCAACCATCGCGGCTGACCGAATGAAGTATACTGTTCAGAATCCAAATTGCTAATATATAATTCCGTTAGAATCTGCGTCAAAACATTGACCAATAAGATACGGCTTCCGGTAGCAGGATATTTGAGGTAGTACATCAAGTTACGAAGCAACTCCTCAAAGGAGTCCACGAAGCGGACTGACAAAACTGCAGATTCTCTATGGAGCAAAAGATTTCTAAACCTTTCGGTTAATATGCCGTAAAGCGAAAGAATCACAAACTGACAGGATGAGGCCTTGGTCTGCAAGAAATAAGTCACATTTTCCGAAGCAACAAAAACAGAACCCGGCATCATTACTCTGGCCTGTGCACCATCGTTTATTACAACACTTCCCGCTTTCAAGTATAGAATATCCCATGCGCTGACGGGTGTTCGTTTTAATCTGGTTTCCGGCAGACAATCATACTTCCCCAAACATTGTACTGTCGAGACAAGGCCAAATTCATCCGGCTCCGCAAAAGGATTTGTATATTCATATTCGACAGTATAGCCTTGACCGCTAATGTGAGAAAAGCCGGGGACAAATCGAAGCAGCAGGCTATAACGATAAATTTCTTCGGAATTCATGACAGTTCCCCCCGGTGATAGGATTTGTGCATTGTTCTTATAAAACAGTATATCAAACTTATTGAATGTGCGCAACACCTTTGCTATACTAAAATTGAAAGAGACGGAAAGAACGCCGGGCTGGCTGCCCGGCTTTCCTGTCCAAATTTATTGTAATAGGAGGAGTGTAAATGAAACGAGCAAGTATTGCGTCGCATTGCCAATTGAAAGATGATGTCGGTGCTTTGGCAGCCAAGATGACCGAGCGGTGGCTTTTGAGTCTACGTGAAACAAACCCGGCGATTTTGGCAATGTTTCGAGAAAGAGATACTCTGCCGTACCGAGATCTTCTACCCTGGTCGGGAGAATTTGCAGGAAAAGTGCTGACAGGAGAGGTGCTTGTCTACCGCCTGACCGGCCAACAGAAATTACTCGATGAGATTATCGCTTTTACAGAGGAACTCATTTCCTGCATTGATGCCAATGGTTACTGCGGCTGCTTCAGCAAGGCTTGCCAGCTTACTGGTGCCTGTTCTCAAGCCCCTAATGTAATGAAAACATCATGGGACGCATGGTCACATTACCATATCATGTACGCCCTTGTGCTTGTGTACGAACAAACAGGCGAGGCGCGCTTCTTGAATGCGGCCGAGAGAATTGCGGGACTGTTTTTAAGGACTTTCTATACAGGCCGCCAGAGGCTGATCGACATTGGCTCGGCAGAAATGAACCTTTCGCCCGCTCATGTATTTTGTATCCTTTTCCGAATAACGCAGAAACCGGAATATCTGGCCTTTGCAAAAAATGTCTTGAGCGACCTTAGTGCCCCAGAAGCTGGAGACTATTTGAACCATGCGCTAAAGAATCTTCCCTTTTATCAATCACGAAAACCCCGTTGGGAAAGCATGCATACCATTCTTGCCTTCCCTGAAATGTATCATGCTACAGGAGATAAAAAGTACAAGAAAGCCGCTTTGCAAATTCTGCACAGTATTCTGACAACGGATATTCACAACACGGGGGCATTTTCCACTGGCGAGCAAGCGGTTGGTTCGCCTTACCGAGAGGGAAGTATTGAGCTCTGCTGTGTGATTGCTTTCAACGCATTTGCATTTTCTGCATACTGTCTGAACGGAGACCCTTCCATTGCGGATTATTTGGAGTTGTCTTTCTACAATGCGATTTTGGGCTCCTATTCAACTTCCGGACACTGGGCGACCTATAATACGCCCATGGATGGCATTCGGGAAGCAAGCTTCCACACGCTCCACTTTCAAAGTCGACCTGGCTCTCCCGAACTGAATTGCTGCTCGGCCAATGCCGCTCGCGGGATTGGTAACCTATCAGAGTGGATGCTAACGGAACAAAACGGCGCCTTTTTCCTGAACTATTACGGCGCATCCGAAATCAAAACGCAATCCGGACTGTTCATCTGTGTCACGGGGGACTATCCAGCTTCTGCGAAAGTTGCTATAAAAATGCATAGCATTCATGAGCAAACGGTCTATCTTCGTATCCCTAAATGGTCTACGCAAACTGCTGTCAAAATAGGCGATCAATTATTCAAGCCGCAAGCGGGATATTTCCCTGTTTCGGTAAAGGGAACCGTTGAGCTATATGTATTATTTGACTTTACGCCTTATCTGTTGGAAGGCGGCGAGCAATACAAGGGACGCGTGAGTATATATTACGGCCCCATACTTTACGGCAGGGATCTTACTTGCAATACCCCGCATGAAGAGGTTTGTGCGGATTTGCTTTTTCGCGCAAAACCGAAGCGTAACCACGATGGAAGCATTGGCGTTTTCCTGCCAGACAAAACAGAACTTCGAGATTTTGCACATCTTGGCGCAACCGGTTGCGCCTATAAATCGTGGCTGACGCTAAAGAAGATGGGACAAGCAAAACGGTGTTAATCTCCGAAAGCTCATGTCCGCCAAGCGAGGGCAGGATGTGCCGGCGGAGCAGGTTGTCATATTTCATAACTGTCGCGCCCTTACAAGTGCCTGTGCGAGCTTTCATCCAGAGAACGGCAGCCTCCTTAAATAATATTGGATTATTTCCCGGCGCTTCGACAACCGGTGCGCTTTTGTGCCCTGCTCGCTTTTTTCTGGCTGCTGTATGGCCCTTTTTGTGTGTAGAGTGCCTTCTGCTTTCGATTTTCCGACCTTGGCAGAGCGCATCCAAGCGGCCAGCCTTCCTCCTGTAAATGTTTACGTCCTTTTGGTGCATTGTAAAACTCCTTTCGTAATAGAAAACTTCGACCATATTTTGGTATCTGTTGGACACCAAAACTACCGGGGTTTCTGCAAACACCGGGAAATTGCAGTTCCAGCAGTACCAAAAATGGAATTATACATTGACATACGACACAAACAATGCTACAATGTAAAAGCGAATAATATTTTGTCGATGTTAAGAAGCGGTAGTTCTACGCAAACCGGAAATACATTCTTTTACATATAAAATTATAAAAAAATAAGTGAGAATCGCAACATAGCGATCTCACTTTTTTACAACTTCAAAATACATGTAAAATTTCTTAATTGGCCTTTGCCGGAAGATTCCATAAACAGCCATTATCAACCATGCCGTCAGGAGAACCGCACAGGCCCGACCGCCCTGCGGTCGAAAGCGCAGCACAGTAAGAACGTCGTCATTCATTATTGTAATTCCGCAATCCCGTCCAATCACTGAAAGAAGGGAGAGCACAAGCGCAAAGGCCGAAATGCCCCTTAGAAGAAGCAGCACATACCATGCGGTAAAGCGTCGTGGCCGAACCACGACCGCTGCCGCAAAGGGCAGCGCCATCCCGCAAAGCCCGATCAAGGCGCATTTTGCGCCTCCGATTTTTGCCACTTCGCACAGGACATTTGGCCGGGGCAAGAGATGAAACTCCAGTATTTCTCCACCGAGCAGCAGTGTTGCCGCCCAATGTCCGGCTTCGTGCAGAAGGGGATAAAGAATCCCCGCCGTAAGTAGGCCTACAAGCAGCAAATATGCTGTTTTTTTAAGATCTCTCATTCCAATCTCCTCCAATGGATAGCATGCAAGGAAATTACCGGATTTATACAACGAAATTCGCGGATTTTTCTCGTACAAAACAATTTTTCGGGAAGTTGAAAGAGAGAAACGCAAAAGGGAACCGTGAAGGTTCCCTTTTGCGTTTCAGACTGTCAAAAAAGTCCGTAATCGTCAAAATCGATTCACAATTCAATGGATTTTTGCTCTCTGGATTTCATTTACAAAAGTGGGGTATTCCAAACTTTATAGTCTGAAAACCAGCTTGCTATGCAAGGATTTTGACTTACTGCGCAACTCACGCCCTACCGTACCTATGTACGCCGACGAGCGTGAGTTGCTTGTCTTCCGAACTTTTTCGCAGTCTGTCAGCGTGCCGAAAAGAGTTTTTCGACACGCTGAAACGCAAAAGGGAACCGTGAAGGTTCCCTTTTGCGTTTAATTGACATGAAACCGCTGCCGGTGATTTTCCGCAGGCTCCTAAAACATCCCCAGTGTTTTGAACAGCAGACTCCAGCCGAACAGCGTAAAGGTACACAGTGCGCCCGTCCAGACGACGATGTTGCCCGCAAGCGCGGCGTCGCCGCCCATCTGCTGCGCCATGGTGAAGGAATTGGCCGCCGTCGAAGCGCCGAACATGGCAAGCAGCGCGACAAATTCCACGCCGCGGAAGCCCAGGAGCGCACTGACCGCGAGGGCAAGCCCCGGTATGACGATCAAGCGCCCGACGCAGGTGACGAGCAGTTCCCTCCAGTGTGCGCGGAAGCTGTCGAAACGGAAAAAAGCGCCCAAAAGCACCAGCAGCAACGGGCTTGCCACCCGCGACAGGTCGCGCACGGCGCTTTCCACCGGTGCGGGCAGGCGCAGCTTCAGAAGCAGGAACACGATGCCCATCAGACTGCCGAGAATCAGCGGATTCGTCAGGATCCCGAG
>ERZ779840.3095-NODE-3095-length-13526-cov-34.159676_pt1 | contig 13526 bp, 6 predicted proteins | sample MGYA00511561_ERZ779840 | MGnify/ENA primary metagenome ERZ779840 (study PRJEB29588, sample SAMEA2162036) | human gut metagenome | biome: human gut; feature: human-associated habitat; material: faeces | place: Denmark | collected 2008/2010 ...
AGCATTGTTGGTGTCGAAATATTTTTCCGCCTTCAATGCCCGTGCCAAGCGCTCTCGCTGATCCTCCGCGTAGTACTCAAATTCGCGGTCATTCCAGTAATACTCAAAGGTAGCGGCGATCTTGTCGATGGTTTCGGGTAGGTCGCGTTTCGTTACTTTGGTGTTCCATTCAAGGCCGCTGGTCAGTGCCGCATTGGACAGATTGGACGAGCCCACATAGGCCGTCGTGAATCCGCTTTCGCGGTAAAAGATATATGCCTTGGCGTGGAGGCGGGCCGTCTTGGTATTGTAGCTGACCTTGATGTGCGTATTGGGCAGCTTTCGAAGCTCCTCAATGGCTTTTACATCGGTAGCGCCCATGTAGGAAGTGGTGATAATGCGGAGTTCGCCGCCGTTTTGCGTGAATTCCCGCAGCTCGTCCATGATGAGCCGCAGACCGCTCCATTTGATGAAGGACACCAGCATATCGATCCGATCAGCCGAGACGATTTCCTTTTTGAGCTCTGTAAACATCTGCGGCTCATGCACAGCCCCAGTGAAAAGTGAGCTTTGTGCGATGGAGGTCTCTGGGCGCTCTATGTCCGCCGCTGTTTTCCCCACCGCTAACCGTGAGTCGGTCTCTCGCAAAAGCGCAAGAAGCTGCTCTGCCCGCCGATCAACGCCCAGCGCGGCAAAGTCAGCTTCTTGCGTCGTATTTTGAATGAGCTCAACGATCTGGTTGGTCAGCCCGATCTGGGCAGAAATATCCCCGCCGTTGTCCAGCACGTTATCCAAGCCCTTTTGAACCACATCCGCCAGATACTGCGCCAGCACCTTGGAGGCTTCCGCCTTGTCAATGGGCGCAACAGACTTGCGGGCCTCCGGAATCTCCGCAAGCTCGCCCGTCAAGGCGTTGTTGATGACTTGTTCGTATAGACCGGGGTGTAGCATAGTTTCGCTCCTTACAATTTCAGAAAAATTTTACAATATCTCTTCTCCATTTATTTCTCACTACTCAGGCATAATCTCCATCAAATGTTATCTAGAATCTTTTGGACGGCATATGGCTTGGCGTACTTGATATAAGCATCGCTCACGAAAATGGTGTTTGTAGCATGTGGTTCAACCCACATTGCCGGGTAGATAACAATCTTCTTTTTGATTCTTCGTCCAGTTGCGGTAATTTCACTATCAGCAGTGATTTCGCAGCCTGATTGCTTAAGGATATTCGCTAAAGGCATGATCATGTTAATCTGTGTCTCTGGTTTGATAGGAGATGCTTTTATGCCATCAACACCCCATTCAAGGAGCTGAAGTGCAGCAAAGCGGTCAAGCATGCCATGTACATATTGGTTCCTGTAATGCTTTAGGCATTTGGAACACGCAGATCCACAATCACAGGAACTCAACAGCTCTTTCATATCGGATAGTAGTTCGGCAATTGCATCGGCTACACTGACAGCATAACCAGCGCCGCTCGATAGACTATCGTAAAGATAGATATCGACATAGGAGGCTTCAGCCCCAGTCCTGAGACGATAACCGGTGACAAGTTCGGTGAATTCAACATCGAGTTTTTTGCTTGCTACCAGTCGCAGTGCTTCAGCTAAGGATTGAGCTGCACGGTTAAGCCATGGATTATCATTACGGCGTGCATCAATAACCTTGTCGTCAATTGTGAATTCAAGGACCAACATATCAGTTATGAAGTCATAGCCAAGATTCACATTAAAGGAATTACCGTGACGGCATCTGCTTCGAGCATACTTTGACTTGTATGGCCTGTTAACGTCATTCAGAACAGAAATATCGTCGCCTGGCATAGCAGCACCACAGTCTTTGCAGACCATAAAGCCCTTGTCATCCGATCCTTTATTCAGCATGATGATTCGCTGATTTGTTCGTGAAGCAATTCGTATGTTCTTGCAACCTGGGGCAAGTTTCATTTCTTCTGCATCTGGTAGAGTTGAATACAGAGGCTGCTGTACGGCGGTATACTCTTCTGATAGCTGAACATCCGGTATTGCTTCAGCATTTCTTGGTGCAAAGCCCCATGGACGCATCATTTCACGAGTGATTTTGAGATCATCGTTCCCACAGAATGGGCACTGTTTTGTGTTTTCCTCCATCAAGCCAAACCAGCCGCACTCAGGACAAGAGATAATCTGCTTCACATAATTTGGGTCTTCTGCGTAGGCACGTGCCGGGGTTAGTGATTGACCGTGATGACGTTCACTTCCAGGATAGTAGAATCCGCCAATTTGATAGGTTTGCTTATCAACCACAATTGCTCTGCCAGGAGCATATTCGCCAATAGCTACATCAAGTCCACGTTCAACCTCGTAAAGGATTTTCCCGTTCATATCTGGTATATAAGTACTGACGACGTTCTTCGGGAACGAATATGTTGGGATGATACCTTCTTCATAAAGAGCATCCAAGAGAACTTTTGCATCGCCTTCCTTGGCGCCTTCATCTACACCAAAAAGCTCGGGATGTGCATGGCATTTTTCTTTAAGTGTATCAAGGGCCTCTTTGAGTTCATCCGCAAACTCTGAATAATGAAATACCACTCCAATAGGCAAAAGGAGCTTGTCCTTATCAACACTGTAGGAAGCAAGATAGTTCTTGAAACTGTCAAGGAAATCTTCGAGAAAAACGGCTGCGGGAACTGTATCAAGGCTCATATGTTTTTCTGCGAGAAATTCCTGTAAGACAACCATAGCCAGATGGCGCTGGAGGAGTTTCTCGCTTCGCACATCGATCCAAGGCCTGCGGGGATCGCCACGGAACATGGGGATCGGGTCATTGAAGTACAATGTATCATGAGGACCATCTTCACAGAAGGTAACGATTGTAGATAAACTAGATCCACGACGGCCCGCACGGCCAGCTCTCTGTTGATAGTTTTCACGCATTGGAGGAATGTTTCGCAGACCAACTGCAACTAGGGAGCCAATATCAATACCAACTTCCATGGTGGTTGTGCTGCTGAGAATATCGACAGGCGTTTCACCATCTTGAATCAAGTCCTGGAAGCGTAACTCATATTGTTCGGTCTTACTCCAAAGGTCGTCACGCTGGTCTTTATGTGAGAGCTGAGCAGTATGCTCCTCTGTGTCAATCACATGGATTGGCTCACCCTGAACCGCGTCAGCAACCGGCCTTCTCCAGAAACTAAGTGCTTCGTATTCGTCGGATTCCATCTTGTGGATATGAGTAGAACCGCAGCTTGGGCATCTGCCTTTTAGGAAGAAAGGTGTCAACTCAGAGCACTGCTCACACTTGTACCATACATGCGTAGCATCATAACGTGTCTTTACTCTGGAAAGATCAATATATAGTTTGCCGTTATCAGGTTGCGCTGAGTCAAGGAATGCTTCTTTCAATACTCGTTTCCAAGCCATCTCAGTTTCATTTCCGTCACTCCAACCCATGATCTCTCGGATGACTTTCGAAAACTCCCAATCTTTATCAAGTCCATAACCACCTCGCTTTGGGCGAACCTTTAACCGAACCGTATCATTGATGGTATGGCCAAGAGCAGTAGACATATCACAGATCGATAGAATCCAAGCATTGAAGAGATTGATAAACTCCTCATCGGTGACCGTCACATGGTTTTCCTCGAGAGCATCGACAGCATCAAAAAGTGCCTGATCGGTAGGTTCAATCCAGCTCGTAGCGGAGTCGCACAAAGTGTTATAACCTCCAGCGAACAGTCGAAGAAGGTATTCTTGCATCTGTACAGGCGCGTTCGCAATCGTAAATCGCGGAGCGTAGTCCCTTCCCCGTTTTACGCATCGATTGTAATTATTCAGCGCGGAAGCACAATCTTCAGCGAATTTTGTGCGTTCATCGGCATGGAACATCTGCACATGACGCTGACCAGCTGCAAGGCAGAAATAATCGTACAGCGTATTCATGGATTGCTCGACTGTTTGCTCTTCCATTGTTTTTATCGCTATTGCAAATAACTGCCTTGCGGCAGAAATGTCCGAAGCATCAGACATATCTCTAGCCAGTTTTGCTGCACGTTGACGGCTATCAGAGAAAAGCAAAACCTTGCGTCCCTCGTTAGGAAAACGAACAGGATCACTGTCCTTTCCTGGTACAGCAGGTTGCAGTTGGAACTGCGACTTAATCAAGTTGAAGAAAGACTGATTACCTCGAGTGCTGAATGAGGTAAGCTGCGATGTAGAAAGTTGATGCCTGCAATGCGGGCAGGTCGGGAAGGTAATGATCTGCGGCCTGCCTTTTGCAGAGTAGTTGCAGTAGTATAGCTTTCTAATCCATGACTTACCAGCGGAAGAGTCATCCGTAAAGTTGATAAACCCGCTCTTCACATCAAGATAACAGGGTTTGATGGCGTTTTTACCCTGTTTTGCAGGTAGCTCAAAATCGTCGGTTGGAATAAACAGATGTACTTCTTTCATCCTGTGATCCATTAACTGACCGGGGTAGCGCCACAGGTATACATTTCCATGAAGTTCCGAGTCATCTTCAAGGACATAGCCCTTGAAGAATAGCGCACCACAGCGTCTGTCATTATAAAGCTCATAGACCACACTGCCACAATGGGGGCAAATCAAATTACCATCAGACAAATAGACCTCACCTAAAGTGAGACCTCCTTCCGAATGAGAACGGCTGCAATTCGCATTGGCACAGGCATAAACTCCAGAAATGCCTTTGAAAAGCATATGCATGCGTGCAGGGAAAAGGACAGAACCCTTGGCGTTTTTTGCAAGTGGTGCAATTGCCAGAAGGACACTGACCGCTTTTAAAGCATTTTCCTGACTGAGATCCGGGAAGATACCGTAAGACAACTCTCCTAGGGATACTGCATTCCCACGACAATACTTGATGAGTTCATAGAACGGGCGATAATAGACAAGATTGTCGTACATCCAGTTGCAGATCGCTTCCAAGGAGTTGATATTCTGGTCAAAGCCTTCCAATTGGCGCCAGAACGACAAGAGCGCAGAAAGCTTTAAGTCATCCTTGTCCTCAAATTGGCTAGGATCTGAGCTTAAGAGAAGCTCAGCAGGTATGTCATATTTCAACTGACCATCAATGACTTCTCTTTCGCCGGTGAGATAGCAAAACCGGGTTGCTTTGTCGGAGGCAGTAAGCTCATTTGCAAACTTCATTACTGAATCAACGTCTTGCTGATTCTTGTTGGGCATACTTGCGGTTGTAAGTATAAATTGCACGCGGTCACGGCTAATGCCAAGTTTATGGAAAAGTCTGCGAATCAGCAACGCAACTTCACCGCCTGATGAACCACGGTACATGTGTGCTTCATCAATAACAAACAGCAATTTGTTCTCGTTGTTCGAAGCAAGCCACTCGCGAGTATCATCCCAGATTTTCTGTTCTCTAGGGCGCAGCAACATATATTCCAGCATAGAATAGTTTGTGATGAGAATGTCTGGGCAAAATTGCTGCATTTCAAAGCGGGTTATTAGCTCTGCGTCCTCATCGTTTGGAATATGCCTACTCTCATGAAGTCCTTGCAGAAACTGATGCATATCTGCCTTTGCGGGGATCTTTCCCTCTTTGAGAAGGTGATTGAAGTATTCTTGTTCAGAATCACTTTGCGGGAAAGACATTCTGGCCAAAGTTCTTTCAAGTTTTCTGTCCTGTTCTGTAGAAGGCTGCGCTCCAGGGTATGGGGTTCGACCAGTATACATACCAAATTGGGGACGGCGAACTTCGTCACCGCAGGTGTTTCTGAATATCTTGATAAACTTCTTATCAGGATCTCCAATCATCCTTCTGAGTCGGCTAACCTGATCTGAAACCAGAGCGTTCATGGGATACATAACAATTGTGCGAACACCTCGTTTTGCCCATGATTCTTTGGAGTTTCTCGCTTCATCAGCCATCTTCGCAAGAAGCGGCCACATAAAACACTCAGTTTTACCAGAACCAGTACCCGTTGACACAAACAGGTTTTCACCTCTGGTTGCTGCTTCAAGCGCAGATATCTGGTGAGCAAATGGAGATGGGAAAACACCGATACCCGCTTCTGCCAACTGTAAAAAATAATCTTTCAGCCAAGGTTCTATGGATGCTGTTTCAATGCCGTTTTGGACAGTAACGTATGCCGGAGATGACTCAATAAAGGGTTTCTGGTAAAGCAGTCCCTCATCATCAATGTGATCGCTTAAGGCAGAGAGCAGGAGGGGAGACTTTCCGAAATACTGTGATTTAATATAGTCTTCCAACTCCGTTCGCAACTGCTTATGAACAGAATTTGCTCCGTTTGGCATCAGATTGTCCCTCCTTTAAATTCATATCCCTCATCAGATAGAACATTCTTAATGGCTGTAAAGACTTCTATTGAGAGCTTTCGCCTAAAATTGCACGGGAGTGATGTGCATATCTCAGGCCAGCTATAGAGTTTTAAAAACTCAAGTTCACGTGGTGGGAGCAAATAATTCATATGTACATGGACTAATGCTCCATCCTCGAAATACTCTATTGGCGGCAATGTTCCATAGGTAGAGAGACAGGCACATGCAAGCGATCTGTAATTGTAGAACTCTACCTGCCACTGTGGGAGTGGGCTGACTTCCATCGTGGTGCCATAATAGCGGTAAAGATAGTATAATTGTGAACCTTTCATTCCGGTTCGAAGAATCGAAACAGTACCAGTCGTATCCGGCTTGTTTACCCAGTACCCTTGAGAGAAGGGCGGTTTTAAGCGAAGGTACTCTGTATTTTTGCTCAAACGACAGATCGGATTTCCAAGAAGCAGCAGACAGCGTTATACGCCACAATGTTTGTAAATTCTCTTGGTCAAGACCGAACATTGCCTTTATCTTATCTGTATTTTTTGCTCCATACTGTTTTGAATAAAATCCAATACCGGATACGCAGGAAATACTATCCAGAGCAATGCCTCTTTGAAATAAGATATCACCAAACGGTTCTTCATGCTTCATTGATGGAACTATTCGGTTGGGGCGGTGATAAACCACGCCAGTGCTTAAGAATTGGTCTGCAATCTCATCTTCGAGCTCTTCAGAAGCATATGGTAAGCTGCCAGACAGCTCCGGGTACATTGATTTGTAATTTGCAAGCATGCTGCGGACTTTCCTTTTTAAGTGCACAATGGAAATGGTGCCTTCTTCCGAGTCGTCCCAGAGCGAAGCATAAGCCATCATTCCACAGATACTATACACCAGACGAGTTTTCCATTCGTTCTCTGTTTCTCGTGCTCCTTTGCAGATATGATACTTGTGCGCCACTGACGAAAGCAGCCCATTATACTTATTCATTAGAATTCTCCTAAAACATACTGCAGATCACGCTTGAGGCCTTCAGAAATTGCGATACCCTTTTGAGGATCAGCAATCGCCTCTGTGAGTTCATTAATTTCCAGTGAAGCATAAGCAATAGGAAGGACAGCATATAAGAAGTCCTCATCCGTTGTTGTTGCAGAGTAAATGCCGTGCATCGTAGCAACAAGTCTGTTGATTCGGTTCCTGACTAACGAACCTATCTTTAATTTTGAAAGGACCCTTAAATCTTTACGTGTACCCTTTGGCGTTGAGTAGGTTTTGAAGTCCTCAGCAAAATAACCTCCATAGTATATTCCGGTAGCTTTTTCATCCACAAAAAACTCTGTAAACAGCGGTAGCATAAATCCGTACAGGCTCTTTGGCTCAACTTGGATATCTTCTGCATATGGATGGGTGGCAACATAGAAAATATCTTTTTGAGAAAGAATCTCCGGGAGTCTGTTCATCCAGCCACTTGCAAGAAGATTGTTGATTATCACGATGTCTTCGCCATCGGTGCCAATTTCAGTGATTACCTGATTGCAATAACCGCCCTCACAGCAGAGCATTCCATATTTATGACCTGTTACGGCTGCGCTGAATGCTTGAACAATGTCAATTGCATTAGGGCCAACAAGAAAAATTGGCTGTTTTTCGATATAGGCAGCGCAGAGGAACGCGGCTAGGCTGCTTCTGTATTTTTCTGCTACACCAGCTTCCTTGAGCTCAAATGCGGCTGTATTAATGACATCTGCCCAAGAGTGATGAGCTTCGAGATCATTTAGATCATCGAATGCTGAAGCTGAAAAAGTGTGATATGGGGCAATAACAGGTTTGGACGAAACTTCAACTGCGGCAGGAGTCTCTGTGGCTGCAACTTGAATCGGTTGTCCACCAACAAAAGCCATATTTGCAATGAAATCTGCCGCGTTTTCGCGTGCCTTTTGTATTCTTTCTGCAACTGCTACTTCAACATCCTCAGCCAGTTTTTCCTTTTCAGCTATGACACCGGCAAGACGTTCTTCTTCCGATTTTGTTTTATTAAACGCTTCTTGTGCTTTGGTTAAACTAATAGTAGCAGATTTTAACTGGGCATCAAGTGAATCGAGTTTTTTCTGGGCTTTATCTAGTAAGCTTTTATTCTCTGCTTCCCAATCCGTTCGAATGAGTGCTTTTATTCTTTCCTGAAGTTCAGTACTTGCAGAAATAGCAGAGAGGATTATTTCGTCTTCTAAACTATCTCCATCAACGTATTTCCAGACCACATTTAGGAATTCATCCAGCAATTCTTTAGCGGCGGAATTGGAGCAACGGCACGCAGTCTCAATCTTGCACGTTATGTCGTCAACCGGAATTGAACCGAGAAAATCCTTGAAGGTTCTATACTCGGCACGAGTCAACCCTCTTGTTTTATATGTACCCCAAGAAATTGAAGAGAAAACGATATTCTTTACAATATCAAGTGGACTTTTCAATTGATAAAGCTTACTTGGAAGACCAGCAAACGCATTTCTATAGAAAGAGAGCCCATTATCCAAACGCAAAATGTTGCCACCAGTAAATTCATATACTGGTACTTCAATGCAATCTTCAGCAAAGGCAGTTTTTCCATTAACCGTGTTGAGTTCTTGGGTGTTGCACAGAATGCCCATGTACTGTCCTTTGGATGCATAAAAGGCGAACATGACTCTATGACTATGAGGTTGGTATTCGATTCCGTTTTTCAGCAGATTGATCAGGTCGTCAAGGTTTGATGCTTCTGAAATGGTAACGACTTCAATGGCATCAAGGTCCATGTTGTACCGGGATAATATATAATCCTTGGAAGGGGCCTTCTCATTCGGAGTTGCGGACCAAGTCCAAATGCCATAAAAACCGTCATTGGAAGGGCCGTCCTTATAGAAAATCTTGTCTCTATTTGTGAAGTACGGCGGAACATCTTCACTTTTGCGGAAAATGTGATAGTGCCCATTATGTCTCAAATCAGCATGTCGAATAAGCCATTTCTGCCCATTGTAATCTGAGATAACACCACATAAAGAAACGATTTCATCGCTACCAACAGAGGGCAGAACAGAAGTATCTGTATCGTCAAACTGCGCGAGATAATCGACATCGTCACTTTTAGCAGTGGTAGGAGCAGTCTGCAACTCAGTAATTCTCTCTTGCGCCTCAGCTAACAAGGATTCCAATGTGTCTTTATCCTGTTCAAGCTCTTGCATTTTCCGTTCGTTTTCTGCCTTTATAGTATTAACACTCTGCTGAGCAGCAGCAATTTGATCGAGTAGATGGCGCTTTTCTTCTTCCAAAACCTTAATACGGTCAGCCACCTCCGCATTCCTTGCACGCTCAGATTTGATGCTCTCCATTCTTTCATGAAGTTTAGAGCGGGCATCCGCATCCATAGTTTTTCCTGCAAGTTTGAGGTATAAATCAACATTATTGGCAAAGACGGAGTCAAGCATAGTCGATGCCAGGGCAATGTCATGCGTTGAACCCTCCTCTTCAAGTTCCTCAATATTTTCCTGAATTTCCTTAAGCCAGATATCTACCCTTGTATTGACCCACATTGCAATAAAGGGCTTATCAACATTGACTATAGCAATCGAAAGCGCTTGCTGCTCTGTCAATGATTTGGCTCTGAATCCTTTTCGTATTTTCGAGAATTCCTGTTCGTTTCTTTTAAAGAGTTCTTTGAAATCTCTACCAGCGATGATTCTACAGAGGATTGGTTTTTCTTCCTGAGTAAGAAGATCAATGTAATTCATAATGCATCTCCTTATCTATTCGTATTCATGCTGCGATAGGCCTCTTGCAATCTGCGGTATGATTGCTCATTAATGGTGCCATTTTTAATACATTTTCGTATCCACTGACATACCTGCGGATAGCAATTCATACCCGCTAACATATTTCGCAAAGAGTGCGGAGCCGGGATTGTTGCCTCTGATACATTAGTAATTCGCTTCAGCATTTCAATTTCGTCATTTACAACGATGGGCTGTTGCTTCTTGAAATCGATTTGCCAGATGACATCAAGGCCAATGACAACTTGAACGCCTAAACCGTAGGATAGTCCGTTCAACTCTATATATTTGTCAGCGGATAATTTCCGCTTATCTACAACACGGTTATTGTTGAAGATAATTAGTTCTCCATCAAATGTTGATTTGAAGCGCAATGTTTTGCCGTGCGGTAGAGTATCGGTCTCGCCAGGATCAACCTCAGCACCTGCAATATCGGTTACTGAAACTTCTGGATGCAAGCCCACCTGGTCAAGAGGCTCTTTCCAAAGGTATGTGTATTGTAAGGCTTGAGTGCGGCCAGCAGATATTAACTGCTGTCTGCCGGAACAAAACACCTCATATAGTTTTGGCTGAGATGAATTGTTGTAATTTAGCTGACGAACTGTTACAGAAGGAAATGTTTTAACTGCGGCTACATTACCTTCGATAAGCATATACATACTGTTTTGATTGTGCTTAACAATATAATTTCCTTCAACAAATAACGGCCATACCGGTTGCAATGAAATAGGGTGATCTGTTAGCCGACAATGGAAGTCGAGATAGAATCTGGCTGCATCTTCATTAAATGCAGATGCAGAAACCACATAGAGACTCCAAGTTTCCAACCCGATTCGTTTTTGCATGATTTCTTGAATTCGCACGCTGCTGAATGACTTCCTATAGATGTAGCCACGTTTTAGCAGGTAGTATTCTTTACCAATCTCAACATCGGCATCATATGAGAGTTTTTTGCCGGAACCTTTTTCAAACAATGTGCCTTCCGGATCAATGCCTTTAATCTCTGCCGGCCAGAATTCACGTAATTTATCGTTTCCATTTTGGAAACTGAGAGTGTATTTTTCAAACGGCCTTTCACCGATAGGAAGATATGTAATACTGTCGTAGTTCAGTCGTTCTTTGGTATACACATAGGGTATATCAAATGCTCCCTTTGGTTTGATTTCTATACAAAAGTCCTTGCCGAGAGAACTTATTGGAGCACGAATCAAGCCGACTTCAAAGCTGAAAGAAGATGAGGATACGCTTGTAATACGGATTGGTAAATCGTGTTCCTGAGAACCGTAAGAGATTGAATATCCAGCTCCGAATGTGCGCTCAGGACAATCTTTGCTTTTCTCATAAGCACTGTGTTTGAAGTAGCGTATCCTAATATCACCGTCGGTAAGAATAACATACTGGCCACAGAGTTCACACATAAACAGGCCACTATGAGCAGATACAGTTCCACCCGGATGCAATCTGGCGGCTTGTTCTGCTGTAATTCGCTTCCAGCCATTATCCGACCACATACAGACATGTGTTAGTGAAGCCATATGCATTCCTCCTTATGTTGTTTTCTGGATTCCTCAAATTTTTTCATTCTGGCCTTACAATTTGAGAAGGATTTTACATTATCTTTTCTCTATTTTTTCTCACTTTCATCAAGCACAATCTCCATAATATCATCCACTCCACAATCCATCGCTGCACATATCTTAGCAAGCACTTCTGTAGTGACATGGCCGCCTTTGCCCATCTTGGTGACGGAGGCCGTACTGATACCGGCTTTCGCGCAGAGATCTTTTTTCTTCATATCTTTGTCGATCAGCATTTTCCAGAGCTTTTTATAACTGACTGCCATAAGGAATCTCCTCCTGATAAACAAAATGTGCCCCGCCGTTTGGCAGAGCACTGATTCATCATGCTTGCAGCCAAGCGCAACAGCGCTTAGCAGCGTTGTAAATAATTATGACACAAGTTTCGACAAATTACAATGCGAAATGATTTATCCGCATGATTTTGCAGAAATATTTTGGAAATAATCGCGTCCGTTGCCATTTCGGTAGCCCAGCTGTCTGTGCTGCTCTTGTTATCATCTCATTTCTCTGATTACAACCGAGGTTTATCAAAAACACAGGGTTTGGGAGTATCCCAAATGATAAAATTCACGCTTGGACGGAGGGGGGGCAGCGTGTGCATTTTTCCGGTGTGTACGGACACCGGATGTGCTTGCTATTCTTCAATACTCTCTGATCCGCGTTTTTCAAATTGTCCTGTTTATCGGTCGCACTCTATGATATACTGATAGCAAATCACCCGGAAAGGAGGGGCCTATGCATGGCAGTCAAACGCGTTTTTGCCGGTTACTATAAACGATACGACGGCAAGCGGATCTACGTTGTCCGCGTGGTAAAAGATATCGATACCGGCGAGGCTGTTGTGATCTGCAAGGATGCCAGCTTCATCCGGGAAGGCAATGAGGAATACTACACCATTCGCCTGGAGTCCTTCTGTGAGCAGGTGAATGTGGATGGTATTCTTAGAGATAAATACATCCGTCAGACCCGACGTGTGGTCGAACCGGAAATGATCGGAGAAGTAACAGAGGACGGCTTTCCGGAGCCCAAGAGCAAGCCCTTCACTTACGTTAATGACGAGTACGCGGAGCGCACCATCCGTTGCAGCAGAACCTACTATGAATACGCCAAGGACATCTGCGAAAACTACCGGATGGATCTGCGGCGATACAAGCTCATCCGGGAACGGAAGCAGTACATCGGCATATCCAACCGCGAGGCATATCAGGCCATGTGTGAGGATCTCGCATTTGCCCAGCAGTCGCTCAAAACGGTGCTCAACGACTACGCCGATCTCTTCCGGAAACGCTTTTCCGAGGGGCTGTCCATCCGCAAAGCAGCGGATGCCATGCAGCAGAATCGTGGCGTGATCGAGCGGCGGCAGGCCGCACTCTATCGGGCGTTCGCCCAGCTCTTGCAGCAGCGGGACGAGGCAGACGGTGTCTGTCGGCTGATGCAGAAAACTGAATACGATCAAAGAGATATAGAGGATTTGCTCGAATAATTGATGCAAAAACAAAGCGCTTGTCGTAGTGGCAGGCGCTTCTTTTTTGCCCTTTTTATGACAAAATCGTGACACCACGCATCATTTTGTCCGTTGGAAAGTAGAAAGGGCAATTTGAAGCAATGCACAGAGATTGTTTCACCGTCTCCGAAACTTTTTCGAGAAATCTGGGACAAAACCGGTCTCTGATTCTCTTAGCTAAGTAGAGGGGGAATCAGGAGCAAGAAAAGTTTTTTGAAAAAGGGTGCCAAGTTTTTGGGGAAAAAAGTCCGTTGTAAAGTAGAGAGGAAAACGTCTGTGAGACAAAATCGTGACACTCTGATTTATTTGGTCCGTTGGTTATATAGAAGGGGAAAATAATTTTCTCTCGACCCCTGTTTTTCTC
>ERZ779840.3096-NODE-3096-length-13526-cov-7.058273_pt1 | contig 13526 bp, 10 predicted proteins | sample MGYA00511561_ERZ779840 | MGnify/ENA primary metagenome ERZ779840 (study PRJEB29588, sample SAMEA2162036) | human gut metagenome | biome: human gut; feature: human-associated habitat; material: faeces | place: Denmark | collected 2008/2010 ...
GGGAGAGTGCCGAGAAACATCATGGCAATCCCGATAAAGAGAAGGACAAAGAGGCAACGCCCTTTCGATAATTAGTAATCAGAGTACAGGGGCGGCCAAGGCTGCCCCATTTACAGAATGGAGGAAACAGAATGGATATAGAAGCAGGAAAAACACTTACTAACGAGGAGGTCATAAGAGAACTTCTCGAATTATTAAAGAAGAATGCCATGAAAGAGCAGGCAAATGATGTATTTGAGATATGCAGTTATGTGGATGGACTGGAGAAAAAGATTGATTCCATGACGGAAGAACTCACCAACATGCAGAACCAGATCAAAGAAATGCAGGAAGATACACTTGTCAATAATGCTAAAAAGGCATTGTCGGAAGCACAGGAGCGACTTAATACCAGACGTGAGCAGATAAAGTCGCAGGTATTGGAAGTGAAAGCACAGGTCAAATCTACAGCAAAGAGCATAGTTGATGAAGCAAAGGCAAAGGGAAGAACTGCATTATACAGGGTGTCGGAGTTCTTAGGAATTAAGAAAAGGCTTCTTGATATCCGAGAGAATGTAAGAGGTGCAATCAAGACCACGGATAAGGATATAGCAAAGACAGCACTTCTTGCAAAAGGATTTCGTGAAGCCGGGCAGACAGCAGCCAATGCATTCCGTACTTTTGCAGATAAGCCGGAGGTGGATTATTCTCAGAAAGAGCAGAAACATCCCATTACAAAGGCGGTGCTGGCACCTATGAAAGCAGTGAAAAAGACGCTTGTATCAATGGAACTTCATTTGGATGCATCTATTGATAAGCTGGATAATCTGGCTATGAATGTGCAGCTTGATAAGGAAAAGCATATGGAGAATGAGAAGGAGCAGGAACAGACAGAACCGGAGAGGGCAGAAGCTGAGCAAGTAGAAGCAGAGATTGTATATGCACCAATGGTCGCTGAAACGCATGAGTATCAGTATAATGCAGATGCATTTGAGGCTAGAGGTGTGGATGAGGTGAAGCATGAAGCGGCACATAAGGAAGTATCGAAGGTAAGGGAAGATAAAGCCAGATAGATGTGAGGACGTGGAAGAGATTCTGCGTCCTTTTTTTGTACAGTTTCATCGAAATACAGAACATTAATTCGATGTGCAAGAGATTATTATTGGACAGTATAAAGAGGTATAAGTAAAGCATGAAAAGATACAGGAGTTTAGTAAAAATAAGTTGATTTTTAATGAAAATAATAGTAAAATTCTACTTTTGCCACTTGAAACAGTTGAAAAAGCCCGCAGACCGCGTATTTACTGGGGTTGCCAGGGCTTTCGTGACTAAAAGTATGGGGCAATATTTACTCCTTCGTGGTTTGATTTAAAATTTTTCTCATATTTTTTTGTGAAGCGATCTGATAGTCTGTACGAAAGCTGAATGCTTCGTGCAGATCGTCCGTCAAATCGGTTTTTGTGTATGTTGGAATGTAGCCTTCTCCTGGAGCGGTCATAATATTCATAGTTCTTAATGCAGAAACTAGCTCCTCGCATGTATATTTTTGTTAAGTTTCTTTTCCGAAATTCTGTAAATGACAAGAGCTGTAAAACATGTAGTGAAATGTGCTGTAATCCTGTCCTTTTTTGAAAGGTAAACCGGACGTGCTTTAAACTCTGTTTTCATAATCCTGAAGCATTCTTCAATTTCCCAGTGCCTCCGGTTGATTTTTATTATGTCTGAAACATTATCCTCAAGGTTGGTACAGACAGCATAAAAACCATCGTATTTGGCTTCACTGTCGATTTGATTCTGATCAAGCGATGTTACTGTTTTTTCGGCTATTTCACCGTCTGTGGTACAATGTTTCTGGTTTACAAGGTGTTTTGGATCATTTGCATTTTTCTTTGAAAGAGATGATGGATTTTCAACATATTTTTTTGCCCTTTCAATCTGCCGTTCCCTTATACGGCGCAGGTAATTACGGTATTTGATGGAGTATGTAACTATCAGATGCTGTTCAATGCCGTCTTAGTTAATCCAGCGGTCTTTGTAAAATATTTTGTCGAAATCTTTTTCATCATACAGTTCGGAAATTTTATATGATATATTTTTCTTGTCACCGGGAATGTACCATCTGTCATCACCAAGACAGAAATCCTGTAAAAATCCTTTGAGTTTTTTAATTGACTGTGTTGTCACAAAACTGCGATCCTGTTTATTGTTGAACTGCCTGTTTGCCGTCGAAGAAAGCCCGGCATCGGTACATACAATGAATTCTGATGTTTCGAAATCACTGATGATTTTTTCTTCAAGCGGTGTCATTGAAGGTTGCTCATTCTTATTGCCATCAAAGACTGAGAATGAAAGAGGAATGCCATCAGCATCCATGAATAATCCCATCTGAACGATTGGATTTGGACGGTGTTCTTTTGAAATTCCATATTTTCTGAAATCATCATCTTCCTCAATTTCGAAGTAAAAGTTTGTGCAGTCATAGTAAAGAACTTTCTTTTTTCTTTCGATAACTGATTGTGAATTTTTGTAAAGTTCAGACTGGAAAAAATCGTTTTCTTTGCAATAACTTCAAGGGAACGGTACACCTGATACAGGCTGCATTCAGGAGGCTCGAGAAAGTTTCTGGAACTTTCAAATGATGAAAGTTTTGAGCCAGGTGCAATAATTCTTGAAAACACAAGCATGGAAAGAATGTCATTTAAATCATAGTCAAATTTGTATTTTTCAGATATCCGGGCACAGATTTTATCCAGCCCGAGGGAATAATAAATGTCCTGGAGAAAAGATAGCCGATGTTGCATGAACGGCGTTTATTTTTTTCTATAAGCGTGGATTAGGAATATTTCATGACTACATTCTGTCTGGCAGCCTTTTCCTCGGCAGTACGCTGTGCGGCATACTGTTTTGCTCATTCTAAAGGCTCCATGTCACCGCATTTTTCTTTGATTTCATCGTAGGTGTCGATTTTTTCAATAGTTTTTGTGGTGGTTTTGCTGCCAATCCTAACAGATTTGCTGAGATAGTAGATTGTTGTATTGTTGGATTTTGATATGCTTACTTTCATGATAACACCTCCGTCATTTCTATTATAACATATATGCACACATAAAAATGTAAAAAATTTGACAAAAAATACAGGCTTATCAAGGCCTGCCACAATTTTTCTTTTATTCAACTGTCAAATTCCCGAGACATACTTTTTTATTTAACATTCACTTTTTAATAAAAATACTTGACAATATTTAATAGAGTACTATAATTATAATGGAAGATAATATGGAAGATATGTCAATGCTATACTAGTTTATAATATTACTAAACGATGATATTACTATTTTTTCTAAAAATATGCATTGAATATCGTTTGGCAAACTTATAGAAATATGAGGACGCAAAGCTAGAAGTCTAAAGAGTGAGGAATAATCAATGATAGTTCGGCTGCTACATTTGGTAGTAGCTTTTTTTGTGCTTAAAACAGAAGCATCATATATCTAAAAATAAATGATTAAGCTTGATGATATAAGATAAAGTTAAGGAGAATATGAAGCTAGTAAAATTTAAGGAAGATAATTTGGTTCTAGGGATTGGAATATTAGATATTGACGATGTTTCAGAAAATCAATATAAAAAATGGGAGAAACAAATATCTGAAAATAGAAAAAAAAGAGTAGATTGCTATAAAAAAAGCATAGATAAAAAAAGGTGTGTTTGTGCTGAAATACTTATTAAAGAGTTGGGATTTTATTTTTTAAAATCACGTAAAAAAGAACTAAATTTGCTAAAGGGAAAAAATGGAAGACCTTTTTTGGAAGGAGTAGATTGTTCGATTAGTATTAGCCATTCGGGGAAATATGTAGTTGGAATAATATCTGAGGTAGAAGTTGGTATAGATATTGAGAAAATGAGCGATCAACAATGGCTTACTATAAATCATATTTTAGGGGAAAAGGACTTAGAATATATTCGAGGTCAAGAGAAGAAACTCGAACAATTAAGTAAAAGTCAGAATGAACGATTTTTTGAGGTGTGGACGACGAAAGAGGCCTATTCAAAAATGTGTGGTACAGGACTTACTAAGTATATATTTTCGATTTCGCATACTGATATTGTTTCAAAAAGTATTTTATTTGATGAGTATGTAGTTAGCTATATTTATAGAAGGAAGACTGATGTATGAAGATAATTAGTAATGAGTATGTGGATGGGATAAATAGCTTACAGGATTTATTCAAAATATGCTGTAAAGAAAATAATGAGTTGACAGCAATTAAGATTCGAAATAAGGATGAAATCAAAGAGATTTCATATAAAAAAGCGTGGAGTGATGCTTGTGGAATTGCTGAAGACATTATGGAACGAGGATTTATTGAAGAGTACATCCCGTTATTAGGAAGCTTTAGTTATGGGTGGCTAGTTTTTTATATGGCGGTAACGATATCTGGAAATATTGTTGTGCCATTTGAAAGTGCCAATGAAGATTTGTATGAAAAAATCGAAGAATTAAATATTAAGACGATATATGCAGATAGCAAAATAATAAAAAAAGGAACCTTAAAGAATAGAACTGAATTAATATATAGCAATTGTGATGCTGATGGTGTAATTGATATTAGTCAATATGAAAAGGAAAATGAAGTGCTTAAATTACCTAACATAAATGCAGAACAGACGGCAATGGTCGTTTTCACATCAGGAACAACAGGAAAAGCAAAAGGTGTTGTTCTCACACATAAAAACATAATTGCAGATACGAAAAATTGTATGACATATTTTGAGGATGTTCCAAATGAGAGTAGTTGTACAATTCCGATTTTGCCAGTGACTCATATGTTTGAGATTACAGTAGGAATTTTAACTGCGTTTTATTACGCAATCCCATTGTGTTATGGCGGCGGATTAAAATTTTTCTCTAAGAATATGAAGGTGTTTAAGCCAGATGTTATGGTTATGGTTCCATTAATAGTTGAGAATTTACATCAAAAAATTAACAAAGATGTTGGTATAAGAAAAAAGATAAAAAGAGTAATGTTTTTATCAAATATATTAAGGAAATTCGGATTAGATTATCGAAGAAAATTTTTTGCAAAGGTGCTTGATGAATTTGGTGGAAATTTGTCCGTAATTATATGTGGTGGTGCATATTTAAACAAAAACATTATTAAATGGTGGGATGGAATTGGTGTAGATATCAGATGTGGATATGGTATTACGGAATGCAGTCCAGTTATTTCCTGCAATTATCCGAAACATAGTCGAAAGAATTCCGTAGGAAAAATATCTTCAAATTCTAATTATATGGTAAAGATTATTGATGATGAAATTTGTGTGTCTGGGGATATTGTTTTTAAGGAATATTTAAATAATAAGACAGATACAAAAGTTGCTTTTCATGGCAATTATTTCAAAACGGGAGATCTTGGCTATGTAGATAAGGATGGATATATATACATAACAGGAAGAAAGAAAAATCTCATCATTTTAGCAGATGGTAATAATGTGTCACCAGAAGAAATAGAAGCATATTTTGCCGATGAATTATTAATAAAAGAAATGATAGTTGCATTGAAAAGATTTGATGATAATGAGTACATTACAGCATTTATTAATATTAATGAAGAATATGCTAATGAAGTAGATGATATAGATGCTGAAATTGGAAAGATAGTAGAAACCGTAAACTATAAGCTTCCAGCATATAAACGAATTAAGAAAATAGAGATAGTTGAAGAATTTGAAAAAACGTATTTGCAAAAAATAAAAAGATATAAGTATCAGCAATAGAAGAGGAGGATAATATGTTTAACAAAATTGTGGATTTTTTAGAGGAATATTACGCAATAAGCAAGGACAACATTACAATGGAAAGTCAATTCGAAACGGATTTGGGGTTATCTTCTTTCCAACTTGTTGAAATGTGTGTGGACTTGGAAGAACAGGCGGGAATAGAGTTGGATGAAGATGAATTGGCAAATGTAATCACTGTTGGAGATTTAGCGCGTCTGCTAGACAGATAGGAGAGATAAAATGAATTTATTATGGAGTAATTACAACGAAAATGTGAAATTAAAAGCCGATAAGGTGATTTTTAGAGAGGCTAAATCAGGGAAGACTATCACCTTCGAAGAGTTGGAGAAGGAATCTGAAAAAATTGCGGACTATATTGAAGCAAATGGTGAAAAATATGGAAAATATGTTGGTGTTAGCTCAAAAAAAATAATTAATTCTCTTGTGACAATGGTTGGCGTAATGAAGACAGGTCGAGCATATATTCCAATTGACGATAATATGCCAGTTGAAAGAAGAACATACATTCTTAGCCAAATTAATAATAGTTTTTGTGATTATGAAGAAGCGATGAAGGAAGATATTCCTCATGTAAAGAGAAACATTGAGGACATAGACATGGATGAATCTGCATATATTATTTACACATCAGGTTCAACAGGAGCTCCTAAGGGTGTAGAGATTAGCTATGCAAGTGCAATAAATACAATTTTATCCGTTAATAGCAATTTTGGAGTTGATGACAGTGATGTGCTCATTAATCTTGCTCCATTTGATTTTGATTTATCTGTTTATGATATTTTTTGTACGTTAATGATTGGTACAAAGCTAATTATCACACAGGATGGCAGAGATATTGAATTAATAAGAGAAATGCTTATTAATGAAAAGGTAACTGTATGGAATTCAGTTCCAATGGTTATGGAAATGTTAATTACATACTTGCAGTTTAGATACCCAGAAGATGAAATTTCTAATATGAAAAATATCTTTTTAAGTGGAGATAAAACGTATGTCAAGTTGGCACATAAGATGAATAAAGTATTTCCAAATTCTGAAATTGTCAGTATGGGAGGGGCAACTGAATGTGCCATTTGGTCAAATTATTTTAAATTTAGTGAATTAATGACAGAAGAGGAAATAATACCATATGGATATGCGTTAGATAACCAGACATTAATGGTTTTAGATGAAAATCTTAAAAAATGTGAACCTGGTATTGAAGGTGAAATTGTTATAGGTGGAGAAGGAGTTGCAAAAGGTTACTATAAGGATTTAGAAAAAACAAATAAGTCATTTGTTTTTTTAGAGAATTTTGGAAGAGTCTATAAGACTGGTGATAAGGGAGTTCTCACAGAGCACGGATATATTAATTTCCTGGGACGTTTCGATAGGCAAAGAAAGGTACGTGGTTATCGAATCGAATTAGAGGAGATTGAGAATACATTGGAAGATATTACGGGACTTAGATGTGCTGTTGGAATCATAAACGACAGCATTGTTGCGAAGGTTGTGAAAGATTCAAATCTTATTATTAAGGATATTGAAAGCAAATTAAAGATTAGACTTCCACATTATATGTGTCCTAGCAAAATTGAATTTGTTGATAATATTCCGGTTACTAAAAACGGAAAAGTAGATTATAAATTAATTTTTTGTAATGAGGAATAGACAATGTATGAAAATGATTTAGGCAGATTACTGGGAATAAACAAAAATAATTTTAGAAATCACGAATATGTATTACAGGTGTGCATAGAATATTCGGAAGCAGAAGTGGAATACGGATCACTTAAAGAAATTGTGGACAATCTTATAAGCGAATCGAAAGTATTTACAACTGTAATGAAATTTGATGAACTGGGAAAATTTAGTTTAGAAAATAAGCAGTTTGAATATCATAACATTGTTGAGAAAGATATTACTGATGTTAAGAATGAGGATTTAGTTAGAATTGAGGAAGAGATTAGAAATGATGTTAGTTGGTTAGAGGAAAATAGCTATTTATACAGATGTGTATTTGCAAAGAATGAAAAAGAAAAAAATGTGCGTGTGTTTTTTGCATTTCATCACTGTATTATGGATGGTTTGGGTATTTTCAATTTCTTAGAACGTATTCAGAAAAGAATAGCAGGTGAAACTGTCGAAAAATATGAGGACGGTAATGAATTTGTTTTTTCTGAGAAAAGTATAGAAAAGAATAAGAAATATTGGGCACAAAAGATTGAGAAATATGAGGATAATATTTGTACAAAAGCTTTAGAAAATATAGGGACAATTGAACTAGTTTTTTCTAAAGAAGAGAATGAACGTATAAAATCTTGTAAAAAAGATATTATGATGGCAACATTGCTCGGAATTGCAAGAACCTATCCTATTTTTGATTATAATAACAGCACTGACGTTATTATCGATTTTGCTACAAATTTGAGAAAAAGAATTAGTACAAATGAGTTGGGTATGTATGTAAACATAATGCCACTTTTTGCAGATAATTTCTTCGATAATACGTTGAGTGAAGCTTCTTTGTTATTGAGAAAAAAATTGATTGGTATATTTAAGCATGCAGAATATCCAGTTAATGAAGTTGGAAAGACTTTTTCTAATGTAATGTTTTCATACATTCCATTATCACAATATGAATATTTGAATAAGTATTTTGTTGAGGGTAAAAAGTTTTCTTGGCTTGATACGGGAAGAGGACCATATGACTTTGCGTATTCATTATTTGATGGTGACGACTATGTGAGATTACGAATTGATTATAAGAACAATAAATTCAGCCGTGATGAAATGGAAGTTTATATCAAATGGTTAAAAGATTATGTAGTTGATTATCTTTCGATGGATGATTTGAGAAAAGATGGATTGAAATTGTCAGATTGGGTTCCAGCGATATTTAACAGAAGTATAGTTCTAAATGAATTGAATAAGGTCTCTTTCGAGGAATTATTGAATTATACCTTTAATAATAATCTTGACAGATGCGCATTTACAGATGGAAATAATTCTATTTCGTACGGAGAAGTTGCATATAACATAAAGAAAATAGCAGCGGAATATAAAGAAAAAGCAAAAGATTGTGAAGTGATTTTTATATATGGACAACCTGATTTAGAGATGTTTGTAATGATGGTAACTTCTATATATTTAGGAATACCATATGTTTTTTCGGGACCAAAAATTCCAATCAAAAATGTACAATATTTGAACCGGGAATTTAAAAATATTTTCTTTAGTAATGTCGAGTTAGATGGAATTGAAATTGAAGCATACCCTGAGATAGTTTATGGCAAGAAGGATGAAATTTGTTTCGAAAATCCGGGACATGATTTGCTTACATATTTCTGCACATCTGGAACAACTGGAGAACCAAAGATTATACCAGATAAGAGAACTGGAATGGCAAATCTCATTAATAATAAGTCAAATACATATATTGAAGAGGGCGATGTTTCATTACTAATTTCTTCTGTAACTTTTGATTTGACAATAGATCCAATTTATAGATCATTATTAAAGAGTGGAACTATAGTAATTGTTGAGATTGAAAAGCTGTTTAATAAAGATTATCTTTTGGATTTAATTGAAAAAACAGGAGCGGATACTTTATTAGGTACACCGTCTGCATTATCAGGAATATGTGATGAAGCTTATGAAAAATTAACAAAAGTTGGTAGTGTGGGTGAGACTTTAACAAAAGCGTTAGCTAATAGATTAAATTCTTTTGAAAATATTCGATTGTTTAACTGTTATGGTCCAACTGAAGCAACATGTTATTGCCATTTGGTTGAAATTACAGGGATAAATTATTCTGAAAAAGAGGAAGTATCGATTGGATATGTGATAGATGGAATGGAATCCATAATAGTAGATCCGTTTGATTGTGAGATTCCAGATGGCCTTCAGGGTGAGATGCTTTTATCAGGAGTTGGAGTGTTAGATGACTACTACAACTACAAAGGAAAAGATAAAGTATTTTCTAATGTATATGGAAAACGCTGGTATCATTCTGGTGATATGTGTCGACTTATAAATGGTCTATACTACTATATTGCTCGTAAGGGGAAACAGGTAAAAATTAATGGATACAGAGTAGAATTGTCTGCTATTGAAAAGAAGTTAGAGAACTATCTTAAAGAAGCGTTTAAGTTAGTATTAATTAATGGAATTCTAGTGGTATTTTGTGAGGGCAAAATTGCAGATGTTCAGGACAGAATGCTGCAAGAATTACCATCATATATGGTCCCTAAGAAATTTATATATGTAGAAAAGCTTCCAACAAATAAGAATCAGAAGGTAAATATAAAAGAATTAATTGAAATATACAAAGACAATATGAACACTTCAGTTAATTTATCAGAAATGGATGAAATTGAAAAAAATATTTATTCAGTATTTGCTGAAATCGTAGGAATTAATGGTTTTGGTTTGGATGATTCATTATATGAGTTGGGTGGAAATTCTTTCACAATTATTCAGATAAGTAACAAGCTTAAGGAAAAATATTCATGCATAGATTTCGAAGTTGTAATGGAATATATGAATGTTAGACAATTGGCAGATTATATTAGAAAGAACCAAAAGTCAGAAGAAGATTATAAGTTTAGCTATGATGTAATTGATGAGTTTAAGGTCAATGGCATGCAGAAGTCAATGATTCTTAAGCAGATAATGAATCCAAAGGATACTTCATATCATATTGGAGCTCTAATTAGTGTTGAAAATTTGAAGGTATCTATGGAAGAAATAATGGAATATTGTAGGAATGAAAATGAATTTCATTATAATGTAGCATACCACGATAATGAGTTCTTCCTTAAGTATAACAAAGAATTTGCCCCCGCTCATAATAGTATAGAAATAATGAATCTGAATGAATTATCGGAACATGTTAAGCCATTCGATTTGTTTAAAGATACATTAATTAGATATAGCGATGTAATTATTAGTGGTAAGTTGGAATACTACCTGTTTGAGATGCATCACATTGTTTCAGATGGATTTACATTGCAGAATTCCTTAAACGAATTATTGAATGGTATAAAAGTAGAAAAAAGAGTTTCATTCTGGTCAGCTTTGGAATATTTATCTGGAAAAGAAAAGCAATCTATTGAAGCGAGTGCGAAGTTTATTAACAATCTAATAAATGCTGTGTCTTCAAATTTTGTTATTCCAAAACAGGAGAAAACTATTCAAAAACATTATGTTTTTGATGAAGCGTGTGTTGGCATTTTACGTCAATATGTTCAAGATAATTCTTTATCTATGCAGGCAAGTTTAAGCTCGTTGATTGTAAATTCCTTAGGTGAATGCCAATATATTGAAGAGCAAGAAAAAATTATCGTAGGTACTCCAGTTAATTTGAGAAACTGTGTAGAACTTGAAAATACATATGGTCCATTGATTCAGATGATGCCGTTTATTGTCACTCCAGGGGTAAATGTTGAGGCTATGATAGAAACCAAAATTGCAATTAATGATACTTTAAAAAATAAGTTTTTACCATATGATTACATCGTCGGAAAATACGGAGCAAATCTATTTGAACTGGTTATAACAGCATTTAAAAAATATGATAACTTATCTAGCGACGAATATAATCAGAATGTAGCTATTTACCCTGATAAATTTGGAAGTACAATGTTCATTTATGAGGGAAATAATGAAATTGAATTAGTATTGTCCAGCTACTATCTTACCGAAGAAATGATGGACAATATGATTAATAAGGTAATTAGTAATATAAAAGATTTAGGAAAGGTAAAAGAAAATGAGAAGTAAAGTAAGAGATTTATGGAAGGAAGTATTAAACAATGAGGAGATTGATGAGAATGTTTCATTCTTTGAAAATGGTGGAGATTCATTAAAGGCCATGAAGATGTTACAGATGTTAGATGAGGAATATGATATCAAAATGGATATGATGAGTTTCTTTCAGAATCCAACAATTGATAATATTTGCCAGTGTTGTGAGTGATTAGTGAAAAAATATAGTTGTTTGGTAGAGTGTGTATGAAAAACAATAGATTAGTAAAGTTAAAGAGTGGAACTACAGATAAAGCAATAGTTTTTATACATGATGGATGTGGTGAGGTAATTCAGTATCTTGAAATATGCAAAGGGATAAGTGATAAGTATTCTGTATATGGAATGAGAGTCGGAATAGAGAATTTAAATTATTCTGCTGAAGTGAAGAATATAGAGAAAATGGCAAAGTATTATTTGGAACTATTAGAGTCGGAAGGCGTTTCAAATATTTATGCAATTCTTGGCTTTTGCATAGGAGGAAAGATTGCATTTGAGATGTGTAAGCAGTTAAATCAGAAGGTTGAACATCTTATACTTTTAAATGCTATTCCACCAAATCAGCGAAGAAAAGAAAATGATTTCGAATTTAAAGATGAATATCACTTTATAAAAAAGAGATGTATTTTTTTCCATTATAAAAACAAAAAGCAAAAGGATACGGAAGATTTATGGAAGAATTTTTCAGAATTCTTGGGAAAAAGAAAAGTATTATTTTTTGTTATGAAATCGCTTCTCCCTGCGTATATAAGAAATATTATTATTCATTTCCAGTGCAAGGATAATTCAGAGGAAGTGATTAAGTATATTAATCTGGTTAGAGGATTTGAAGAAACGCACTACCGTTATATAGTGGACGACCTGATGACCTTAACAGAGGTATCGTGTTTTTATGCGGAAAAAGAAAGTGCATATAATTACAACAAATGGGACAGCGTTTGTTCAAAGATTAAGTTTATTGGTGTAGATTCAGATCATATTAATATGTTATCGCCACAGAGTATTAATTTTATGAACGAGCAGAGACTTAGCGCAATATGGGGATAAGAATATCCCCATAAAAATGAAAGGAAAATGTACATTGGAATAATGTACTAGGTGTATTTATGATTCGTGTGGAAGAATTATGGAAAAGCTATTCAAATGCTTCAGGTAAATTTGATGTGTTAAAAGGAATTTCAATAGATATTCCAAAATCTAAATTTGTTACTATTTTAGGACCAAGTGGTAGTGGTAAGACAACATTATTAAATGTTATTGCAGGTTTAGAGCAGTTTGATAGCGGAAAAGTATACTGGGAAGAGGATTATATTGGAAACTTAAAGAAAAAGAAATTAGAAAAGTTACGTGTAGAAAAAATAGGTTATGTATTTCAGGAGTATTTTTTGTTAAATAATCTTTCGCTATTAGAAAATGTTTATATAGCTGCAAAGTTGACAAACAATACAAAGGAAGATGCTAAAGCTGCACTTGAATTGGTGGGATTAGGAGATCATATTCATAAATTACCTGATCAGTTATCAGGTGGACAGAAGCAGCGTGTTGCAATTGCAAGAGCAATAGTGAAGAAACCTAAGATTCTTATTTGTGATGAGCCAACAGGTGCACTGGATACAAAGAGTAGTTGTATGGTTCTTAAGATAATTAAAAAAATACAAAAAGAACAGGGTACAACTGTAATCATGGTAACTCATAATGAAAAAATAGCAAAAATATCAGATTGTGTTATTTCTTTAAAGGATGGAAAAATCAGAAATGTTGAAGATATTGATGCGGTTGAAGTATCAGAGGTGGATTGGTAATAATGGAAACAACCAAGTTTTTAGGAAAATCAATTTTAAAAAATAAAATACTAATTATATCTATCATAGTTCTCTTAAGTAGTATTTTGTTTCTATATAATTATTTATTTTTAGGAGTTTTAGACGTTAATAATAACTATGAAAGCATGAAGG
>ERZ779840.3114-NODE-3114-length-13475-cov-8.288748_pt1 | contig 13475 bp, 10 predicted proteins | sample MGYA00511561_ERZ779840 | MGnify/ENA primary metagenome ERZ779840 (study PRJEB29588, sample SAMEA2162036) | human gut metagenome | biome: human gut; feature: human-associated habitat; material: faeces | place: Denmark | collected 2008/2010 ...
GTCTGCTGAGCGAGGACACCACCTGCTTCGCTTTCCTGGCAGGCCACGAGTCCTTTGCTGCTGCTGAGGGTGCTATCGGCATCGCCCGCACCGCAAACAAGGTCCGCAAGACCCCCCTGCGCGTCATCCTGAACGGTCTGGGCAAGGACGCAGCTTACATCATTTCCCGTATCAACGGCTTCACCTATGTGCAGACCGAGTACGATATCCCCACCCAGACCCTGACTGTGGTCAAGGAGATCCCCTTCTCCGAGGGTGAGCGCGCAGCCGTTAAGTGCTACGGCGCGAACGACGTTATGGAAGGCGTTGCCATCATGAAGAAGGAGGACGTGCAGTGCTCCATCACCGGCAACTCCACCAACCCCGTCCGCTTCCAGCATCTGGTTGCTGGCACCTACAAGAAGTGGGCTATCGAGAACGGCAAGAAGTACTTCTCCGTTGCTTCCGGCGGCGGCACCGGCCGTACCCTGCACCCCGATAACGTGGCTGCAGGCCCCGCAAGCTACGGCCTGACCGACTCTCTGGGCCGCGTGCACGGCGATGCTCAGTTCGCAGGCTCCTCTTCTGTGCCCGCACACGTTGAGATGATGGGTCTGATCGGCATGGGCAACAACCCCATGGTCGGCGCTACCGTTGCCTGCGCTGTTGCTGCAGCTCAGGCCAACGCCTAATCTTTTCCTAAGTTTCAGCGAGGGGAAGCTGCTCTCCGAATGAGCAGCTCCCCCTTTTTTGCTGATAGATATCCGAACACAAGCAACCCAAAATAAGAAGGATGAAACAATGAAAAAGAATCAGATCCGCAAGAGCGTGGCTGCGCTGGCCATGGCGGTTGTTGTGGGTGTCAGTCTGCTGGGCTACGGCTGCGGCAGCAAGTCTGCCTCCTCCACCGCAGGCGTGTCCGGCGAGTTCACCGGTACAGCCAAGGGTATGGGCGGCGATGTTACCGTCACTCTGACTTTGACCGACGGCAAGATCACCGGCTGTACCGCCGAGGGTAAGGATGAGACCCCCGGCATCGGCACTATGGCTCTGGAACAGCTGCCCGGCGCGATTGCCGAGAGCGGCAGCATTGCCGTGGACGGCGTGGCCACTGCAACCATCACCTCCGACGCCATCAAGGAGGCTGCTGCTGCCGCTCTGGTCGCAGCCGGCCTGAACGCTGATGACTACAAGACCGAGGTCAAGGCCGACACGACCAAGGCCGAGGACTCCACCATTGATGCAGATATTGCCATCGTGGGTGCAGGCGGTGCAGGTATGACTGCTGCCATCACGGCTGCTGCCGAGGGCAAGAGCGTGGTCATTCTGGAGAGCCAGCCCATGGTGGGCGGCAACTCTGTGCGCGCTACCGGCGGCATGAACGCTGGTGACACCGTGTATCAGGACGAGAACGAGTTCGGCGAGTCCGCAGGCGTGGAAAAGACCCTGAAGACCGCTGCTGAAAAGTACGCCGACAACGCTACCATCACCGCTCTGGCTAAGACCGTCTCCGAGCAGTGGGCTGCTTATCAGGCAGACCCCAAGGGCTACTTCGACTCTGTGGAGCTGATGGAGCTGGACACCATGATCGGCGGCAAGGGCATCAACGACCCTGCTCTGGTGGAGACTCTGTGCTCTAACAGCGCTGACGCCATCGACTGGCTGGACGAGCACGGCATCACCCTGCACAGCGTTTCCAGCTTCGGCGGCGCATCCGTCAAGCGTATCCACCGCCCCGTGGATGCTGAGGGCAAGACCCTTTCTGTGGGCTCCTACATGATCCCCCTGCTGCAGGAGAACTGCGACAAGGCCGGCGTGCAGACCCTGCTGAACACCACCGCTACCGAGCTGCTGACCGATGCAAACGGCGCCGTTGTGGGTGTGAAGGCTACCGGTTCCACCGGCGAGACCATCACCGTGAATGCCAAGGCTGTGGTGCTGACCACCGGCGGCTTCGGCGCAAATCTGGACATGGTCACCGAGTACAAGCCCGAGCTGAAGGGCTTTATGACCACCAACGCCGCAGGCGCACAGGGTCAGGGCATTGAGATGGCTACCGCTGTGGGCGCTGACACCGTGGACATGGATCAGATCCAGATCCATCCCACCGTGGAGGCTAACACCGCTGCCCTGATCACCGAGGGTCTGCGCGGCGACGGCGCTGTGCTGATCAACGCCGAGGGCAAGCGCTTCATCGACGAAGTGGGCACCCGTGACGTGGTCTCTGCTGCTGAGATCGCTCAGACCGGCAGCTACAGCTGGCTGGTGGTCGATCAGGCTATGGTCGATGCTTCCAGCGTCATTCAGGGCTACATCAAGAAGGGCTACACCGTGACCGGCCAGACCTACGAGGAACTGGCAAAGGCTATGGGCGTGGACGAGGCTGCTTTTGCCGAGACCATGAAGACCTGGAACGGCTACGTTGAGGCCAAGAACGATCCCGACTTTGGCCGCACCAGCTTTGCAAAGGCTCTGGATACTGCTCCCTACTATGCTATCAAGGTCACCGCAGGTGTGCACCACACCATGGGCGGCCTGAAGATCAACACCAACACCGAGGTGCTGAAGGCTGACGGTTCTGTGATCCCCGGCCTGTTCGCAGCAGGTGAGGTGACCGGCGGTGTGCACGGTGCAAACCGTCTGGGCGGCAACGCTGTGGCCGACTTTACCGTCTTTGGCCGCATTGCCGGTGCTGCTGCCAGCAAGTACGCTGCATGAGCATAAAGCAAAAAAATTCTGACACCGCCGCCCCCAAGGGCAGCGTGTGGAAGAAAAATGTGATCTTTGCACTGGTGGTGCTGGCGCTGGCCGCAGGTGTTTTTCTTGCGGTGCGGGCGCAGCACCCCGCCAAGGGCAGCGGCCTGCAGGCCGTTGTGGATTTCGGTGACGGCGTTACCGAGACTTTGACCCTTGCGCAGGATCACGATTACCTGTACGAGGTAGGGGACTACATCGTGCACCTGCAGGTAAAGGATGGTGCCATCGCGTTTTTGGATAGTCAGTGCCCGGATCATGTCTGTGAGCAATTCGGCTGGCTGGACAAGGACGGCGCATGGGCCGCCTGTGTGCCCGCAGGGGTGTATGTGGTGGTAGAGCCCACCGCAGACGCAGGGTAAAAACAAAGGAAACAGCACCCGGAGGGAAACCTCCGGGTGCTGTTTTTTGCTTGAATAAAAGCCATTCTTTGTAAAAAAAGTCTGAAACTTTGTGGAAATGCCGTGAAACGAAAATTGGACGCTTGTTTATCGGGGCAAAATGCGATACACTACAAATAAGAGTTTCTGACGGGTGCTTTTGCAAAAAGCACCTTGTCATAAAAGAACCTAGGAGGAACGGCAAGAATGATCTGGAACAAGTCTAAACAGCCCGCCGACCCGCAGCAGGACGCAGCGGCTGCACCGAAAAAAGGCGGCGCGGCGGCGTTTGCCAAAAAGAACTGGAAGTGGCTGGTGCCGGTAGCTATTGTGGTGCTGGCAGGCGGCTGGTGGCTGCTGAAGCCCAAGAGCGCAAAGCCCGCAAACGTGGATACTTCCTATACGGAAGCAGCGCCCGAGACCCGGGATGTCTCCAACACGCTCAGCGGCACCGGCACGTTGAAGCCCGCCAATACTTACAGCGTCAAGTCGCTGGTGACCGGCAAGGTGCTGACCGGCAGCTTTGAAGAGGGCGATATCGTGGAAGAGGGCACTGTGCTGTACACGGTGGATTCCTCCGACGCCACCACCAAGGTGGAGCAGGCAGCTATCACCCTGCAGCAGGCGCAGCGCAGCTACGATAAGACCGCAGACCGCCAGTATGTCCGCGCCGAGGTGGCGGGCGTCGTCAGCAGCCTGAAGGTGAACAAGGGCGATGAGGTAAAGAGCGGTCAGGAGGTGGCCGTGGTGCGGGACAGCTCCAAGATGAATCTGGTGCTGGAGTTCCCGGCTGCGGATGCCGCCAATTTCTCGGTAGGGCAGACCGCCGAGGTGACGCTGGACGGTACCTTTGAGGTGCTGCCCGGCATTATTACCTCTGTGACCGGCACCGATGCCCTGAGCACCGGCAATCTGCTTACCCGCACCGTGACCCTCTCGGTGTCCAACGCAGGCGGTCTGACCACGGCACAGGCGGCAACGGCTACTGTCAACGGGGTCAGCTCCATTGCAGCGGCAAACTTCCAGTATCAGGCCGAGCGCACCCTGACTGCGCTGTCTTCCGGTACTGTCACCGCCATCAATGTGCGGGAGGGTGGCAGCGTGAACAAGGACGATATCATCCTGACCCTCAGCGGTGAGGACCTGACCGAGTCCATCCAGTCTGCCTCCGAGACCCTGCGCGGTGCGGAGCTGTCCATGCAGAATATGCAGGACGCTATGGATAACTACACCATCACCTCACCCATCAGCGGCACCATCATCGAAAAGAATGCCAAGGTGGGCGATGCCCTGAGCACCGGCAGCGACCTGTGCACCATCTACGACCTGAGCTATCTGGAAATGACCATCAACGTGGACGAGCTGCAGGTCAGCAGCCTGAAGGTGGGGCAGACCGTACAGGTGACCGCAGACGCCGTGAAGGATAAGACCTACGAGGGCGTGGTCACCCGTGTGTCCATGAAGGGCGATACCAGCGGCGGCACCACCACCTACCCGGTGACCGTACGCATCGACGAGACCGATGGTCTGCGCCCGGGCATGAATGCCAACGCCGAGATCGTGGTGGCACAGGCGAAAAATGCGCTCACGGTGCCTAACGCCGCCATCGTGCGGGGCAATTATGTGCTGGTGCGGCAGGACTCGCCCAGTGCCGTGAACGCCGATGCCTCCATGAGCGCACCGGAGGGCTATGTGTACGTCAAGGTCAAGACCGGTGTCAGCGACGATAACTATACGCAGGTGACCAGCGGCCTGTCCGAGAGCGATACCATCGCCTACGACCCCAGCTCTGTGAGCAGCGACAGCTACTACGACTACGGCTCTGGCGGCTATGACGATATGGACGGCGGAGAGCTCGAGGATGCCGGAAACAACGCAGACCTCACTGAGGGCGGCGAGGAGACGCTACCGGAGGAGACGGAAAACGGTGAAGCCCCCGCAGCGGACGCTGAAGAGCCGGCAGACGACATCGACCCCGCCGAGGCCGGCGCGGTCGTGGTGGATTGACGCAGGAGGGATGAATGAGCGCTCTGATCGAGTTTGATGAAGTCTGCAAATATTACCAGATGGGCGATACCACGGTAAAGGCTGCCGACCACATCACCATGAAAATCGAAAAAGGCGAGTTCGTGGCCATCGTGGGCCAGTCCGGCTCGGGCAAATCCACCTGCATGAACATCATCGGCTGTCTGGATGTGCCTACCTACGGCACCTACCGGCTCAATGGCCGGGATGTGGGCAAGATGAACCGCAACGAGCTGGCCGCTGTCCGCAACGAGATGCTGGGCTTTATCTTCCAGCAATACAATTTGCTGCCCAGGCTGAACCTGATGGAAAACGTGGAGGTGCCGCTGGTGTATGCGGGCATCTCCCGCGCCGAGCGCCACATCCGCGCCCGGGAGGTGCTGGAGCAGGTGGGGCTTGGCGACAAGCTGAAAAACCGCCCCAACCAGCTTTCCGGCGGCCAGCAGCAGCGTGTGTCCATTGCGCGGGCACTGGTGCGCAACCCGCCGGTCATTCTGGCGGACGAGCCCACCGGCGCGCTGGACTCCCATACCGGCCGCGAGGTGCTGGGGCTTTTGCAGCAGCTGCACAAGCAGGGACACACCGTGGTGCTGATCACCCACGACAACTCCATTGCCGTGCAGGCCGACCGCATCATCCGGCTGGAGGACGGTCAGGTGGTGTATGACGGCGACTCCCACGCACCGGAGGCCATGGTGCAGCCCACCCTGCTGCCCGAAACGCCGGAAAAGGAGGAACAGGCATGATCTTTGAAACCTTCCGGCAGGCCATCCAGAACGTGTGGAGCAACAAGCTGCGCACCTTTCTGACCATGCTGGGCATCATCATCGGCGTGATGGCGGTCATCGTCATCGTGGGTCTGGGCAACGGCATGACCAAGAGCATGCGGGACAGCTTTTCCGCACTGGGCACCAACACCCTCAGCATTCAGGTGTGGGGCTACGGCTCCCGTACCGTGCCGGTGGAGGAAATGTACGATATCTGCCAGCGGCATTCCGACCTGATCAAGGCGGTGTCGCCCCAGATCGAGTTCAGCGGCAATGCCAGTGGTACGCTGAAGATTGGTACCACCAGCTACCGCTGGTCCAACATAAGCGGTGTGGACGAGAACTACACTGAAATGAAGAACTACCAGCTCGCGCAGGGACGCGGCCTGCAGTACATGGATATGCAGGACAACAAGCAGGTCTGCATCATTGGCGATTACCTGAACCGGGTGGCCTTTGGCGGCAACGGTGTGGGGCAGACGCTCAAGATCGGTGCCAACAAGTTCCGCATTGTGGGCGTGCTGGCGGCCAAGGTCAGTGACCCCACCATGCAGCAGGGCAGTGATGATGACTGCGTTTACCTGCCCTACACCACCGTGATGCGGCTCTCCAGCCAGAGCTCGGTCAACAACTATACGGCGGTGATGACCGACGAAAACTTTGCCAACGAGGCCAAGACCACCATGGAAGAGGAACTGATGTCGATCCTCAAGACCGAAAACGGCTACTATGTGTACAGCGCCAGCGAGTGGCTGGAGGAAATGAACAAGATGATCAACATGGTCATCGTGATACTTACCGGCATTGCCAGCATCTCGCTGCTGGTGGGCGGCATCGGCATTATGAACATCATGCTGGTGTCTGTGACCGAGCGCACCCGCGAGATCGGCATCCGCAAGGCGCTGGGCGCAAAGGAGCGCACCATTCTGGCACAGTTCGTGGTGGAAGCAGCCACCACCTCTGCGCTGGGCGGCGTTTTGGGCATTGCGCTGGGCTATGCGGTGTCCATGGCTGCCAACAAGGTGCTGCCCATGTTTATGACCGATACCACTGTTACGGTAAGCCCCTCCTTCAACTCCATTGTGGTGGCCTTTGGCATCTCGGTGGGCATCGGCGTGCTGTTCGGCTACCTGCCGGCACGGCGCGCAGCCCGGCTGAACCCCATTGAAGCATTGCGCTACGATTGATCGCGGCGGCGTGATAAACAAAGAACAAGAGGTACGACCAATGAAAAAACGGATTCTCGCATTTCTGCTGGCGGTCAGCATTGCGGTGTCGGTGCTGGTGCTGCCGGTCTCGGCGGCCAGCATCAACAACACAGCCCTGCAGACGGCTATTACTCTGGGCGCTGTGCCCACCGGTCAGGAGCTTGGCGCCAACATTACCCGCGGCGCTTTTGCCAAAATGCTGGTGTCCTTTTCCACCTACCGGGAGAGCGTAGGCGCGCAGGGCACGGTGGGCACCCTGTACCGGGATGTGCCCGGCAGCTCTGAATGGGCCCCCTACATCCGCATTGCGGTACAACAGGGCTGGATGAACGGCTACACCGATGGTTCCTTCCGCCCGGACAACACCGTTACGCTGGAGGAAGCCTGTGCAGCGGTGCTAAAGATGCTGAGCTATAAGACCACCGACCTGACCGGCTCCTTCCCGCAGGCACAGCTGAACAAGGCCCAGCAGATCGGTCTGCGGGACCAGCTGACCTGCACGCAGGGACAGGCCATGACCTACGAGCAGAGCACCCTGCTGCTGTACAACGCCCTGCGTGCCAACACTGCCAGCGGCAGCGCCTACGGCAGCTCGCTGGGTTTTACGGTGTCCAACGGTCAGGTGGATACCTCCTCGGTGCTGCTCAAGAGCCGCAAGGGCCCCTTTGTGGCAGAGGAGAACACCCAGCTGCCCTTTACGCCGGTGAGCGTCTACCGCAACGATAAGGTCTCTGCCTCGGCAGAGCTGAACAAGTACGATGTGTACTATTACAGCGAGAGCCTGCAGACGGTGTGGGTCTACACCCGCCGCGCCGCAGGCCGCATTACGGCGGTATCGCCCAGTGCCAGCGCACCTACCGCACTGACCGTGGCGGGCAGCAATTACACGCTGGGCAGCTCTGCCGTGGCGTCCAAGATCTCCTCCCTGAACGGCGGCGGCGTGGGCGAAGTGGTCACCCTTCTGCTGGGCATGGACAACGAGGTAGCCGATGTGATCACCGGCGAGGAAGCCGACAGCGTGTTCTACGGCGTGGTGCAGACCGCCACCCGCAGCCTTGTAGAGGACAACGGTGCAGACGTGCTGCAAAAGATCTCGGTGATGTGCACCGACGGCATCATCCGCACTGTGAACATCGACAAAAGCCTGAACTACCCCACCGGCTGGCTGGTGGAGATCAGCGTGACCCCCGAAGGGGAACAGGTGACCGCCATCGAGTCCAAATCGGTCAGCGGCACCATCAACGACACCGCCACCGCGCTGGGGGACTATGCTCTGGCCGATGACGTACAAATTCTGGATACGACATCGGAGGGGTTGGCTGGGACGGTTCGTCCCAGCCGAATAGCGGGGACAAAGCTGAACGCACTGGCCGTGCGCTACTATACGCTGAATGAGCAGGGGCAGATCGACCGTCTGATTTTGAACGATGTTACCGGCGATCTGTGGAAATACGGCGTGCTGGACGATGTGAAGAATCTGGCGGTCAACGCCAGTTCCATTCTGGGTACCCTGACCGGCAGCGGTTCTTCCGGTTCAGGGAATGGTTCTTCGGGAAATAGTTCTTCCGGTTCCGGCAGCGGCTCTAAGGGGGACAGTTCTTCCGGTTCCGGCTCTACCGGCGGCACCACCAACACCACGACTGTGGTGGATGATTTGCGCAGTGTGCTGGTGCCCACCACCAGCGAGATTCTGTGGGGCGTCATTGACGGCTCGCTGCTGAGCACGGTCTGGAACCGCATCACCAGCAGTTCCGGTTCGCTGCTGAGCATCGGCCTCAAGCAGCTGGCCAACATCACCGGCCAGCCCATGAGCACCATCCTCAACTTTGTGGGCGGCGGCGCTACTTACATCTGCTACGTCAACGGCAGTCAGGCCAGCTTTTCCACCTCCATCAAGTACCCGGTGCTGGCGGGCGGTCTGGCAGTGCGGCAGAACGTGAACGGCACGGTAAAGGCTATGATCCAGCTGATGCCCATGAAGATCGACAAGGTGGGCGCAGCCTCGGTGATGAGCAACGGCACCCGCTACGAAACGGCTGACGATATGCAGGTGTACCTGTGGTACAAGGGTCAGTATTACGCCACCAAGCTTTCGGAGGTGAACTCCGAGGGCTACTACCTGACTGGCTGGTACGATAACTTTGGCTGCGCAGCAGGCAAGCGCGTGCGAGTGATCGTAGCGGTCAAAAAGGACTGATGGACTACTATGACCCCCGGCGCAGGGCGCTGCGGGCGGTACGGCAGCTGCTCTACCCGCGCGAGTGCCCCTTCTGCGGCCGGGTGCTGGGAGATGTACGGGATTGCCCGGACTGCGCAGAGCAGCTGGAAGTGTTGCGCCGCAAGCCCGGCATCCGGCTGGACCCGGCGCAGCACTATATCAGCAATCTGGCCGGTGCAGCTGCGCCCTACCGTTACAGCGGCTGTGTGCGGCGCGGCATCCTGAACGCAAAGTATCAGGGCAAGCCGTGGCGGGCTGTGGAGATGGGCAACCGTCTGGTACAGCTGGCCTTTGGCGGTGAACTGACCGTGCAGTACGGCGAGCTGCTCCCGCAGCCGGTGCCGTGGGCGGCCATCGGGTACGATCTGATCGTGCCGGTGCCGGCCTCCGGCAAAAAGCGCGGATACAACGTGCCGGAGCTGATGGCGTTGCCGCTGGCCAAGGCCATGGAGGTGCCGCTGGCATCGCAAGCACTGGTGCGCACCCGCACCAAACGGCATCAGGCCGGTCTGCCGCTGGAACAGCGCATGGCCAACGTAGCAGGCGCTTTCCGGGCGGCACAGCCGCAGCAGCTGGAGGGCAAGCGCATCCTGCTGGTGGATGACGTCATCACCACCGGCACAACGGCTGCCGCCTGCGCACAGGCACTGCTGCACGCCGGGGCGGACAGCGTGTTCGCGCTGGCCTTTGCAACGGTGGAGTTTGACACACCGCCGGACGACACCACCCCCATCTGCGAGGATGACGAGGAAGAAGCGTACAGCGATTTTTGAAAATAACGCTCCTTCGCGCATCCTTCCTGCGGGCAAAAGTCGGGAAAGCAAAATGTAAAAACCGCATCAGAAATTTGGAAAAAGCGCTTGACAAAACGGGAAAAGTCGGGTATACTAATCAAGCTGTGAGCGGCAAACGCAAACAGATATCCGGGTGTAGCGCAGTTTTGGTAGCGCGCTTGAATGGGGTTCAAGAGGCCGTGAGTTCGATTCTCGCCACTCGGACCAAACAAAAATAATCCGAACTTGTTTCCGATAGGAGATGGGTTCGGATTATTTGTTTTCTTCGGAAAATTAGCGTTTGCGAAGCAATGAAAGCCCCAGTGGGGCTTTTAAGCGACGGAACGGTCTGCGTTAGCAGATGGAGGGGCTTTGCCCCGACAAGTTCCATGCAGGTGTCCGTGGAAGATAAAATCCGAAATCATAGATTGACCGATGATTGTATATGCAAATCGAAGGAGTTGATCAGGCACTATGGATAAACTTGTATATCAATATATAAAACGCTACGAGCCTAATGTAGAAGCGGATGATTTGTCTAACTTGAAAAAGCAATTGGTTATATTGCTAAATAAACTTCATGATAATAAATCGGTTTATAAAAACTTACCATTTGATTATATGCCAGTAGATCAACAATTAAAACTAATGCATCATCTCCGGACTTCGCCGGTGGCAGGAAGACAAATTATATCCAATATGACAAAAATCGATGCAGATAGATCTTTTTTAGAATTTGCTTGTCCGTCGTTAAATAATGTTTTTTCGGGCGATAGCGAACTTCGAGAAATTCGTGAGAACCTTTTATGTCTGGACCAATGGGTTCTCGATACACGATTTCAGATTCGATTGACTGAAGACAGCCGTTCTCTTCTTTTGAATCTTATGAGAATTAATTCGAGTATTTTACGATGCTATCAAGAGGAAGATGATAAATTGTTGATTATGGGAGTAGGGTTAGCAGGATTTGAACGATTAAGGAGCTATATTGATTATGTTGCGAATGCATTATTACAGTTCCTAGTATATCATATTGTAGTTAATAAAAAAGAAAAAGCACTTGCCATTATTTCTCAGCTATGCATAAAAGCAGATGATTTAGATAAAGTCATGGATAAGAAATTGGAACAACAACATCAAAAATGGAAAATTAATCCAATTAAGTTGACGGCAGAGCTTGTTTCTGGTGGCTTTAGCGATTTTTTAACGCATCGCAGCCGTTTTGAAGAAGAAATCCATATCAAGCAGCTTCTGGTGGAAGAAATGAAAAATCGACCGGATTTTTTTGGCGAAATTCCATCAAAATACATTTCGTCCAAGCGACTCATACAACCTACAGAACTTCAAACTATTGAATCAATCATTACAGAAGGAAAACACGTCAACAATTATGGAAGAAAGCTTTTAAACACACAAAAATTTATTGATGTTTTTTCTTCATACGGTGGTCGAAGTTGCAATTCCATGTGCTTGATGGATCTGAAAGTCTATTTTCGAGAAATCTATCTCAGCCATGTTTGTTATGCACGAAAGCAAGCTGCATCTATTGTTTCAGAATATCTATCGGACGTTAGTGCCTGTTCACCAACATTCTCACTGGATTCTTTTCCACAATTTCGGTTGAAAAAGCAATACATTTTTCTTCGAGAAAAAATCAATCGTGGGTATTTTCGTGAAACGGGTTTATCCAAAGCGTATGTTTCAAAGTTTTTATTTGAAGAAAAGCTCTATACGCTGCTGTTGAAATCGTATCTCTTTTATTCACTTTCTGACGGTGTGAATGCTGTATGCGAGATATACTCTGAATTCCTGCAAGAATACTATGATTTGTTGGCCGAGTAATTTTTTTGCAAAACTCATTCCTCGCAAATTTTTACAACATGCTGTAAAATGAAGATGTTCGTAATATATCTCTCAGAAAGGAGCTTTTTTATGGCACAAAAGAATTTGATAGTATATGGAAAAAACGGAAAACGAATCGGCGGTGGAGCCGCACAATTGAAGCAAATCAAAAATTACGGAGGCTGGGATGCATATAATCGCGAGGTTTTCAAAGCTGGATATGAATATGGTTGGAAAGGGGCATGCAGTTCATTTATGAAAAAGATGGATAGAAGTTCTTTTGAAAAGTAACAATTTAGACTGCTATAACTAAAATGGATTATCTAAGAATGTAGAAATTGATTTGCTCAAAAACAGGGTGCGCCCCTGAATAGGACGCACCCTGCCAAAGACCACATGCGATAGCGATATGTACAGCAGGGCGTTCCCCGTCGGGAACGCTCTGTTTTTCTTTGCTGGTGGTGTGATGAGCCTGCTCTGCCTGCCATGCGGCAAATTCTCTTTGGCCTTCCTCGCTGTTCCAGCAGGCAAGGATGGCCGGGTAGAATGCCCGTGCCAGACGGTCGATGACTTCATCGGGATAAGGGGAAGTGTTTGTGGACTTTTTCTTTTTGTTCAAACGCACGCTCCTTTGATCGTCCCACCGTGGCAAAGTCGGGCGAGAAAATCAAAGTTCCAATTTTTATCAGGCGCAAGGGCGCGGAAGTTTTCCGCCCTGCTCTTGCTGCTGGTGGCTCGTTGATGGCTTACAAGTGCCTGTCGTTATGCGGTCTTTTCAGCTTCTTCAAGGGTTTCGGCGAGAATCTGTTCCATGCAGGCTTCCAGTTCATTCAGATAGAGGGCCGGTCGCTGCATGGCAAAACGGAGAACCTTCTGCTTTTCCGGGTCAGAGAGATAGCTCTGATTGTTCTTGAGCACCCGTTTCCATGTGTTCTTCATCATTTCGGTGGCTGTGCTCAAGGTTTTGTAGACCCGCATGAACTCGTCCGGGACTTGATAAGTCTTGAACTGTTCCGGGTCGGCTGTGGGCATCGGAACCGGATTGTCAGCGTTGGGTTCTGCGTCAGCAGCTTCTATCGCTTTCGTGATCTCCGGGTGCATGATCTCGGCGAACACGTCCTGTCGTTTGTCAGGACTGCTCTGCACGAGCTTGGACATTTCATCGTTGGTGAATTTTACCTCACCGGAAAAGACCTTTTTCTTGATGCCGGGAGCGAGAGTGTCAGCGATGTCAATGCCCTTGGTGTAGTGCCGTGCACGAAGAACCGATGCACGGCTGACACCGTTTTCCTCTGCGATGCGCTCGCAGGTTTTCTTGCCGGAGTGGTGGGTATCATCGTGAGACCCACCACTTTTCTTTGCTAAAGTGTACTGGTTGCCGTGAAATATTTTCTCGGCTTTCTTTTCAGATTCGTAGCAGGGTTTGGGGCAGGCACGCCCCAACAAGATCACTTGAAAAACTCGCAAGAGTTTGAGAAGTGAAGTCCCGGTGGAGCACAACATTTTCAAGAATTGAAAATTTGTGGCCA
>ERZ779840.3119-NODE-3119-length-13463-cov-14.063470_pt1 | contig 13463 bp, 9 predicted proteins | sample MGYA00511561_ERZ779840 | MGnify/ENA primary metagenome ERZ779840 (study PRJEB29588, sample SAMEA2162036) | human gut metagenome | biome: human gut; feature: human-associated habitat; material: faeces | place: Denmark | collected 2008/2010 ...
TTTACTGACTGTGGTGTAAGCCCTAAATGTGCACATACCGGAATTGACGCATCCACGATAGCCTTTATCTGTGGACATACCTCCTTGCCACCCTCGAGCTTGACTGCCTGCGCATGGCCTTCCTTCACGAGTCGTCCTGCATTGACCACAGCATCATAAACCGATGTCTGATATGACATAAAAGGCATATCTGTGATGAGCAGCGTATCCTTTATGCCTCTTGAAACAGCTGCGCTGTGATGAATCATATCCTCCATAGTCACTGAAAGTGTATCCTCATAGCCAAGCACCACCATGCCGAGAGAATCTCCTACTAAAATTGCATTGATTCCGGCCTCATCTATGAGCTTTGCTGTCGAATAATCATATGCTGTGAGCATCGTGAGCTTCTCGCCCTTTTCCTTTGCCTGTTTAAAAGTTACTACTGTATTTTTCATTGTCCAATCCCTCTGTCTTTCTGCAACAATCCGTTTCTTGTAACTACTTGGAACCATTCACGGTATTGTCAGCCTCTTAGCAATTCCATCATCTGAGTGTAATCCTTATCAGGATTCTTTTTTTCAGCAATATTTACTAGTTTTGTACCAAGCATTTTGTACAATCTGACATCATCGCTATCGTCATTTTGCATACATGCGATGTGCTTTTTCACTGTTTCAATATCGTTTCTCTCGATTGGCCCGGTCAGTGCGCCGTCACAGCCTGCTTCGAGTACGTTTTCGATATTGCGCATCACAAGCTGGCCTGTAGCTCTTACAGCCTCAGCCCTTGTAAAGCCGCAGTCCTCCAAAAGAGAATAGCCCATGTCAAGGACAGCAATCACCTGATTGCTCAAAATACTAGCCGCTGCATGGTATTTTGCCTTTTTAGCGCCATCAATGCGGCATACCTCATTTCCAATAGAACAAAACAGCCCGGATATTGCTTCAACCGCAGCATCCTGCCCTTCCACTGTGAAAAATGCTTTATTTAATTGCTCATATGATGAAAATTTGTTACTGAACGGTAACATTGGATGAATTGAACAGCATGATACGCTCATGCTCTCCCTTCCGGAAAATGAATCGGATGATAATGCGCCACTGCAATGACATATAATCTGATTCGTTAGAGACAGCTCTTTTAATTGTTCCCAAACCGGTATAATAAATGAATCCGGTGTGGTGATAAATATAATCTGTGATTGATCCGCCAGTTGCTTTAGCGAATCAAAGCTCTCTGTCCTTGTAAACTCCGCAGCCTCCTTAGCCGCCGCAGAATCCACGTCATAATAGCCTGCAAGCTCTATGTCCTTTGTCCTTAGGTATTTACCTATAGAACAGCCCACTCTGCCTGCGCCGATTATGCCTATTTTCATGCTACCACCTTCTTTCCAAGCCGGTCAGACCATTCCTTATCTCGCAGCTGATATAATCTCCGCCATGTGCCGTATGGCAGCGGTCGATTTACCCTGTGCGCGCCTGTCACTTTGCTGTCTGCTTCATATCTGCTACAGCAATGTGCTTTTGGCTTCCTTGTGTCTGCCGGATATGCTCTGTCATAAGGTGACAACACATCCTCCATGATACAGTTTCCTTCGAATACCGTTCGAAGAAAACTATACCACATTGACTATTATTTAACAATCCCTATTTTACCTCAGTCATTTTGATATACTCATACTGCGGCTTGAAATTCTCTCTGTCACAGAGCTCATAGTAATGCATAAAGATTCTCTCCATGACATTTGGAATCTGATTTTCCTGTGGCTCAAATAGTATGATAAGATACTGCATTGAGCTGTAGCGCGTGCAGACATCCACCTTTCTGATCTTGCTGCGGATAGACTGCTCCATGTAGTCAAGTGCCTTCTCAATTTCATCAATATCTGCAAGCTGCTCCGGCAGAGTGTTCATAGTCACCATGACCAGATAGCAGTTGTGCTTGTGCCTCTCTCCTACATTGTTCATGAACTCATATATTCTAGCAAACTCTCTGTAGTTTAAGTCCAGCGCACCTGTGTAGCTGCCGCTCTCCTTTAAAAGCTTTGCCACATTTCGTAAATCCACACTCAGATTTGTATTCTCCATATTGTCAGTTAAAAGCTGCTCATAGAAGAAATATGTACCCTTGCAGTTCTGCTTCACATAGTAGAGTGCCTTATCTGCCCTTGTGTAGTCACTTTCAAACATGGCACCCTTTGTTGTCAGGCACATTCCTGCCGAAAGAGCAGCATCCTTTATCTCACAGTCTGCTTCCCTGGCACTCTCGAAGCCTTCAAATATGCGCTTTATAACACTCTCCACGCTTGCCCTGTCAGAATATGGCATAAAGATGAGGAACTCATCACCTCCAAGCCTGCAGGCTGCAAAGGTCTCATTCTCAGTCTCTTTAGCAAGGAGATTACCTATAAGCTTAAGTGCCCTGTCACCCGCCTTGTGACCATGCACATCATTGACTTTTTTAAGATTATCCATATCTATGAAGGCAAGACAGCCATCATTATCCTGCATCAGGGCTGCTATTACCTGCTGTCCACGACTTCGCATGTAAAGTCCTGTCAGATAATCAACACTATCGGCTTTTTCCTGACTGCTCATGGTCTTCATGACCTCAGATATGAATTTGTCTGCCACTGACTCGATAGCCGCATTATCACGGTAGCCCTGAGCCGCCGGATTATCCTCATCAATCACAACCATGCCATTGTCAAGCATATCAACAAACATACACGAAATCTGCGGATCAAACTGAGTGCTGCAGTTATCCAAAAGCTCCCTTCGGATTTCTTCATCTGGCAGAGCATTCCTGTAAATCCTGCGCGACCTCATGGCATCATAGCTGTCCGCCACACACACTATACGGGCAGAAAGCGGTATCTCCTCTCCCACCAGTCCGTCAGGATAGCCCTTTCCATCGTAGCGCTCATGATGATTCCTTGCAATATCCACCAGATGGTCTAACAGGGTAATATCCTTTAAGATATCTGCGCCCATCACAGTATGGCTCTTTATGGCTGCAAACTCTTCATCAGTCAGCCTGGTCGGCTTATTTAATATAGTATCAGGCACACCAATCTTTCCGATATCATGCAGATATGCAGCATTTCTAAGATTTTCCACCTCATTCTCACTCCAGCCAAGCTGCTTTGCTATGAGAGCAGAGTACTCTGCGACTCTGTATGAGTGACCTCTCATATAATCGTCCTTTGCCTCAATTGTAGCAGCAAGTGTCTTCATCATCTGAAGGGAAACTCTCTCTGTCTGATTTCTAAGCCTGTCACTCTCTTCCTTCTGGCGCTTGTATTCTATCTCGCTGATTCTTTTTATTGTGACTATGATATTGACAAACAAAATCACAATAAGGCCTGTTCCGATAAAGAAACCTGACATGGTGACAACAAAGTACACAGAAGCAGCCTCTATAAGCACCAGAACAAGTGCTATAATCATGGCAACCATCTCAGGTCTGTAGCCCAATGTCCTATGCTTAATTATATCAATGATAAACGTTGTGATAACGACCGCGCAGCAGACAGCAAGCATTCCCTGTCCTGCCGGCAGAGTCTCTATATAATCGCACACACCAAAAAGCTGCAAAGCTGTGCAGACAATGAAATTCACAGCCGCAAGTGCCTCTATGCATGTATACACTCTTGTATAACGCCCACCCTGTATGCTGTCAATATAAATCGAAACAGCAATAGGACTAATCAGAATAACCACAAAGCACATAGCCGCCAAAACAGATGCATTCGGCACCAGCATCTGACGCAGCTTCGATTCACCAAGCATCCATATTGCCCCAAGAAGCATACACCAGCCTACATACTCCATGTCAAAATGTGTCTTGTATACAATACTGAGTGCTATACTGAACATAACAGACACTACAGCAGCAAAAAAAATGAAAAATGCTATAATCGTCTCTCTTGAGCTATTATGAAATATATTTGTCCATATATCGCTCTTTTCTCCACAGTATACTGTATTTACAACGCCTGAATAGTTGGATGCATGGCTTGTCAGCTCAATGCGCAGCTCTTTGCCGGCATCATCCTCCGACATATTGCAAAATACATATCTGCTCGCGGAATCCTTGCCGAAGGGTCTCGTGTCCTTTGTATCATACTCTGCTCTCAGACTGCCATCCACGTAAAATCTGACTGTCTGAAGTGATGCTCTGATTGCCATGACACTTGCATTGAAATCATCAGGCAGAACAGTAGTTATGACCATCGTATCCCCCGGCTTAACATCGTACCTGCCGGGTACTTCAATAGCCTCCCTTTCACCATCGGACTTCTCCCATGTAAAGCTGCCCTCGTAGGTGATATTATTATCACTTACAGACTGGCTTCTCTCACTCGGTAATATGCACTCGGCAATTATAAATCCAACAATCAAAAAGGCCATCATTAAATAAAACAATGACCTCTTTGTCCTACTCACGCTGTATCTATCCATCACTTATCCTATTCCGCAAACATAAGGTCTGCTTTATAATAGTCAGTTTTTCTAATGCCGCAGAGGGGAATTCAGACACACTATGCAGTCTGCTGTTCAACCATGGTGTTGATTTCCTTGCTGATTTTATTTACATACATCATGATTGCTACACCTGCAGCAAAAATCACTACCGTGACAATAATTCCAACTGCTGAAAAGCACAGCTGGCTTAAGTATCCTATAAACGGAGTCTTTGCGATAACCTGCCCTTTAACTACCTTATATGATACACCATTTCCATCACGTAATGCAATCTCTTTTGCAGAAGAATCATTAGAATCCACATAGTATGAATCTACCCTTCTGCCTGATGAATCAGCTGATTCGATGGCTACTATATTGCCATCCTTATAAGATGCCTCGTCGATAGTCTTTAAATATACTACGCTGCCATTCTTTGAGATATTTCCTGTATGGTCTGTGCCCGAAAGATATGTATGATAGCCAAATATCGGTGGAAGCACAACCGGAAGCACTATAAGAAGTGCCACGATCACAAGCACATAGCCCAGTATTGTAAGCCCTGTCCTTTTACCCTTTTTCTCGTCTACTGTCTGATTGTTGTTAGTGTTTTTACTCATATTAAGCTCCTTTCTGTTCATAAACCCTGTATTACTACAAATGGAGTATTTCCATGTAGTCTGTTGCATCAGCCGCTACAGCAGCCTTTTTCTGCATGGCAAGCGCCTCATCAATGAGATGCGGCATAGCCAGTGTCAGGTTGAGGGCCTCCGCCATATCAGCGTACTCGCTCTCCTTAAATGTATTCGTGTCTGCGGTGTAATATGCGTTGTGCATGGTCTCCTCATAGCCCACTATAAGCATGTTGTTTAAGAAAGCTCTGTGAACCGCATCCACTATCTCACCCTCGTGATTGATATCGAGGTAGAAATCACACTTCTCAAAAAGACTATCCAGCACGGACATCTTCACATTAGGGTAGAGTGACACATTGTCATACTGCCCTGCCGACATAAGCTTTGACGACATCTCTGTGATGGCTGCCACATGAAAATGCATCTGCGGCATGAGTGACGCAAGCTCTGTCAGATGACCTACATTCTCTGAATTGGTACATACAAGTATGTGCGGCCTGTGCTTATTTTCCCTGACGAAGCTGTAGATATATCCAAGCTGCTTCACCTTATCAGAAGGAGCGCCAAGTGCTATAAGCCTGTCGTAGGACTCCCTGCGCGACACAAATACGCGCTTTGCCCTCGTTCCCTGATCATGCAGTATAATCTGCATATTGCCGGGTATCTCATCACCCACCGGCTCGTGCCAGAAGAGTGCGTCGCGAAAGCCGTTTGGCGCAAGCGCCTGTGATGCAAAAAACGGATATGACAGCGAGTTGAAATAAACCGCTGTATCCTCCAGCCCTGCGCACCTGATGAAAAACGCTATAAAGTCTGTCTTACTTCTGAAAATCCAGTCCTTATCCTGCCATCTGACGAGTATATCACCGGTGACAAAGTTTTCCACTATCATCTCCCTGCCCGTCACATCAAAAAACTTCCTGAGTGCCTTCTGCCCCTTTTTATTAAAAACCGTGTGACAGAAAATCGCGCCATACCTGTTATAATGCTCTGAAAGCCTGACCTGACCGGCATCATCGAGCCAGTCAACAATCTTAACCTGCCGCCTGTGCGTAGGCTCCGTGAAAAATATCCTCGCTCGCTCCCTGGTGCGGTCCATGACCTTCGCAGATGAATTATCGCCCTCTATGCGCCAGTAATCAGGAATCTGTATCTGATTGAAATACAACGGCTTCCCCGGTAAGCTGTCAGCTTTCCTGTAATCGCCTAAGAAAAATCCATACACGCTCATCACATCATCCGGCAGGAAACCGTCATCCTCAATGACTGCTGCATGAAAGGCAGCACCGGCATTCTTAAATGACTCAAGGAGATTCTTGCTCTCGCCTGAAAATGTATCAAAGAGCAGTGTGATACCATCTGCCGTGTGTGTTACTTCAACAGCTCTATCCATCTGTGAACCACCTCCTTAGTCAGATATTCTTTGGCCTTCTCATATGAATGTCCTGAAAATGCATCCATGTCATCCTCTGTAAACATCCTCACTATACGCTCAGAAAGAAGCTTTATCTTCTCCTTCTGATCCATCTCATCGGTGATTGGAATTTTGTAGCCGTTTTGCCCATCATCGATAAAGGTCTGGTTGCCATACCTCACATCAAAGCCCACTATAGGAAGCCCTGAGCCTATGGCCTCCATGAGTGTGAGCCCGAAGCCCTCACTCTGTGAAGCTGCCACATACGCATCATAGTGCTTGTATACATCATCTAATTTCTGCTGTCCCATCAAATGCACATAATCGGCACAGCCCAGCCTGCCGATAAGCCTCTTAAGCTTCGCCTCATCGCCACCCTTTCCATATATGTCAAGTGAAATGTCAGGCACGCTTTCTTTTGCCTTTACAACGGCCTCCACCAGCCAGTCACAGTGCTTCTCAGTCGCAAGACGCGACGCAGTGATGAGCGAGTGCCTCTTTCTCGGCTCATCCGGGTACTTAAGCTCATCCAGACTGCCCACCGGAATAGTCACCACATGAGGCTCTTTTCCACAATACTTCTTAAACTGCTGCCTCATAAGCTCATTCTGCGCATCTGTCGCTGTGATGTAGAAATCTATGTGCTCAGTCTGCGAAAACGAATACTCATAGTAGTTGTTCCACAGTATGTAATCATCATCAGTGCCGCCCTCGCTGAAATGGTCCGCATGCACCACTATTCCTACGCGCGCCGGTCCACAGTTTTCGAGGATTGCCTGACCTATGCCTGTCGTCCTGTCGATGATCACCACATCATCAGCCGTAAGGTTAAGCCTCTTTACCATATAGCCGACCAGGTCAGCCTTGGTATAAAGCACCTGCGCTCCGATCCTGTAAAAGGTGCTGTCATCCTCTATGACCTCCTCGTAGCACACCGAGCCATCCTCATTGAAAAAGGTCCTGCCGTACAGATGAGCCTTGCCGTCAAGCGGAGCATAGTACTCGCTGAAGGTCCTGCAATAGGTGTAAAAATCCTTCCTGATCAGGCATCCGTTTGAAACAATCTCGACTCTGTGCACTAGATCACTTGTATCATCGACCATGTAGCAGGTGTAGAACCTGCCGCTCTCCTTAAACTGATACCTGCACGTCTTCCCATCTCTGGAAAAGGTATAATCCTCCTCTGCCATCGAAGCCTCAAGCTCCTTTAGAGTGAATGTAACAGGAGATGTCCTCACATCTGTAAAAAATGTGTACAGCCATATCACTTCCTCATCCAAAAAGCCGATATTTCTCGTCATGTGCTCTATATTTTCAGTTGGAAACATATCTGTGAAAACAAACCTTGCCGGAATGTGCGCCCTGCGGAGCAGATTAGCCCTGTAGCTCTGTGCGTACTCCACGCCGCTTGAAGCCCAGCCTATTCCGAGATTGAAGTTATATACCATATGATTCTCCTCGTATCTGTCAAACTATTTATATTATAATAACCTTTAAGGGTAGATGACCTGCAGCCTGCCATCCTTGCCGATTTTCACATCACTAAGCAAAATATTCCTTATGATATTACATTTTACCGCTTTTTCTGTATCCAAAAACGACTCGAAAGCCTCATTTTGGTATTCAAACATAACATTTCTCTGTGCGGATGCTCTTCCCGCTACCGCATACTTGAGCTGCTCAAGGTAGTCAATCAGCTCAACCCAGCCATCATCCACCGCCTTTAGAGTTGCCTCACGGACAAACTGCTCGTAAGCCTCCTCATCGCCTATGCGCTCACGCTGTCTTGAAAGCCCCTGATACACGCGAAGCATCAGGTAATCGCTAACAGTGGCGGCGCTTTGCATGTCAGACTTTGACAGGCCAGCGTCCAGCTTGTAGGAGATGTTGTCAAGAATGTATCTGTTAAGCATGGATGTGTATTGCTGTGTATTGGTATTTTTATCGCTATCTTTCTTTCTGCCACGGCGCCTGCCATGCTTCTTATTACTCTGTATGCAGTCAAAATGATTAACGAAGTCTGAGATATTCTCCTTCGCAATCCCTACTATCTTCTCCTGCTCGACGCTTGCGCCGTCGAGCAGGTTTTTTCTGGTTGCGTAGATTAGGTCTCGCTGGCGCTGGAGGACCTGGTCATACTGCAGTGATTTCTTGCGGTTCATCTCCTCAGACTCCACACTAAGCTTCTGACACTGGTTGACAATACGCTTTATTTTGCGCTTTCCGATACGCTTTTTGCCATCAATATAGCGCTGCAGCTTGTCATCATCCTCAGCTCCCACTATGTCATCCTCCAGGCTCACATAGTACTGGCTGAAGCCCGGATCACCCTGTCTACCGGCGCGACCCCTCGCCTGCCTCTCGGATCTTGAATTGTTCATCCTGCCTATACCTACGACGGCTAAGCCTCCAAGCTCCTTCACTCCGTCTCCGAGCTTTATATCTGTTCCTCTTCCTGCCATGGTCGTAGCAACCGTGACAGCATTCAGCTGGCCTGCACCTGCGATAATCTGTGCTTCCCAGAATGCATTGCTTGCGTTTAGTACATTGTGCGGAATATTTTTCTCTATTAAAAGCCTTGAGAAAAGATCCGTATCCGTAACGGAATTAAGCACCACAAGCACCGGCTGGCCTGTCTCGTGAAGCCTTATCACATCATCCACTGCTGTCCAAAACTGGTCATGGCCGTTTTTAAAGTATCTGTCCTTCCTGTCGACTCTTTTAAGAGGCCTGTTTGTAGGTATTTTCACCACATGCTTGCCATAGGTCTCAAAAAGCTCATCCTTTGCATCCATGAGTGTGCCGCTCATGCCTGCCATCTTGTCAAACATCATAAACAGATTCTGGAAGGTAACGGATGCCACAGTTCTGTATTCCTGCGATATCTCCACCTTTTCCTTCGCTTCTATAGCCTGATGCTGACCGCCGCGCAGCTTGACACCGTGCATGAGACGGCCTGTCGCTCCATCAAACAGCTCTACCTCCTTCTTGTCAGTGACAACATAATCCTTTTTGTTCTTCAAAAGCTTGTGCGCCCGAAGAGAAAGCGTGACATGCCTGTTTATCTCAAAATTTTCTTTACCGTAAAAATTTGATATGCCAAAGAAGCTCTCGGCAAACTTCACACCCTTTGGAGTAAGCCAGACGGCCTTATCCTCCTCTATGTAGTCTATATCCTCCACAAGTGTCGTGACGAAAAAATCACATACATCGTACAGATTCGACTGCACTCTCGGCACTCCCGATATGACGAGCGGCATAATTGCAGAGTCTAGCAGCACCGAATCAGCCTCGTCAATTATGACATAGTGGAAATCACAGAGAAATCTGTCCTCCTTTTTCTTTACCAGATTGTCAAAAAGGAAATCAAAGCCAAGTGCGCCATTTGTAGTGTATATGATATCAGCCGAATAAAACTGTCTTTTCTCGTCATCATCCTGCTTTTTTGTATCATCCGCATCCGGATATGAGCAGGTGAGACCCATAAAATTGTAGACCTCTCCCATCTCTGCACCATCTCGCGATGCCAGATACTCGTTTGTGGTCACGAGCATGCAGCTCTTGCCGGTCAGCGCATTCAGATAAAGCGGCATCGTGGCAGATAGAGTCTTTCCCTCACCTGTATTCATCTCGGCGAGATATCCACCGTGAAGAGCTGCTGCCGCTAAGATTTGCACATCATACGGTCTCTTTCCAAGCACCCTGTAATCCGCCTCGCAGATAGCCGCAAAGGCCTCTGGCATAAGCGATTCAAGCGATTCCCCATCGCTATACCTGCTCTTAAACTGCTCTGTCAGTGCAGAAAGCTCTTCATCACTTAGATTTTTTATTTTTTCTTCGCTTTTTCTTACTTTTGTTAGAGTCCTCTTTAAGTCTCTCAATTCTTTCCTGCTCTGCATCAAACTCTTCCTCTGAAACCTCTTTAATCACCAGTGATTTGAATGTAAAATCAGCATTTCCACCATTTATCAGCTCTATCCTGTAGCTGTAGGTCCTGATGGACGGCTTGAAAAACGCCTTTTTATCGCGGACAATAATACTCTGCGCCTGTACATCATACCTGTCAAAAAATATGATACGAAGCATCAGTGCCTCACTCTCACTGTTGTGATAGTCAATATTCACCGCAATGGAATATGCCCGCTCTCCATCGATGAGTGGAAGCGACGGTTCTATCCTATTCCCCTGGAAATTCGTCATAGAATACCATGTGTGAATCACCGTGCCCGGCGGCATGAGGCGGTTCTTATAAGAGACTGAACCATCCTCATTAAATTCAATTTTAGATCCATATACATACGAGTCCGATAGAAATTCCTTCCAGCGGACCTGCCATGTGTCACCATACATAATACTTACCTGTCTTACTATTGTTCACTTAATGTTTGTTTTCCTGTTACTGTTCACACCTGACAGTGTGACCGGCAACGTTTATTTGCTTATCTTGAAAAATCATCATGCAGCAGATTATTGTACTGGCTCTTGAACCATGCCATGACATTTGCCGAATTATCAGTATGTCTGCCGTGTGAGCCCTTGCCATATACCTCAACACCGCTCGACTTCAGATGCGACAAAATGCTCGGATAACCATCCGGGTCGTAATCATCCTCATACAGATATGAGATGATGAACTTTGTTTGCGACCAGTCGGCACTGTCGAATCTGTCCCACATCCTGTTGTTTAGCTGCTCTATCGCCTCGTCAGAGAGATTGTCATAATTTTTCATCAGAATATCAAGCGAGGTTGCAAAGCCTCCGGCTCTAAGAATTCGTTCGTTTCGTGCTACATTTCCCATGTTGGCAAGTGGCTTTGCAAGAAGCAGTGCATGTGGTGAAAGCTTTGAGCCATAGTAGAGTGAACCGAAGGTTCCCATTGAAGCTCCTGAGAGCACGAGCTCATCCTTAGTAAGGCCAAGCTCATTGAGCTTATCAGTCACATAATCCGTAATCATCTGCTCGAATTCACTATCTCCCAGATAAAAGGCTCCACCCTCACTTCTTGGGTCTGTCACAAGAATAAACGGACATCCAAAGCCTCGCATCATATAGTAGCCCTCAAAGCCCTCCTGAGTCCTGTAGCCTGAGAAATAGACAGCAAGCGGTGGCTTCATATCGCCCTTCTCAAAGTATACAAACACTTCCTCTCCCTTAGAGGAGACAAGGTTTTCAAAGCCATATGTCTGGCTGTAAATTGAATCAAAGCATCTCATAATATATTTTTGGACATTGTAGCATGGAATAATTACTGATATCTTGTCTTTACCATTCATAACATTTTCTCCATAATATATAAAATAATCAAATTAACTCTAACCTTAATTGTGTAACAGCACCTTGCATCTTTTCCAACCAATTTGTACTATTCCCTTTACAACTCACAAACTATACTGTTCACATGATATTTCTCTGCGACTCTCGGATTTTTCTTTGCGAACTGGCGGTTGATTCTCTTTTTGACTATCTCGCAGTCCTCACGCTTGATTCCGATGAGCATGATAAGAAACTGCACCTTTCCATACGAGGTATATATGTCACTGTAGCGGATTGATTCACCGACGCACTTCTTGAGCTGCCTTGAATACTTGTTTATCTTTGTCTCGCTCTGTACCTGTCTGTCTTCCTCGTCCTCGAGAGTACAGAGCATGAGATACACAGGTACCCTTGTGCGCTTCATAATACGGATGGACGCCTGGTATATTCCTTTGAATACCGGATAGCTGCAAAAATATCCGCCTCTTTCAGTTTCCTCCTGCTCGTTCATGCCCTCCTGGATGTTTTCCAGTATCTCATGTGCATGATTCATCTGATTACTGTATTTCTCAAGTATTTCCAAGAGTCTTGAAGATGGATAAATACCGCACTCCCTGAGATAATAGTCCACGACATCCGTGTATAACTCTTCCGCCTCATCATAGCGCCTGGTCTCTACCATCGCCTCCATGATGAGCTCCTCCCACTCATTGAACGGGTCGACCTTTGCCGCATATACTCCGATCTTCTCCAGTCCCTTGAATTGTTTTCTCTTTCGCAGTATGTACGCAGCTTCATTTATGATTTTCTCAAACATGGTGTGATAGCGTCTGGCCTCCTGTGCTATCCACGTCTCGCCTGTATATGCCACCAAAAACTCTCCCTTGTACAGATATAGTGCTTTTACGTACAGCTCAAGCATATTGTCTTCTATTTTCTTTATCCGTTCATCACACACTGTCTCTACACTCTCTGGCTCCTGTGGCATCTGCTTTTCCAATGCACAGGCCTCGTTATAGAGCTTCTCAAACTCTGCAGCATCCTCTTCTATCTCTATATCCGGAGTCCAGTAATATATGCCTCCCTCCAAATATATGAGGTTCTTTCCCGGCAGTCCGAGCTGTGCGAGCTTTTGCTTTGTCTTGTATACAATAACTCTTAGTGCCGTGTGAGGTGCATCTATGTCACGCTCACCGATTACTATTTCCTCGAGCTTATCCTTTGCTATTCCGCAGTCAGAATAGTGTATCAAAGCCTGCATCATGCGGTTGAACTGGCTTTCCTTATGCATTTTTTCCGCCACAAATGGTGCTCCGTTATAGTCCATTCTGAAATTGCCAAACATCTGTACCTTGATTTTATGCGTCATAGGTGCCTCTCTTCCCGAGTTTTATAAACCTGCTTATTATAGAATTCATATTATCATTGACTCATATATTCAGCAAATTTTTAACTAAACAAATTAATCTAATTATCATTATACATCAATTCCGCACATGCCAATAACCACGACAATTTACACAGAAAGTGTCAAAACTCGTACTTGACAAATCACAAGATATATGATAGGTATTTCTGCTATCAATCGTCTTCTTTATGCCTCTGTGATATATTTATCCGCTATAATTCATTTATCCTCTATTATGCAAAAATCAGCTATTCGAAGCCAGAAATAAAAAAAGATCCTGCAAGAAAATCTCACAGGATCCGGCT
>ERZ779840.3120-NODE-3120-length-13455-cov-4.080821_pt1 | contig 13455 bp, 11 predicted proteins | sample MGYA00511561_ERZ779840 | MGnify/ENA primary metagenome ERZ779840 (study PRJEB29588, sample SAMEA2162036) | human gut metagenome | biome: human gut; feature: human-associated habitat; material: faeces | place: Denmark | collected 2008/2010 ...
CCCTCGGCAAGCTGCAAATTGAAGATCAGAATATCCAGCCGCCGCGCCGCCGCAACCGACGGGTCGAGCTGGCGCAGACTGCCCGCTGCGGCGTTGCGCGGGTTGGCAAAGAGCGGCTTGCCTTCTTCCTCGCGCTGCTCGTTGAGCTTTTCAAACACCGCACGCGGCATAAACACCTCGCCACGCACGATCAGCCGTGCCGGCGCGTTCTCGATGTGCATGGGAATGGAACGAACGGTCTTGAGATTTTCCGTCACGTCCTCGCCGATCTGCCCGTCGCCGCGCGTCGCACCGCGCACGAACCGGCCGTTCTGATATTCCAGCGCGACGGACAGCCCGTCCACCTTCGGCTCTACGCTGTAAGCCGCGCTCGGCACGCTCTCGCGCAGATGCGCGTCAAATTCGCGCACCTCGTCCTCGGAAAACACGTCCTGCAGGCTCTCCAGGGGCACGGCGTGCCGCACTTTTTCAAATTTACTCAGCGCTTCGCCGCCGACGCGCTTCGTGGGCGAAAGCGGCGAGGCAAGCTCCGGATAAGCCGCCTCCAGCTCCTCGAGCCGGCGCAGCTTGCGGTCATATTCGTAGTCCTCCATGGTCGGCGCGTCGAGCACATAGTAAAGCCGGTTGGCCTCCTCCAGCTCGCGCGTCAGCTCCTCGATCTCTCTTTGTGGATTCATGGCAATTCCTCCAAGCCGATATAGGTTGACGGCACCTGCCCGACGATGATCGTCTCCGCGACCAGAACGCTCGAATCGACACCGATCTCCTGCGTTCCGTCCACGGTCATCAGTGAGACCGCCACATGAATGTCAAAATAAATGCGGTGCAGGGTCTGGTTGATCCCCGCATCCAGAAATTCGTTACGAAACGCGGCGTCGGACGTGCGCACCGCGATGACACGCGCCGGAAGTCTCGGCCCGCGTCCGGAAAACAACTCCGGCAGCACCACACTGCCGATCGGGACGCTCAGCTCCTCAAAGGAAAAATCCTCCAGCTTTTCGTCGATGCGCGTCAGAATGCGCGTGCGCAGGTCGTTGATACAAGCCATGTTCGCGTGCATCGCGGTCACACAGCCGTTCGTATCTTTTTCCAGCGCGACCATTTTGGAATAATCGATGTTTCCTGTCTCGATCTGCTCCTGAATGGCCTCGTTGATTGCCATGGATGCCTGATTATCGACCTGCGTCTGCAAAAGCCGGTCGGCCATCGGCTGAAAGCGGATGCGCACCAGCGCAACAAAGCCGACCAGCATAATCAGCCCGACCGCCAGCAGCAGCCGCAGCCGGTCTCTCTGCTCCAACGTCATGCCCTACCACCCCGTAGAGGGTATGCAGGGCGGCCGCGGATTATTCCGCCTTGTGCATTCTCGAAGCCGCGGCGCAGGCCATCAGGCGCTTTGTTCCGACCTGATCGAACGCAATCTCCAGCATGGCGTCGTTGCCCATTTTCAGAACGGACAGGATCATGCCGCGCCCGAAGGTGTCGTGCACGACCATGTCGCCCTTGCGGAAGTCCGGCAGCGCCGCCTGCGTCTTGCGCGTCTGGAAGGAATCCGTCCACGCTCGCGGCGCGCGCGGCTGCGGCTGCTGCTTCTGGTCAAAGCGTCTGGGCGGCTCGGACTTCTTGCCCGTCAGAAGCTCTGGAGGGATCTCGCTGATAAAGCGTGAGGGTCGATTCACAGACGTGCGGCCATAGAGCATGCGCTGCTTGGCGCAGGTCAGGGTCAGATGCTTCTTCGCACGTGTGATGGCGACATAGCAAAGGCGGCGTTCCTCCTCCATCTCCTCCGGGTCGCCGATGGAGCGCATGCCGGGGAACAGCCCCTCCTCCGCGCCGATGACGTAGACATTCGGGAATTCCAGTCCCTTGGCTGAGTGCATGGTCATCATGACCACCGCGTCGGCGTCCTGATCGTACTGCTCGATGTCCGTATAGAGCGCGATCTCCTCCAAAAAGCCCGCGAGCGTGGGCGCGTCAGTATTGGCGACGTAGTTGACAATGGAGGATTTCAGTTCCCGCACGTTTTCCAGCCGCGTGCGGTTCTCGACCTCGTCCTTTTCCTCGAGCATCTTGACATAGCCTGTGCGGATGAGCAGTTCTTCATAAAAGTCCGGCAGCGGCAGCGTCTGAACCAGCTCCGCGCATTCCTCGATCAGCACGGTGAAGTTCATCAGCTTCTGCGCGCTGCGCTCCATGGCCGGATAGGAATAGGGGTCGCTGACCACGCTGTAAAGCGGCTTGCCCGAGGCCGTGCACAGCCGCTCTATGGCATCGACGGTCTTTGCGCCGATGCCGCGCGGCGGCTGGTTGATGATGCGCTTGAGGCGCAGGTCGTCCGCGCGGTTGCTGATGACCCAGAGATAGGCCAGCATGTCCTTGACCTCCGCGCGGTCAAAGAAGCGCGTACCGCCGATGATACGGTACGGAATACCGTTACGCTTGAACGCATATTCCATCGCGTTGGACTGCGCGTTCGTGCGGTAAAGAATGGCAAAGTCCTTGAAATTCTTGCCCTTGGACTCCGTCAGAATCTGATTTGCAACGAAGTTCGCTTCATCCGATTCGTTGTACGCCTCATAAAACAGGATATGGTCGCCTGCGCCGTTGTCCGTCCAGAGCTTTTTGCCCTTGCGGCCGCGGTTGTGCGCAATGACGGCGTTCGCCGCGTCCAGAATGCACTGCGTGGAGCGGTAATTCTGTTCCAGACGGATGACCTTCGCGCCCTTGTACTGCTTTTCAAAGTCCAGAATGTTGGCGATGGTCGCGCCGCGGAAGCGGTAGATGCTCTGGTCGTCGTCGCCCACGACGCAGATGTTTTCATAGCGCCCGGCCAGCAGCGAGGCCAGCAGGTACTGCAGATGGTTCGTATCCTGATACTCGTCGATGAGGACATAGCGGAACTTGCGCTGGTAATAGTCGCGCACCTCCTCAAACTCCTGCAAAAGCTGCACGGTCAGAAGGATGATGTCGTCAAAATCCACGGCGTTGGACGCACGCAGCCGCCGCTGATACTCCGCATAAATCTCCGCGATGCGCTTGAGGCGGTAGTCGTCGCCCGCGTCCTTGGCAAAGTCCTCCGGCGAGGACATCTTATCCTTGGCGCGGGAGATCATGCCCAGCACGGTGCGCGGCGGGAAAATTTTCTCGTCAAGATTGCGGTCGCGCAGGATTTCCTTCAAAACGCGCTCGGAGTCGGCGGTATCGTAGATCGTGAAGCTGCGCTCGTAGCCGAGTCGCTCGATCTCGCGGCGCAGGATGCGGCAGCAGGCGGAGTGGAAGGTCATCGCCCAGACGTCGTTGGCCTCGGGGCCGAGCATGGCCGTCAGGCGATCCTTCAGCTCATTTGCGGCCTTGTTGGTAAAGGTGATGGCGATGATGGACCACGGTGCGGCCGGGTTCAGCGCGCACAGCTCGTCAACAGACGCGCGGTGTTCCTCTGTCGGATGCTCCAGCTCGCGCTCAAGAAATTCCACATCCTCCTCGGTGACATAGTCGGGGATCTCGTCGGACTGCGCGGCGCAGCCGAAGCGGATGAGATTGGCAATGCGGTTGATGAGCACGGTCGTCTTGCCGCTTCCCGCGCCCGCCAGCAGCAGCAGCGGCCCCTCCGTGGTGCAGACGGCCTCGAGCTGCATGGGATTCATGCGGGAAAAGCTCTGTTCTATGTACTTTCTTCTCGCGGTCAGAAACCGCTGTTCGTAGCTTTCTGTCATAGTACGCTCCCAGTTCTTTGTTGCCTCTATTTTACTCCATTTCGCCGCAGAAATAAAGAGCCGAATTGCGCGATTGGCTATATCTTTTTTTCGCGCTTTCTGGTATAATATAAAAACTTATAGACAGGAGGTACGCCCATGTCCCTCTCGGCAAACGCACCCTGGCGCAATTTTTACGGCGATATGCCCTCTACCATCGCCTATCCGAAGCTGACGATGTACCAGCTTGTGGCACAGACGGCGCGGCATGTGCCCAAGCTCTGTGCCTACGAATTTATGGGCAAGACGGTCAGCTACGCCGCGTTTCTTCGCCGCATCGACCGCGCGGCCGCCGCGCTCTACGCCCTCGGCATCCGCAAGGGCGACCGCGTGACGATCTGCATGCCCAACACGCCGCAGGCCGTGGACTGCTTTTACGCGCTCAGCCGCATTGGTGCGGTTTCCAATATGATCCATCCGCTGTCTGCCACGCAGGAAATCACGTTCTACCTCGACCAGTCGGACAGCAAGGCGATCCTGACTCTCGACCGGCTCTACGGCAAGGTCCGGGAGGCCATCTCCGGCGCAAAGCGCCGCCCGCTGCTGCTCATCGCACGCATCTCCGATGAGCTGAATGCACCAAAAAAGCTCGGCTACGCGCTGACGCAGGGGAGAAAAGTTCCAAAGCTGCCGCGCGGCGGGTATCTTTTCTGGTCGGACGCGCTGCACTGCGTCAATTCCAGTCTGCCCGCCCCGGACGAGGACTACGACGGCTGCGCCTGCATTCTCTACTCCGGCGGCACGACGGGAACGACGAAGGGCATCTGCCTTTCGAGCTATAACTTCAACGCCCTTGCGCTGCAAACCATTGCGGCCAGCGGCTATCCCAGCCTTGAGGGGCTGAAAATGCTCTCGGTCATGCCGATCTTCCACGGCTTCGGTCTCGGCATCGGCATCCACACCGCACTTGTCGGCGGCGCGCGCTGCATTCTTGTGCCCACCTTCACCATCAAGGGCTATGCCGAGCTGCTGAAGAAAAAGCATCCGAACTTCATCCCCGGCGTGCCCACGCTCTTTGAGGCGCTGCTGCGCACAACGCATCTGGACAAGCTGGATATGTTCTTCCTCATGGGTATGTTCTCCGGCGGCGACACGCTCTCCGTGGAGCTGAAGCACAAGGTGGACGATTTTTTGAAGGCGCACAAGGCACGCATTCAGATTCGCGAAGGCTACGGCACAACCGAATGCGTCACGGCAAGCTGCCTGACGCCCAAGGATTACGCCCGCGACGGCTCCATCGGCATTCCCTTCCCGGACATGTACTATAAGATCGTCGCCGTGGGCACGACCGATGAGGTCGAACCGGGCGCGGAGGGCGAAATCTGCATTGCCGGCCCGACGGTCATGCTCGGCTACCTTGACAATCCCGAGGAGACGGCGCAGACGCTGCGCGTCCATGCCGACGGCAAGACCTGGCTGCACACGGGCGACCTTGGCTGCATGGATGCCGACGGCTTCGTCTACTTCCGCCAGCGCATCAAGCGCGTCATCATTACCTCGGGCTATAATGTCTATCCCAGCCAGCTCGAAAACATCATCGACGGGCACGAAAAGGTCCTGCTTTCCTGCGTCATCGGCGTCAAGGATTCCTATAAAATGCAGAAGGTCAAGGCCTATGTCGTCCTGAAGCCGGGCGTGACGCCCTCAGACACGCTCAAAAAAGAGCTGCTGGATTACTGCCGCAGCCGCATCGCAAAATACGCCATGCCCTATGACATCGTATTTCGTGAGGAGCTTCCCAAGACGCTGGTCGGCAAGGTCGCCTACCGCGTGCTCGAGGAGGAGGCAGCAAAGGAGGAGCAGGCATGAAGCAGCGCATCTGGGAGCTGGACGCCCTGCGCGGGCTGTGCCTTCTATGCATGATCGTCATCCACTTTGTGTTCGATCTGGGTGCGTTCGCGGGGCTGCAAATCACCACGCCCGGCTGGTTCGACTTTTTGCAGACCTACGGCCACATCTTCTTCATTCTGATCTCCGGTGTCTGCGCTACACTCGCTTCGCGGAGCTTCCGCCGCGGCGTGATCGTCTTTGCGGCAGGACTGCTGATCTCCGCCGTGACGGTGTTCATGGAATTTGTGCTGAAATTCAGGGGACTTTCCATTTATTTCGGCATTTTACACCTGCTGGGGCTTTGCATGATGCTCTATCCCCTGTTCAAGCGGCTGCCCGCGTGGGCGTTGGCCGTGCTGGGCACGGCTTTCGTTGCAGCCGGCGTGTGGCTGGCCTCGCTGGCGCACGTCAGTGTAAAGTTTCCCTCGTTCTGGGGCTTGCTGCTCAGCGCCGTCGGCATCCGCCCCACGGGCTTTTACAGTGCGGACTACTTCCCGCTGTTTCCGAACTTTGGCTGGTTCCTGCTGGGTGCATTTCTCGGAAAAACCGCCTACCGCAGACGTGAAAGTCTGCTGCCGAAGGTCAATGCCAACTTCTTCCTGCTGCGGTTTTTCCGCTTCTGCGGGCGGCATTCACTGCTGATCTACCTTGTGCATCAGCCGGTGCTGGCAGGTCTTGTGATGCTGTTCACGCTGCTGAAATAGCCGACAAAGCCTTGCAAATCAAGGACTCTACTCTCGGTAGAGTCCTTTTCTACGTTCGGGAGAGCAGCTTCCCCGATCCGTGGCGTGACTTTTGGACGCCCCTCCCGTATGCTTTATGGTATCAAAGTATATTTTTTCCGGAGGTACCCCTATGGCGCACAGTTATCTGATTCTGACCGATTCCGCCGCCGATCTTTCCGCCGATCTCGCTGCGGCGCTGGACGTTACCGTGCTTCCCCTGAGCGTGCTGCTCGAGGGCAAGGAATATCTGAACTATCCCGACGAGCGCGAGATCACCGCGAAATATCTCTATGCGCGGCTGCGTGCTGGCGCGATGGCCACGACCGCCGCGATCAATGTCGATACATTTATAAAAGAAATGGAGCCGTATTTGCAGGAAGGCCGCGACATTCTCTATCTCGGTTTCTCCTCCGGTCTGAGCGCGACCTACAATTCCTCCTGCATCGCCGCCGAGGAGCTGCGCGAGCGCTACCCCGAGCGCAAGATCTTCACCGTGGACACCCTGTGCGCCTCGTCCGGTCAGGGCATGCTGACCTATCTGGTCGCAAAGCGCCGTGACACCGGTGCGACCATTGAGGAAGCGGCGAAATACGCCGAGGACACCAAGCTGCATCTGGCGCACTGGTTCACCGTGGACGATCTGCACTTCCTCAAGCGCGGCGGCCGCGTCTCGGCAGCGACGGCCATTCTGGGCACGGCGCTGGGCATCAAGCCGCTGCTGCACACGGACGACGAGGGGCATCTGACCGCCGTCGGCAAGGCACGCGGCAGAAAGCGCGTAATTGCTGCAATGGTCGAACGTATGGAGGAAACGGCCATCCGTCCCGAGGAACAGACCATTTTCATCAATCACGGCGACTGCGTCGAGGATGCGGAGTATCTGGCCTCCCTCGTGCGCGAGCGCCTGCATCCGAAGGAGATCATCATGCAGGTCATCGGCCCGGTCATCGGCGCACACTCCGGCCCCGGCACGCTGGCACTGTATTTCCTCGCGACAAAGCGCTAATCATGAATCCAGCGTTAACCGGATGGGAGCGGCAATTTGGCCGCTTCCATCCGGTTTGTGCAGTCTGCATAATTATACACATGATATTTTGTGGACTTTGTTCGTGCTGCCACTTGACTTTGTCGAATTAAAACGGTATAGTATGAACAAATCATGAACGGAGGACACAGAGATGTATCGTATGTCTGCACAGCAACAGAATATGAACCGTACTGCCTCTGCGTCCTGCGCAGACGCTTCTTGCTGCGCTTCTTTCGTTCTGCTTGTAGTGATGGGTGCCATTGCGGCATCCATCATTCTTTTTATTCTGGGCGGTGTCATTGGCATGATTATTGTACTGCTGCTGGCCCTGCTTCTGGGATGCGCGGGACGTTTGGAAGGCACGTTGGTAAAAGCGTCTTAACGGCGTATACGTGACCGGCCGCGTCCCAGAGACGTCGGCCGGTTTTTGTATATATTTCCATCGATAAAGGAGAAAACGAAAATGAAAATGAAAAAAGTATTGAGTGTAGTTCTTGTAGTAGCACTTGTAGCATGTCTTTTCGCCGGCTGCGGAAAGAAAACCGACGGCACCTCCGGTGCGCTGAAGATCGGTACCATCGGCCCGCTGACCGGTGACGCCGCACAGTACGGCAACGCCACCAAGCACGGCGCCGAGCTGGCCGCCAAGGAAATCAATGCCAAGGGCGGCATCCAGATCGAAGTCAACGGGCAGGACGACGAAAGCGATGCAGAAAAGTCCGTCAACGCTTACAACAATCTGCTCGACTGGGGCATGCAGGTGCTTGTCGGCCCGACCACCACGACGCCATCCATTGCCGTTTCCGCCGAGGCCAATAAGGATCGTATCTTTATGCTGACGCCGTCGGCCTCTGCCGTTAAGGTCACCGAGGGCAAGGACAACGTCTATCAGATCTGCTATAACGACCCCAACCAGGGCTCCGCTTCCGCCCGCTACATGTCCGAGCACATTCCCGGCGCCAAGGTCGCTGTGATCTATGACAACGCCAGCGCCTACTCCACTGGCATTTACCAGACCTTTGAAGCCAAGGCCAAAGAGCTGGGCGTTGAAGTCGTCTCCGTAACCACCTGCACCGAGGACACCAAGGACTATTCCGTCCAGCTCGGTGAAGCCAAGAACGCCGGCGCAGATGTCGTATTCCTTCCGATCTACTATACCCCCGCATCCCTGATCCTGAATCAGGCCAACGCCACGGGCTATCATCCCACCTTCTTCGGCGTGGACGGCATGGACGGCATTCTGAGCCTCAAGGGCTTTGACACCAGCCTTGCCGAAGGCGTCATGCTTCTGACCCCATTCGCCGCCGACTCCACCGACGAGGCCACTGCCTCCTTTGTCAAGGCTTATGAAGAGGCCTATGGCGAGACCCCGAATCAGTTCGCTGCCGACGCTTACGACTGCGTCTATGCGGTCTATCAGGCCTTCACCGCCTCCGGTCTGGACGTTTCTGCTTCCCATGAGGAGATCTGCGATGCCTTGATGCAGCAGTTCAACACCATGAGCTTCTCCGGCATCACCGGTGCAGACATGGTCTGGAAGGACGGGCAGGTCGATAAGGAACCCTTCGCCGTCATCATCAAGAACGGCGCTTACACCAGCGCAGGTTAAGTCAAACACATCGCCCTGCTCCGCTTCTGCGGCGCGGGGCGCTCCCCCGGCTTGTTCCTGCAATGAAACAGAAACAGGAGGCCGCAAACATGGCTTTTTTATCCAATTTTATCAACGGTTTAAGTCTCGGCAGCGTCTATGCCATCATCGCGTTGGGCTATACCATGGTCTACGGCATTGCAAAAATGCTGAATTTCGCCCATGGCGATGTCATCATGATCGGCGCATATGTATCCTTCGTCTCCATCACCTCGCTGGGAACGCCGCCCCTGCTGGCATTGGTCATCGCCATGCTGGTCTGCACGGGACTTGGTATTCTCATCGAGCGGCTGGCCTATAAACCGCTGCGTTCGGCCTCGTCTCTGGCGGTGCTCATCACGGCCATCGGCGTAAGCTATTTTCTGCAAAACCTCGCGCAGCTCATCTGGTCGCCGAACACGGTCGTGTATCCGTCCATCGTGAGCTTCGGTTCCCTGCAGCTCTTTGACGGCCGCCTGACCATCACGGGCGAAGCGGTTGTTACCGTCGCAGCGTGCATCGTCATCATGGTCGGCCTGATGCTGTTCACCGACAAAACCAAGACCGGCAAGGCCATGCGCGCGGTCGCGGAGGATCGCAGCGCGGCGGAGCTGATGGGCATCAGCGTCAACCGCACGATCTCCATCACCTTTGCCATCGGTTCTGCGCTCGCCGGCGTTGCGGGCGTGCTCTACTGCTCGATGTATCCCGCGCTCTCCCCCACAACCGGCTCTCTGCCCGGCATTCGAGCCTTTACCGCTGCCGTGTTCGGCGGCATCGGCTCCATTCCCGGTGCGCTGCTCGGCGGCGTACTTCTGGGTGTGATCGAGATCTTCAGCCGCGCGTATATCAGTCAGGAGCTGAGCAACGCCATCGTGTTCGCCGTATTGATCATCATTCTGCTCGTCAAGCCCAATGGTCTGCTCGGCAAGGCCGTGCGTGAGAAAGTGTGAGGTGCAAGGTATGAAACTGACAAAGTCCAAAACCACCCGCCGCAACCTTCTCACCCTCGCCTGCGTCATCGCGGCCTATGCCGTGATGCAGATCCTCGCCTCGACCGGTGCGCTGTCGCGCTCTCTGAGCGGTCAGCTCGTTCCGATCTGCGTATACATCGTCATGGCGCTGTCGCTGAACCTCGTCGTCGGCATTTCGGGCGAGCTGAGCCTCGGCCACGCGGGCTTCATGAGCGTGGGCGCTTTCTCCGGTGTCATCGCCGTGACCGCTCTGCAGGACAAGATCGGCAGCTCGGTGCTTCTGATGCTGCTGGCCATGCTTATCGGCGGCATTTTGGCCGGAATTGTGGGCGCGCTGATCGGCATTCCGGTGCTGCGTCTGCGCGGTGACTATTTGGCCATCGTGACCCTCGCTTTTGGCGAGATCATCCGCAATATTTTTGACTGTCTTTACATCAACATTGATGACAAAGGGCTGCACGCTTCCATGTTCTCCGGCAGTGATCTGCCGGGGCAGGCCATTGTCGCAGGCCCGCAGGGCGCGTCCGTGCCCGCGCGGCTCTCGACCTTCGCGCTGGGCTTCGGTCTCGTGCTCGTAACGCTCATTCTCATTATGAACCTTGTCCACAGCCGTGAGGGCCGCGCCATCCGCGCCATTCGTGACAACAACATTGCCGCCGAATCCGTCGGTCTGAATGTCACGGCGTTCAAGATGAAGGCCTTCGTCATCTCCGCTGTTCTCGCAGGCATGGCCGGCGTGCTGTTCGCCATGAACTACTCCGCCATCGAAGCCAAAAAGTTCAACTTCAACACCTCCATCAGCGTTCTGGTCATGGTCGTGCTCGGCGGCATGGGCAGTCTGCGCGGCTCCGTGATCGCCGCCGTTGTCCTGACGGTGCTGCCCGAGGCGCTGCGCGGACTGGAGGATTACCGCATGCTCATCTATGCGATCGTGCTGATTGCCGTGATGGTGCTGAATAACAATCTCCGCTTCCAGCAACTCAAGCAGTCAATGAAGGACAGGTTTTCGCGCGTTCTGCGCCGCATTTTCCGCCGAAAGGAGGCCAAGGCATGAGCTCGAAAACCAAAATGGTCCCGCTGCCCACCGATACCATCATCCCGGAGCGTGACCTGCACCGCCAGCCCGTGCTGGACGTGCGCAACCTCGGCATCGACTTTGGCGGTTTGACCGCCGTGGATAAATTCACGCTCACCATCGGCGCAACGGAAATCGCCGGTCTGATCGGCCCGAACGGCGCAGGCAAGACCACGATCTTCAATCTTCTGACCAACGTCTACCAGCCCACACGCGGCACCATTTTGCTGCGCGGCGTGGACACCAAGGGTATGACCACCGCACAGGTCAACCGCATGGGCATCGCCCGTACCTTCCAGAACATCCGCCTGTTCGGCAGCATGTCCGTGCTGGATAACGTCAAGGTCGGCATGCACAACGGCATCAAGTGCTCCTTCGCCTCCTCCATCCTGCACACACCGCGCTATTACCGCAGCGAACGCATCGCGAAGGAACGCTGCATGGAGCTGCTGGACTTCATGGGCATGGCCGACCTCGCGCAGCAGCGCGCAGGAAGTCTCCCCTACGGTGCACAGCGCCGGCTGGAGATCGTCCGCGCACTTGCAACGAATCCCGCGATCATCCTGCTCGACGAGCCGGCAGCGGGCATGAACCCCTCCGAGACCGCCGAGCTGATGGAACACATCCGCATCATCCGCGACACCTTCCAGATTGCCATCATGCTCATCGAGCATGATATGAATCTGGTCATGGGTGTCTGCGAGGGAATTGCCGTGGTCAACTACGGCAAGATCATCGCCAAGGGCACGCCCGATCAGATCCGCACGAATCCCGAGGTCATCGAAGCCTATCTGGGCAAGAAAGGAGCCGCCAATGCTGAGAGTTGAGAATATTCACGTCTACTATGGCTCCATTCACGCCATCAAGGGCATTTCCTTTGAGGTGCATGAGGGTGAGACCGTCGCGCTGATCGGCGCAAACGGCGCAGGCAAATCGACGACGCTGAAAACCGTCTCCGGCCTGCTGCATCCAAAGACGGGCAGCATTCACTTTCTCGGGCAGGACATCACCCACGCCGACGCGCACACGCTTGTGCGGCACGGCATGGCGCATGTTCCAGAAGGACGCCGCATTTTCCTGCAAATGACCGTGCAGGAAAATCTGGAAATGGGCGCTTTCACCCGCAGGGACGACATTTCCGACACGCTGGAAAACATCTATGAGCGTTTTCCGCGTCTGAAGGAGCGCCGCAAGCAGATTGCGGGCACGCTTTCCGGCGGCGAGCAGCAGATGCTTGCCATGGGACGCGGCCTGATGATCCATCCGAAGCTTCTGATGCTCGACGAGCCGTCGGTGGGCCTTGCGCCCATTCTGGTCGAGCAGATTTTCGACATTATCCGCGAGCTGCACAAGAGCGGCACGACCATCCTGCTCGTTGAGCAGAACGCCGGTATGGCGCTCAGCGTGGCCGACCGTGCCTATGTCCTCGAAACCGGCAAGATCACCCTCTCCGGCACCGGTGAGGATCTGGCCAACAGTGAGCAGGTCAAGGAAGCCTACCTCGGCGGCTGAACGGCACACTTTGTACTCTTGAATAAAAAAGCGACCGCAGAGCAAAATTCGCTCTGCGGTTTCTTCAGCTTGTCGAAAAAGCCCCTCCGAAATTTTCGGGCAGATAGTTTTTTTGACAGTCTGGATGAGTTGTCCTTCTTTAACGCTCCAGCAGACACACCGCGTGGCAGGCGATGCCCTCTCCGCTTCCGGTGAAGCCCAGGCCCTCCTCCGTCGTCGCCTTGATATTGACGCAGTCGAGCGGAATTTTCATCGCGCGGGCAAGATTCTCACGCATCACGGGGATGTAATCCTTCAGCTTCGGCCGCTGGGCAAGGACGGTCACATCCACGTTGCCGACGGCGTAGCCCGCGCGCTCCAGCGTCTGCATGACCCTGTCCAGAAGCAGCATGCTGGAAATGTTCTTATACGCCGGATCGTTGTCCGGAAACAGCACGCCGATGTCGCGCAGCCCCGCCGCGCCCAACAGCGCATCCATGAGCGCGTGGACAAGAACGTCCGCGTCCGAATGGCCGTCCAGACCGCGTTCAAACGGAATCTCCACCCCGCCGAGAATGAGCCTGCGCCCCTCCGTCAGGCGGTGTACGTCGTAGCCGTGGCCGATGCGCATGGTTTTCCTCCGTTTCAAAATAGCCTCTGCCAGCGTCAGATCGACGGGCGTTGTAATTTTCAGATTTTCCTCGCAGCCCTGCGTCAAAACGACCGGCTTGCCCGCCGCCTCGACCGCCGAGCAATCGTCCGTCAGGGCGATTCCCCGCTCCATGGCCGTGCGCAGCGCCGTTTTCAGAAGCCTCACATCGAACACCTGCGGCGTCTGCACGGCAAAGAGCGTTTTTCTCTCCGGTGTTGCGCGGACAAGGCCATTTTCCGCCTGCTTGATCGTGTCATGCACCGGCACGGCAGGCGCTGCCGCGCCGCAGCGCCCGGCAGCCT
>ERZ779840.3122-NODE-3122-length-13449-cov-3.832164_pt1 | contig 13449 bp, 10 predicted proteins | sample MGYA00511561_ERZ779840 | MGnify/ENA primary metagenome ERZ779840 (study PRJEB29588, sample SAMEA2162036) | human gut metagenome | biome: human gut; feature: human-associated habitat; material: faeces | place: Denmark | collected 2008/2010 ...
GTGGAGATCGGCGGCACGGGGGGCGACATCGAGGGCCAGCCGTTCCTTGAGGCCATCCGCCAAATTCGCTGGAGCGTGGGCCCGGAAAACAGCGCGTTTATCCATGTAACGCTGATTCCATATCTGCACGCGGCGGGAGAACTCAAATCCAAACCAACGCAGCACAGCGTGAAGGAGCTGGGCGGCATCGGCATTTCCCCGGACATCCTGGTGTGCCGCTCCGAGCACGAGATTCCCCGGGCAGATTGCATTTCCGATTGCACCGCCCGCCGTCTGTGCGCCCAGCGTCGCAGCGCTGTTGACCCCGACGAGGCCGGACATCGCCACCTGAAATTCCGCGAACAGAATGTTTGAGGACATGTTGCTGCTGGTCATAAAGGAGCCGAGCAGACCGATCAGCGGCGCAACAAGCGGATAGGCACTGCCGAGCACGGCGGCAAGGCCGCGCGCCAGCACGATCACCTCGCCGCTGCAGCCCATCATTTTAGAGGTCAGAATAAAGCCGATGATCGCAAGCGAGGACGGCACGGTCTTTTTCACCGTGCTGCGCGCGACCCGTTTCATCGAGCCGGCCGGAAGCATGCCCCATTTTTTGAACAGCCCATAGGACAGCACACAGGTCACCAGCAGGAAGAATCCCGGATGGAGCAGCGGCGTCATAGGCGAAAAGCACGTCTCCGCCGCTGTCGCGTGGCCATAGCCCGTCTCGAAGCCGGGAAATGAAAAGCCGAGCTTCAGGCTCCCGAGTACACGCTTGACCGGCGGAATCAGCAGGCAGGCGACCGTCAGTGCGGTGAGTATGTAATACGGCATAAAGGCTCGATGCAGTCCTCGGGTAGTTTGCGGCGGCAGCGGCTTCACTGTCCTGTCCATCATATTGCTTTTCTCATAGCGCCACGCCTTTTTGTAGGGCGAGAAGCGCGCCAGCAGCAGCGCCGCAGCCAGTGCAGCCGCCGCCGGGAGAAAGCAGGCAAGCACATCATTGTCCGCCGCCAGAAGAAGCTCTCCCCCGCCGTGGATCAGCGAAATCAGCAGCACGGCAGGCAATCCCATGCGCACCGCGTGCTTTCCGCCGTACAGCCAGCACATGACCAACGGGCCTGTCAGATTGCCCAGCCAGAGGAAGGCGGCCGCATAGCGTGCGGCCGCAGCCGTCGTTGCCGGATCCGCACCGGACTGCGTAACAAGCGCCTGCCACGCCAGCGCCAGCGTTCCGAAGGTCCCGCCCCAGCTATGGCAGAGCAGCACCGCTACGACCGCCCATTTGGGCTTTACACCCAGTCCCGCAAGCAGCGGCGCACCGACGGCCACCGCCACGCCAAAGCCGGTAATTCCCTGCAAAAAGCTGGGAAAAACATAGCCGGCAAGCAGCAGCGCCAGAAGCTCGTTCTTCGCTATGGACGCAATCCCGCCGCGCAGCGAGGAAAAGGCATCGGCCTGCACCATGATCTCGTAAAGCGCAATGGCCGTCCAGATCACAAGCAGGATAGACAGCGCATTCCACAGTCCCTTGGCAGCCTCCACGGCAAGCTGCGGAACAGAAGTCCTGTAAAACAGCAGCGCAATCGCGCCCGCAGCCGCAAAGCCCACCGCAGCCGCCTGTCCCGCCTTCCAGCGGCATTTCAGTAAAAGAAACAACAACACCAGAATCGGGCAGGCCGCAGCCAGCCACATCGGAAAGCTCAGAGGGATCGTCACGTCGCGTTCCTCTCCGAGGTCGCAAACGCCTCCAGCGCCTTGCGGAAGCAGCCCATCGGTGCACGGACGATGCCCGCGCCCACCTGCCCGATGCCGGGCTTTTTATGTGCCATGCCGGTATTGATCACGGGAAGGATTCCGGTTTCTGTCACCTTGCGGATGTCAAAGCCCGTCCCCGTGCCGATGAAATTCATCGACGGCATCAGATAGGTCGTGCTCTGCCCGGCGGTAACGGCAAGCATGTCGCGCGAATACTGATACGCCTGCTCGACCGAGGCCGCGCCGACAAAGCGCACGACCGCCGGTGCCGACCCCATGGCGACGCCGCCGATGCCGAAGCTCTCGCAGATCGCGCTGTCTCCGATGTCGGGGTTGGCGTCCTTTTCGGTATAGCCGGGAAAGTAAAGTCCCTGCGGCTGCATCACCGGCGCTTCAAACCATGTCTCGCCCAGAGCGCTGACCTTGATGCCGAAATTGGTGCCGTTGCGGCTCATCGCCGTAACGACGCTGCAATGCGGAATGTTCTTCACAGGGTCCATCGTCGCCTTGCCCGCCGCCATGGCAAAATTCAGGAATAGCTGATCGTTGCCGCACAGGAACGCCGTGATACGCTCGCGCTGCTGCGCCGGAAGATCGAGCTGCACAAGATACGGCAGAACGGTGCGCACCATCAGCGCGGAGGCCGCAATGTTTCTCTGGTGCATTTCGTCGCCCATGGTCAGCGCCTTGGCGATCATCGTTTTCAGGGCAATGGGGCCGGAGAGCGCCAGCACCTGCTTCAGCGCCGGGCCAAGCACCGTCTCCATCCAACGCAGACGTTCGAGAACCTCCGGGCCGTTCGCTCCGAAGCGCATGACCTTGCCCAAGCCCTCGTTGAATGTACTGTACGCGGTGTTGCCGTAAGCGTCGTTGCGCACGGCAACCAGCGGCATGGATTTGGTAATCATGCCGGTCATGGGGCCGACGCAGCCGATGGCATGGTTGGAAAGGAAGCGAATCTCTCCCCGCTGCGCCATTCGTTCCGCCGCGTCCAAATCCTCCGCCATGCCCTCATAGACCGCAGCGCCGAGAATTGCGCCCTTGAGCGGCCCGCACATCTCCTCCCATGCAAGATCCGGCCCCGCATGGCCGATCACGTTCCCGTTCAGCTCCGGGATCACGTCCCCGGCACGAACAACGTCGTACCAGACCGGCTCGGCGGCATTGATCCTGCGCACGGCCTCGCGGTTGGCGGCATCCACCTTTTCATCGTCAAGCGCATCCAGAAGCGCGTAGACCTGCGGGTCCGCAGGCGGCTTCCAGTCCACCTGGCAGCCCTTCAGCCCCTGCTTTGCAATGGCATCGTTAAAGGCGGTCAGGCCCATGTTCACAACCTTGATCTCTCCGGAAAACAACTCATTGATCTGCATTGCATTTTCCTCCCTCTGCGTTCAGCAGCCGCGCCGTGATTTTCGCCGCGCGTGCATTGCTTTCGGCCACGATCACACCGGCCTCGCGCAGCGTCCGCACCTGCTCCGCGCGGTTCTGCTCGTCGCGGTCCGTCCCGCAGACGCTTGCGACATAGATCACGCCGGGATGCTCCTTCTGTGCCGTGCGGATCGCCTCGGCCAGCGCACCGGCAGGATCGGGATGGCAGCCGAAGCCCAGCACGCAGTCAAGCAAAATGACTCCCGTCTCCGGATCGGCAGCCTCACGGCATATGCGTTCGCTGCGCAGCCGCATGTCGATCATCGGGTGCGGCATACCATCGGTAAAATAGTCGTCACCCATATCGACAAGCGTATTTCCGACGCTGATTTCCACATCCTCCAGCGCGGTTTCCGGCGTTTTTCCCAGATTGGAGCGGACGCTGCCCAACTCCTCGCGGAGGATCTGGATTGCCTCATAGCAAAGCGTGCCTCCGGAATACAGGCCGCGGACATAGTGCCGTCCTGCAGGAAGCCGCAAAGGAAGCTCTGCAATATCGGCAAGCGGCTCGGGCTGCCTGCCCTGATCGAGCGCGGCCATGGCGGCGGCAGCCTCCTCGAGTGTCTGCGTTTCGATCAGCTTTGTGCCCCTTGCCCAGCCCTCCGGCGCCCCCAGCAGGCAGCAGACGACCGGCTTGCTGAACGGCAGATTTTTGATTTTCTCCAGCACCTCCGGCGCAGGCGGCTTGGACACAATGCCGATCACGCGGGTCTGCGGATCTGCCTCCAGGGCACGAAGCGCACTGAGCATCATCACGCCGCCGACCTGTGCCGTCACATCCCGGCCGCCCGTGCCGATCGCCTCGGAAATACCGCTCCCGAATCGCTCGACTAAGACGGCGGCCTCCTGCAAGCCGGTGCCCGCAGCCGCCACAATGCCGACGTTCCCGCGGCGGATGACATTGGCAAAGCCCAGCGCCGCGCCACCGATGATCGCCGTGCCGCAGTCCGGACCCATCATCAGAAGTCCGTGGGCAGCAGCGTAACGCTTCAGCTCGATTTCTTCCTCGACGCTGACGTTGTCGCTGAACAGCAGGACGTGCATGCCCATGCGCATGGCCTTCATCGCCTGCCGCTTGGCATATCTTCCCGGCAGAGAAATGACGCAGACATTCGGCTCGCCCAGCTTTTCCGCCGCCGCCTCCATAGAAGGCTGCGGGCAATTCCCGCCCGCGTCGTCCGCTGCATTTTGCTTTTCCTCAAACGCCGCCTTCAGGCAGGCCTTTGCCGCATCCAGCGCCTCTTGCGTCAGTGCGCGCAGGCCGATCAGAAGGTCATTTGGCCCGCAGCTCTCCGCCTCGGGATCGAGAATCCCGGCATTTTTCATCAGCAGCTTATTGTGATCCGTTCCCATCATGACCGCCGCTTCTTCAACGCCATCGACCGCCTCGAGCCTGCCCGAGATCAGCATCAGGGTTACGGAGTCATAATATGTATTCTTTTTTATCTCACTGTAGGAAACCATTCCCGTTTCTTCCTTTCTATTCTATCCATGCACCACAGCATCCCGCCAAGCGTGTCGCTCCCCGAGGTATGCCCCGTTTGCAGAACACGCAGCGCACAAGCTTCAAGGCTCTCCCGCGCCGCGCCGCCGTCTATCGCCCGCAGAAGTGCAAGCAGCGCTTCCGCATAGTCGGAGTCTGCCGCCGCCCGCAAAAAGCCGGCGCTGATTGCATTGGTCTTTTGCAGGCGCAGCGCAGCGCAGAGCGCAGTGCGCAGGGTGGTAGCTCTCGCCATATCAAGCGCCGCAAGCACGCCGACAAGGAAATCGTCTCCAGCGGGCGTCAGCCCCTGTCCCAGCCCCACCAACTCTGCCAGAATTTGAGCGGCATCGGCTGCCGTGCAGGCATCCTCCGCGCACATCGCAAGCACCGCACCCTCAGCCGCTCCGCTGAAGCGACCGCATGCGGCAAGCCGGGACGGCTCTGTCAGCGCAAAAAAGCTGTCGCGCGGTGCAAGCCGCCTCAGCATTTCCCGCAGCACCTCGGCCGGAAAGATCAGGTCGGCCGGCACCGCGCCCGGCATATAATGTCCGTCGAATCGTTCGTACCGCGCCGGCAGGAGAATCGTGCTCTTGCCAACGCAGACACCGTGCGGCGAAGCAAGCACCGCCGTTTCTCCGCGAAACAGTCTCTCCAGACTGCCGCCCGGCAGATCGGTACCGACGGAGAAGGGCGTTGCCGGTATTCCGGCTGCCTGAAGTGCGAAAATTTGTGCGCCGCTTTGCAGATTCACCGTATTTTTATAGACCGAGTGAATCGGCAGTCTCTGCTCACGCAGAAAAAGCGGCTGCGCGGCTTTTGCCACACGCAGAATTTTCATGTTTCCGGACAAACGCCATGTGCCAGCAGAAACTGTCTTGCGTCTTTCTCTTGCGGCATGCCGCCGCGTGCGCCGATCTGCTGGATTTGCAGTGCAGAGGCCGCGGTTGCAAGCCTTGCGCATGCCGGAAGGTCATAACCCCTGGAAAGGCAGGACAAAAACGCGGCGTTGAACGTGTCGCCCGCTCCCGTCGTGTCCCGCACGTCCACACGGAAGGCCGGGAACGCAAAGGCCTCCTTCTCCGTGCAGACGTAGACCCCCTTCGCGCCAAGGGTAGCGACAACGATCCGGCAGCCCTGGCGCAGCATCCAGGCGCAGCCCTCCTCGACGGAGTCTTTCCCGCTGATATAGGCAAGTCCGCGCTCGTTCGGGAAGGCAATGTAGGTCAGCGACAGAATCTCCCGGAGCTTCTCCTGCGGGATCTGCCACTCCTGCCGTTCGATGTCGATCGACAGGCGCACGCCGCGCTTTCTGCATTCGCGTCCGACAGCCAGCACCGCATCGGCATAGGTACCGATCATATGAACATAGCTCGTCTGTGATAGGAATTCCATCGGCAGGTCGCCGATCTCCGGCTGGGTGGAGCCGTCCAGACAGACCACCATGCTCTTTTCGCCGCTGGCATCGACACAGCTCAAGGTAAAATACGTCGATGTCCCGGGATAGCAGATACAATGCGAGGTATCCACGCCGTGCGCGCGAAGATCCTCCAGAGAGATTTTTCCGCGTTCGTCGTCGCCCGTCCGCACGACGGCCGCACAGCGTGCGCCGAAGCGCGAGGCCGCACACAGGAAATTGCTGATGATCCCGCCGGGATACTGGCCGAGAATTTTGCCCTTCACCTTTTCATCATAAGACGGAAGATGCGGGACGCTGACCAAAATGTCAACATCGGCGTCTCCGATCCCGATGATGTCAAACTTTTCCATGGTTTTCCCTCGCGCGCTGCACCTCGCTCATATAGCGCTTTGCTTTTTCCGGGTTAATGGGATTGCAGAGATACCCGTCCTTGATCCAGTGGCCGATGCAGACGCCGTCATAAACCTCCAGAATATCATAGATGTTGGCGTCGTTCGTGCCGCCGCCTGCATACAAAGGCACGGTTCGTCCCGCAACGGAGACCTTGCGTGCGCGGCGTCCCATCTCAATGGTCTCCTGCGCATTGTGCCCGCTCAGGAACAGCGCGTCCACGCGGGCCTGCGAAATTGCCGAAAAAACCATGCTTTCGATCGGCCGCGGGCAGACCGGCATTGCATGCGGCTCGTAAATGTCCGCCGTGATGGGAATGTCCGCGCCCGTCAGGCGCTTCATCTGCAAAATTTCGGGGCACTGCGCGTTGATGATGCCGCTGGTCGTGACCTCCGCGCCGACGTAGCAGTGCTCCACACGGATGAAATCCGCCTTGGCGGCCTGCGCGACCGCCAGCGATGCGCAGCCGTCCCAGTTGATGAGAATGCCCTGAAGAAGCTGCGGAAACTCCCGGCGAACCGCCTCGGAAAGATGCGTCATGCAGGCAACCGCCGAAAAATTGGATTGCTGGCGCACGGGCGTATCCTGCATATTCTGAAGGATGACCCCGTCAAAATCATAATTTGCGTACTCCTCGACCTCTCGCAGCAGGCGGTCGGTAATCACGTCCATGCCGCTTCCGTCATACATGTAGCTGCCGGGGAGGGCTAACGGCTCGGCCATGCCGATGACAGGCTTATTTCGGCTGGTCAGACACTCGATCATGCTTCGGCGCTCCTTTCTTTTTCGCTGAGCTTCTGGCTCAGGCGCTCAACATAGCTGTTGCAGATTCCAAACAGCGCACTGCACGGAACCACGCCTTCCTCGGTGATATAGGCCGTAATCAGTTCCGGCGGTACGATGTCCAGATTCGGGCAGATAAAGTCCGTCTTATCGCGGTACTCGTCCTTCCAGTTCTGGGACAGGATGCTTTTCAGGTCCCGATAGAGCTGCTTTTTCTCCCGCCCCTCCATTGTGCGGCGGTCTACCTTAATCAGCGACGTCGGGATATACAGAGGCTTCTCATATCGCTTGCAGGCAAGCGCCACAAGCTCGGAGCCGATGGTGTTGACCATGTCGCCGTTCGGGAAAAAGGTCTCTGCACCCATCATCGCAAGGTCCGCCTGCTTCATAAAATGATAGATCGCAACATCCGGGAAGAAATGCACACGGTGTCCGTTCTCGATGCAGGCGCGGACAAACGGATAACCGCCGTTGAGGAAACGGCTTTCCGGAAGGTAAATGTCCATGCAATGTCCGTCCGCCGCAGCGGACTCCAGCATGGCGCAGACAAGGCTGGAATAATCATAGAGCAGCATGGAATGCTTATCCCGAAGAATATTCACGCCGTATTCCTTGATGGTCTTTTCCCAGCCTGCCGCCTCGTGATGATAGTTCTCCGTCACACAGAGCATATGTCTGCACAGCCTGTCCAGCGGCGCCTGTTCCCATTCGTCCAGACCGGAGGTGAGAATCTGAAGCGCCGTGACAATCGCCGTGCTGGAATCGCCCCGCAGCGCAATAAAGAACTCGGAGGTTGCGCGAATGCGCGCGACCGTCTCGGCGGAGGTCAGACCGTTTTCCTGTGCATGTGCGGCAATGTCCGCAAACATGCAGCCGATGGCCCGAATGTGCGGCGACGCGCCCAGCTTGCGCTTGAGATACACATCGTCAAAATGCTCCTTTCCTTCCGCAGAAAGCAAATTGCGGATCTTCTCGGAGGCTTCGGTAGGTACGATTTTTGCACTATCTACTAAAGTTGCCATTCGAATTTTCTTCCTTCCTATGATTTGATCCTATGCCTTCTTGCGAAAGTGGACTTTGAATTGCTTCAGACTGCTGAGGATCAGTACGAGAACGGTCGCCAGATACGGCAGCAGCTCAATGATCTGCGATGCGATGCCCATATTTTGCAGGCTGATGGTCAGCGCCGTCGCATAGCCGAAAACAAAGCAGGGAATCGCGACCTTGGCCGGGTTGCCCTGCCCGATCAGGATCGCCGCAACGGCAAGGAAGCCGCGTCCGGAGGTCATGTCCTCGGTGAACATCGAAAGTCCGCACAGCGGGAGAAATGCACCGGCAAGGCCGTCAAACAAGCCGCTGATGAGGTTTGCGCTCCACTTATAGCGCAGGACATTGATACCGGCCGTCTGCGCCGCCTTGGCATTCATGCCGATGGCACGGATATGCAGGCCGTAAGGCGTTTTGTACATTAATATCCATGCAATCACGATGATGACGATTGCAATATAGACCAGCGCGATCTGGCCGCTGAGGAACTGCCCCACAAAGGGAATGTCCTTGATGAGCGGAATGTCAATGCGCGGGAAGCTCTGAATACGCGGATCGACCAGAGAGCCGCGCGTGTGGAACATGACGTACAGCAGCATGGCCGTCAGGCCGCTTGCGCCGAGGTTCATTGCAATGCTGATGACCATGGGATGGCCGCCCGCATGGAACACAAACAGGCCGTAAAGCAGCGCCATTACAAGGCCCGCGCCCATCGCCATCAGTGCGCCGATGTAGGGATTGCTTGTCAGATAGGAGCCGTATGCGGCAAAGAATGCGCCGACCAGCATAAATGCCTCGTGGGCAATGTTCAGCGTACCCGCACGGTTGTTAAAGCTGCCGCCGATCGCGGAAAGCAGCAGAGGCGAAGCCATACGCAGCGCCGCCGCCAGTGTGACCGTTCCGAAAAAAGTCTGCCACATCACATTTTCCCTCCCGCAACGGATTTTTTCGCTTTGATTTTATGCACGAGCTTTTTCACGCCTGCGCCGAGCTTTGCGTAGTCCACCGTGATAAACAGGACAAAGATGGCCTGCACCAGCGTGACCGTCAGGCGGTTGATGTCGGTCATGCGCTCCATTTGCAGCGAGCCGGCCTTCATCATACCCCAGAGCAGGGCAACGAGCAGAACGACAAACGGATTGTTCTTTGCCACGCGGGCAATCATAACGCCGTCCCAACCGAGACTTCCGGCAAAGCCCGCATTGAATTTTCCGTAAGCACCGAGGACCTCAACAGAGCCGCCGAGTCCCGAAATCGCGCCGGAAAGCAGGAAAATGGAGATGAACGTGCTCGTAACCTTGACGCCGCCGACCCGCGCGAAGCGGATGCTCTCACCGACCTGCTTCAGCTCGTAGCCCTTGACCGTGTACTTATAGATCAGCGCAATGCCGACCACCACGAGAATTGCAATAAAGATACCGGCATTGGCCTTTGTCCCGCGGATCAAAATCGGCAGCGCGGCAGAGTCGTGGATCTTCGGCGTTTCCACGGAAAGCGGATTGGCCACGGCGGAGATCCCCATCAGCGTGATGGTAATGTACTCCGTCAGAAGGATTGCAATATAGTTGAGCATCATCGTGACGATCATTTCATCCAGCTTCAGCAGCAGGCGCAGCAGCGCCGGCAGCAGCGCGTAAAGCACGCCCGCAGCGATTCCCGCAAGAATGCACACGACGGTGTGCAGTCCGGCAGGCAGCTCGACCGCATAGCCGACCACGGCGGCAGCCAGCGCGCCAAAATAGAACTGACCCTCAATGCCGAGGTTGATTACGCCGGACTTGAAGGCGACCGCTGCTGCCATGCCGGTCATAATGCACGGGATGGACCAGCGCAGCGTATTGCCGATGGCCATTTTGCTGCCAAAGGTGCCGCTGAACAACGCCTTGACCGCGATTACCGGGCTTTCGCCCTGCACGGCAACAAGAAACGCGCCGATCAGGATGACCATGACGAAGGCCAAAACGTATTTAATGATCTCATTGAGAGTATCCGCATCAAATCTTTTCAGCTTCATTGATCACTCTTTCCTTTCATCATCAGCAGGCCGATCTCCTCCTCCGTCGCCTCGCCCGCTTTTCCCGCATCGCAGAGGTTTCCGTCGTACATGACCAAAATCCGGTCGGACAGCTCCATGACCTCGTTCAGCTCATGGCTGACAAGCAGGATCGCCGCGCCCTCCGCCGCCATGGCGATAATTTTCTTCCAAATAAACTCGATGGCACCGATATCGATGCCGCGCGTCGGGTCAACGATAATCAGCAGCTTATTGTCCTGATCGAATTCGCGGCCGACGATCAGCTTCTGCACATTGCCGCCGGAAAGCGTCTTGACCTTTGCGTGTTCATCCGGTGTTTTGACCGCATAGTCTTTGATGACCTTCTTTGAAAATCTGCGGATCTCCTTGTAATCCAGCAAGGCTCTGTGCTTAAAGCCGTGCGCCACATGATAGCCCATGATCGCGCTCTCCCACAGCTCCGCACCGTAATTCACGCCCTCGTTCAGGCGGTCCTGCGGCACATAGCCGATGCCGAGGCAGCGGCGCTCCCGGCAGGAAAGCGCGCCGATATTTTTCCCTTCAAATACGATTTTCGCGCCGTTTTCCGGTTCGCTCAGGCCGAAGATCGTCTCCACCAGCTCGCGCTGGCCGGAGTTTGCTACGCCCGCAACGCCAACAATCTCGCCTGCATGCACATTGAAGCAGGCATTTTTCAGCCGGAGGACGCCGGACGCGTCGCGCGCGGAGAGATTCTCCACCGCAAGCACCGGTGCGCCGAGCTGCTTGGGCTGCTTCTCCGCTGTCAGCAGGACGTCCCGCCCGACCATCATATTGGCCAGCATTTTCTCGTCCACTTCGCCGGGCAGCACATTGCCGGCGACCTTGCCGTTCTTCAAAACGGTAATCTTATCGGAAATCTCAAGCACTTCCTTGAGCTTGTGCGTGATAAAGATCACCGTCTTGCCCGAGCTTTTCAGGAAACGAATCGCATCAAAAAGGCCCTCGATGCCCTGTGGAGTCAGAATGGACGTCGGTTCGTCGAAAATCAGAATCTCCGCGCCGCGATAGAGCACCTTCACAATCTCCACCTGCTGAAGCGTGGAGACCGGCAGGTCGCAGACGCGCGAGTCCAGCGGAATGTTGAAATGATAAGTCAAGCAGATGTTTTCGATCTTGTCGCGCGCACGTTTCTTGCTGAGGAAGCCGCCGCGCTTCTGCTCGAAGCCGAGCATGATATTTTCCAGCACGGTCATCGCATTGCAGAGCATGAACTCCTGATAAACCATGCCGATGCCGTGAATGCAGGCGTCCATCGGGTCTTTGAAGCTGACACGCTCACCGTGCAGCCAGATCTCTCCGCTGTCCTGCTGATAAATGTTGGAGATGATATTCATCAGGGTGCTTTTGCCCGCGCCGTTTTCACCGATGATCGCGTGAACGGTTCCCTTTTCCAGAGAAAAATCGATGTGGTCGTTGGCCACAAGCGAGCCGAAGCGCTTGGTAATCCCCTTTAATTCCAAAATAGTTTCCATTGCGTCGCCTCCAAGGTAAGGAAAATGAGGAATGAGAAACGCTCATTCCTCATTTTTAATCGTTTAGGTTTCGGTAAAACCCGCAGCGGATGGATCCAGAGGCTCCTTAGTTCGCAACTGCGGCGATCAGCTCTTTGACGTTCACTTCACCGGAGACGATCTTCGAAACAAGCTCGCTGACTTCCTTCTGAAGCTCGGCAGGCAGCTTTTCAAAGTCTCTGTCGTCATAAGCTCTTGCACCGGTTTCGAGGACGAAGTATCTGGGGCCGGCTTCAAACTTACCCTGTGCGGCTTCCTGTGCAGTCTGGAACACGGCGCTGTCGATGTCCTTCAGGCTGGACCAGAAAACGCAGTCGTCCACATTGCCCTGCCACTCGTCAACACCGATGGCCTTGATGCCCGCATCCGCGCAGCCTGCGATTACGCCGAGGCCGGAGAGGTTCGCGGACTGGAAGATGACGTCGGCGCCGTCAGCAATCTGGGCAACGGCACATTCTCTGCCCTTTTCGGAGTCGGTGTTGTCGCCGGTGTAGGCAGTCAGAATCTTGATATCCGGATTTGCATACTTCGCACCGGCGGTGTAGCCATTGCGGAAGCGGTTGATGTTGGCCTGGTCCAGACTGCCGACCCAGCCGATTGTGCCGGTGGTGGTGGACTTCGCGGCAACAAAGCCGGAGATGAAGGAGGACTCGGTCGGATCAACGATCAGGCTGGACACGTTCGCAAGGTTCTCATACTCCAGCGCGCTGTCGATCATATAGAAGCGGGTGTCGGGATAGTCGGGAGCAACCTCAACGACGACGGCATTCAGCGCATCGAACATCGTGTAGATGGGGGAATATCCGGCTTCCGCCATGCTGCGAACCTGTTCTTCGTACTCGGCGGTATCGAGCGCTTCGATCAGCTTGACCTCGGCGCCAAGCTCACTTTCCATCTTCTCAAAGCCGCGCCATGTCAGCTTGCAGAAGGGCGTGCCGGAGGAAATGGTGGAGATCAGGCAGACCTTCATTTCCTGCTTGGGTGCATCCTCGCTCGAGGAGGCCGGTGTGTCAGTTGCGGGTGTGTTGGGTTCGGTGGGATCGGGGGTCTTGGTGCCGCAGGCTGCGAAGGTCACTACCAGCGCAAGGATCAGCAGCAGAGAGAACAGTCTTTTCATTTTACTCACCTTTCTATTTGTTTTTCTTTTTTATTAAAAGCGGTCAGAAGTGCTCACGCAGAGCTTCCATGCGGGCTGCAAGCCCGTCCAGCTCGCTTCCGCCGTCTTTAATACAACTGATGTCCTCATCCGGGAAGGTCGAACGAGTATAATACGCGCCGATCAGTGCGCCGAACAGGCCGGAAAGCAGCCGGTCGTTCAGTGCCGCCGCCCCCTCCCTGAGGGTTTTCATATAATCCTTTTCTCCGAGGGCAAAGATCCCGAGAAGCAGCGGCACAGAGGCCGTCAGCCGCTCCCGCGCACCAACCACGGAGAAATAGCTGCCGATTGCCGGGCCGACCGCCGCACCGCCGGCAAGCTGTCTGGCAAATTCCATACGCTTGCAAAGATCCGTACCGTCAGTAAGCCGTGCGTGCGCAAGCGCCTCGTATGCAATCGTTTCCTCACAATCGCCGCCGTTCACGGCCGCATGGAGCGCCG
>ERZ779840.3137-NODE-3137-length-13394-cov-3.638279_pt1 | contig 13394 bp, 8 predicted proteins | sample MGYA00511561_ERZ779840 | MGnify/ENA primary metagenome ERZ779840 (study PRJEB29588, sample SAMEA2162036) | human gut metagenome | biome: human gut; feature: human-associated habitat; material: faeces | place: Denmark | collected 2008/2010 ...
ACCTGCTCCTTGGCGGCCGATCCGCGGCCCGTGATCGACTGTTTGATGCGCATCGGGGCGTATTCGAAAACGTCGATGCCGCGGCTCAACGCTGCGGCCATGGCCACGCCCTGCGCCCGTCCCAGCTTGAGCATCGACTGCACGTTCTCGCCGAAGAACGGCGACTCCAGCGCCACTTCGCGCGGGGCGTACTCGTCGACCAGCGCTCCCACGCGCTCGAAAATGTAACGCAGTTTGGCGTAGGGGTCGGGGAGCTTGTGCAGGTCGATGTCGCCCAGCACCACCGAGCGCACCGAGCACCCCTCGATCTCCAGCACGCCGTAACCCATGTAGTTCGTGCCGGGGTCGATGCCCATGATTCTGTATTTCTCGACGGATTTCATCTGCATTTTATGGAAAAAGCCCCTCCTTCCGGCTGTACGGAACGGAGGGGCCGGAATGTCGTTGGGGAATTACTGGGCCAGCAGCTCCGAGATCTTTTCGTAGAGCGCCTCGCCGCGCAGGTTCCTGGCGACGATCGTGCCCTGACCGTCGATCAGGAAGTTCGACGGAATGCCCTGGATGGCGTAATCCTTGGCGGCCTGGTTGTCGAAGCCTTTCACCTCGCTGACGTGCAGCCAGTTCATGTCGTTCTGCTCGACGGCGCCGAGCCAGTCGCCGCGGTCCTCGTCGAACGATACGCCGTAGATTTCGAAACCCTTCTTGCGGAACTCGTCGTAGGTCTTCTTCAGGTGGGGAACTTCGCCCATGCAGGGACCGCACCACGAAGCCCAGAAGTCGAGCAGGACATATTTGTTCGCCGGATTCCTGACCACCGATTCGAGCGATACCTGCTCGCCGTCGGCATTGGGCTGTGCGATGTCGATGAACGGCTGGCCGATGTCGGTTTTCATCTTCTGCTCGGCGTTCTCCTTGAGCCGCACCAGTGCGTCGGTCTGCTGCATCTCGGCCGGGAATTTGGCGATTTCGTCGAGCAGTTCCTGCCCCGAAAGCTCGTAGCCGAGCTGCTGGGACAGCAGCATCACGCCGAAGAGGTTGTCGCGGTTCTGGTCCAGGACCGTGCGGGTCAGCTGTTCGTACTCCTGTTCGATGGCCTCGCGACGCTCGGCGGTGGTTTCCGGATTGCGGAACTCCTGCACGAGGGCGCTTCCGGCTGTGGCGTAGGCGTCGCTGGCGTCGTTGGCCGGCGTGCCCGTCACCTTCTTGCGGTAGGGGTTCTGTGCGTCGTCGGTCACGTTGATCGTGCCCGGTTCGAGGATCAGCATGGCGCCGAACGTCGCCCCGTCGTCGCGTGCGTCGCGCAGAATGGCCGCCTGCGGTTTCTCGGCCACGCCCTCGAAGCGGAACACCCCGTTGGCCACGGCCGCCGAATCGAGGATGTTGTCCTTCTCGTCGAAGAGGTAAACCATGCTGTTGGCTCCTTCGACCTTGCCGTCGACGGCGTACTTGTTTTTGTTGGCGCAGCTGCACAACACGGCTGCCGCCGCTGCGAGGATCAGGATTTTTTTCATCGAATTATTTTTTTGTGAGTTCTGCAAGTTGTTTTTCCAGCGCGCGGACCTGCTGCGCCAGTTCGGGCAGACGTTTGAACACGGCTGCCGAACGGTGGTACTGCATGCCCGGGAGGGCGGGGTATCCGAAGCGGATTTCGTCGTCGGGAACGTCCTTGTCGAGTCCGCTCTTCGAGCCGACCTTCACGCGGTCGCCGATGGTGACGTGGTCGGCGATGCCCACCTGCCCCGCGAGGAAGCAGTTGCGGCCGACCTTCGAAGTTCCCGCGATGCCGGTCTGGGCCGACGACACGGTGTTCTCGCCGATCTGCACGTTATGGCCGATCTGGATCAGGTTGTCGAGTTTCACGCCCCGGCGGATGACGGTCGAGTCGGTCTTGGCGCGGTCGATGCAGGTGTTGGCGCCGATCTCCACGTCGTCCTCGATCACCACGTTGCCCAGCTGGGGAATCTTGTCGAATCCGCCCGCGGCGTTGGGCATGAACCCGAATCCGTCGGCGCCGATCACCGCCCCTGCGTGGAGGATGCAGTTCGCACCCACGATGCAGCCTTCGTAGATTTTGACTCCGGGGTAGAGCGTGGTGTTGTCGCCGATCCGGACGCCGCGGCCCACGTAGACCTGGGGGTAGATCTGGCAACCCTCGCCGATGACGGCCTCCTCCTCGACGACCGCGAAATCGCCGATGTAGCACTCCTGGCCGACCTGCGCCCGTTCCGAGACCGATGCGCGGCCGCTGATCCCCTTGCGGCGGGGTTTGGCGGCGTTGTACATTTCGAGCAGTTTCAGGACGCAGGCGCCCGCGTCGTCCACCTTGACGAGCGTCGCGGCTACCGGCTGCGAAGGCTCGAACGCACGGTCGACCAGCACGATTGACGCGCCCGTGGTGTAGAGAAACGGTTCGTATTTGGGGTTCGTGAGGTAGGCCAGCGATCCGGCCCTGCCCTCCTCGATCGACGAAACGGTGTGTACCTTGGCGTCCTTGTTGCCGACGATGTCGCCGCCCAGGAATCCGGCGATCATTTCGGCTGTAAATTCCATCATATGTTTCATATGTTACAGGTATTTGTTAATATCTATTCCTATGGGCATGAACTCTTCCACGGTGCGGCCGAACGAAAGCACCTCGCGCACGGTCGACGACGAGATGTCGGCCACGGGCGAGGGGGTGAACAGCATGACGGTCGTGATGTCGGGGTAGATGCGGTGGTTGGTGGCCTCCATCGTGCGTTCGTACTCGAAGTCGGTGGTGTTCCTCACGCCGCGGATGATGGCGCAGGCTCCTGCCGCCTCGGCGAATTCGCCCGTCAGCCCGGTGTAGATGCACGCCTCGACGCGCTCATCGCCGCGGTAGATGTCGTCGATGAGCCGCTTGCGGTTCTCGACCGTCAGCAGCCCCTGCTTGGAGGTGTTGTTGCCGATGCCGATGATCACGCGGTCGAACAGGTTCAGCGCTTCGTCGACCAGAGCCGCATGGCCGCGCGTGAAGGGGTCGAACGACCCGGGGAAGATTGCAGTGCGTTCCATATCGGACAAAGGTAGAAAAAAAACGGAAAAACAGCACGTTTTCCCGTTTTTATTCATTGCAGCCGCGGCGGGTCACTCCTTGTGGAGCAGACCGCGCAGGCGACGCAGCGCCTTGCTCATCTGCGCTTCGACGGTCTTGACGGAAATATGCATTTCGGCGGCTATTTCGGCGTTCGAGAGCTGCTCGTTGCGGCTTTTGAGGAAGATGTCGCGGCAGCGGCCGGGCAGCTGCGAGACGGCCTCGGCCACGAGCTGCGTGATCTCGTCGGTCTCGATCTGCAACGACTCGGGGCTGGCGAAAACCTCGCCTAACTCTTCGAACGGAATGTAGGAAAAACGGTCGTCGCGCAGGCGGTTGAGCGCCCGGTTGCGCACGGCGCGGAACAGATAGGCGCGTACCGAGACGGTGATCCGCAGCTCGGCGGCGTGCTGCCAGACATGGGTGTAGACGTCGAGTACGACCTCTTCGGCCGAAGCGCGGTCGCGGAGCCAGAACTCGGCGAAGCGGCACAACGGCGCATAGTAACGGTCGAACAACTCCCGGAAGGCGGCGATTTCCCCCCCCCCGTTCGATTCTCAACCACAGGTGAACGTCGTATTCGTTATCTGACATGGCGTGTCGTAAGACTGTGTAAAAGTACTAAAAATCGGGATTCCCCGAAAAGCCGTTGCGGAAAAGCAGGCCGCAGGGTGGGGAGGCGACCCGCTTTTCCGCGGCTTTGTTCACTCGATGTCCTCGAAGAAGAATTCCGAGAATTTTAGTTTTGCGTTTCCGTAAAGTTCCGGCAGGAGCCTTTTGGCCCGTTTTTCGAAATCGTCGTAATCCTTCCGGTCGTATGCCCAGGCGATTTCTGCGATGGCGGCCATCCTGGGGAGCGTCATTCGCTGCACATGGCCGAAATCGGCGATATATTCGGTCCATACGTTTCCCTGAATGCCGAGGATATTCCTGTACTCGGCGGGTTTCAGGCGGTCGTAGGGATCGAGTCGGTAAACCTGCCTCATGGAGAGGTACCGTGTGGGTCCTATCGGCTCGTACTTCTCGGGATCGGAAGTCTGCGAGTAGTCGAGGTAGCAGTTCCACTTGGGTGTCATGATGACTCGGTTTCCCTTCCTCGCGGCGTCCGTTCCCCGGAACTGATCCGTCCAGGCCATGATTACCGCTGACTTCGATATTCCGCCCTGCATGATCTCGTCCCATCCGATCAACTCGCGTCCGTGCTCGTGGAGCCACTTTTCGACGCGGTGCATGAAATAACTCTGAAGTTCGTTTTCGTTTGCCAGTCCCTCCTCCCGGATGCGCCTCTGGCAGGCGGGGCACTCCTTCCAGCGCTCCTTGGGACATTCGTCGCCCCCGACGTGTATGAATTTCGAGGGGAACAGGTCGAGCACCTCTGCGAGCACGTTTTCCACGAATTCGAAGGTCTCCTCCTTTCCGGCGCAGAGCACGTCCTTGGAAATCCCCCAGTGGGTCCATACCTCGTAGCCCTTGCCCCGGCATCCCAGCTGGGGATAGGAAGCCAGCGCCCCGAGCATATGCCCGGGCATGTCGATCTCGGGAATGACCTCGATGTAGCGCTCTGCGGCGTAGGCCACGATGGCGCGTACGTCGTCCTGGGTGTAAAAACCGCCGTAGGGTTTTCCATCGTATCGGTTGCGGCTTTCGTCGGTCTTGTCGTATCGGCCGATGACGGTCTCCCTGCGTACGGACCCGATCTCGGTCAGCAGGGGATAGCGTTTGATCTCGATGCGCCATCCCTGATCTTCGGAGAGATGCCAGTGAAATACGTTCAGCTTGTGCATGGCGAGGATGTCGATGAAACGCTTCACCTCGTCTACGGTCCAGAAATGACGCCCGGAGTCGAGCATTCCGCCGCGGTGTGCGAAGCAGGGTTTGTCGCGGACGACGACCGCGGGTACTGTTCCGTCGGTAGCGACGAGTTGGCGGAGTGTCTGCAAGGCGTAGAACACGGCTTGCGGGGAGCCTCCGAGAATTTCGACGGTACGGGGCGTCACGGCAAGAGTGTACTCCTCGGCGGCGAGGGACGGGGATGTCCGGAGACGGATTTCGCCCTTCGCGGCCACGGGTATTTCGCGCCCGATGACGGGTTCGATGTCCGTTGCGAAGATTTCGGCGGGACGCCGGAGTTCTCCTTCGGCGGCGATGGCGGTCTGGGCCGTGATCCGAAACTCTCCCCTGGCTTCGGTGATTTCCGCGGGGCGCGGGATGATGTCGATGCTCCGGGCGGAGCCGGCTGCCGCGAGAAGTGTGACGAAGATTAATAAAATGCTCTTTCTCATTGGATTGGGGAAGGGTGGTGGCTGAAAAAGCCGCCTGCGGGAACGCTCCCGCAGGCGGGTGATAAGGGATTAGTCGAGGTCCAGTTCTTCGAGGTTGCCCCAGACTTCGAATTCGGCGAATGTGCCGCCTTTGTAGGTCATCGGCGTCGGTTTTACGCTCGACCCGCTGTTCCACGACATGTGGAGCGTGAAGCGGATGTAGCGCGCCCGCTGTATTTCACCCAGATAGACCGAGTTATGGAGCGAGTGGGACATGATTCCCTCGTCGGGCTTCGTCCCGGTGAACCGTTCGCTGTATGTCCAGTCCGCGTCGTTCTCCATGCCGTCGCCCGTGATGGTCTTGGCCGTTTCGATCGTGATGTCGCCCGGAGGATTGTTCAGTACGCCGCCGGCTTTGGTGCGGGCCGTGATGCGGACGCCGCGCACGGTCACCTCCTTGCCCATGTCGAAGACGAAATAGAGCGGAACGTAGACCACCGGACCGACGGATGCCTTGAAATTGTAGGTCCAATAGCTCGCCGGGTTGCCGTCGAGCACGTCCTTGGCCCACCCGGTCTTGGGATTGCCTTCGCCCGGGGTGTATTCCGAGGTGCAGTGGACCACTTTCCAGCCTTCGCGGTCGAGCAGCTGGGCGGGCGGCAGCACGCGCTTGTTGAAGAGGATGTAGTAGACGTTGCCCTCGTCGGAGGTCTGCGCAGCGTCGTCGCCTTTGATCTGTTCGATGGTGATCGGTAGCAGGTACTGCTCGCCGTCGGGCATCTTCTCGCTGTTCAGCGTCACCTGCGCCGTCGACGAAACCTCGTTGTAGCGGGGCAGGATCACCTCCTTCTTCGAAAATTCGTAGGCCTCGGCCGGCACGAGTTCGTACGACGTGTCGTGGGCCTTGTTGTAGGCGTCGACCAGCGTGCGGTCGACCTTGAAGGTCACGGTGAGGTTCTCCGCACTGACCGACCGGGCGACGGCCCGGATGTCGATCGTCTGGGTTTTGGGTTCGAGCAGCGAGATCTGGAGCGGCTCGGCCCCGGCGTTCTGGATCGCCAGCACCGCGGGCCCGTTCAGCCCCGTTCCCGGATTGTCGTCCTTGCAGCCTCCCGACGCAATCAACAGCGCGGCGGCCGCAACGAGACGGATGGAAGCATATCGTTTCATGGTCGTGTTCGTTTTGGGTTCTACTTGTTTTTGGCCGGGAGTTTGATGTCGAGCATCACCGGCAGGTGGTCCGAGGCTTTCGTCACGTCGCCCGACTTGAACCAGCGCAGGATCTGCGAGCCTACGACTTCGCACTTCGGCGTGCCCTTGAGCTGCATGATGTAGTCGATGCATTTCGAGGGATTGTCCGACGGGAAGGTCCCGAATCCGGTGATGGTCAGGATCTCCCAGTCTTTCTGGAGCAGTTTGCCCGTCTCCGACGAGGGTGTGGCGTTCATGTCGCCGCCCAGGAAAACGGGCTTCCCGGAGTCGCCGTAACGTTCCTTCATCGTTTTGGTGATCAGCTCCACCTGTCCCAGCTGCGCCTCGGAAGAGACATGGTCGAGGTGCGAGGTGCAGATCACGTAATCCTCCATCTCCATGACGACCAGTACGCGCGGCTCGGCGCCCACGCCCTTGGGCAGGGCCACCGAAAACTTATTCACGGCCTTCTTGCGGGTCGTCACGCCCTCGCCGTATTCGCCTCCGTCGTAGGGCATGGCCGCACCGTATTCGAAGTCCCAGCTGCCCATCAGGGATGCGAAATGCTTGAGCTGGTAGACGTGGCGCGTGCGGTTGGTGTTGTTGTCGAGCTCGTTCATGCAGATGGCGTCGGCGTCGATCTCCTTCATCATGTCGGCGATGAGCTGGTAGTCGTCCTTGATGTATTTGTTGAAGATTCCGACATTGTAGGTCACCAGACGTGTCACACCCTCGCCCTTGGAGTTGTCGATCGAGGCGTGGGGCGGAATTTCGGTGTCGTAAAACGGTTCGTCCTCCATGCAGGCTGCGGCATTGCAGGCCAGGCCGAGCGTCAGCAGGGTCATCAGGTATTTTTTCATGAGTTCCAACATTTTTCGGTTTGTTTTGCGGTTAAAAATTCAGTCCGTCGTTCCATCCGGGGTTCTGGGTCAGGGCGCCGCCCGTCAGCGAGCGGTCGTCGGTCGGAATCGGATAGAAATAGTCGCGGGTTTCGTCCCAGATGCCGGGGTTGTTCTTGTGTGGCGAGATGTAGCCGTGGTCGCCGTCGGAGAAGAGAATGTCCTGGTCGATCACCAGCGTCAGTTTGGCCGTGGTCGAGGGCGTCTCGCCCTTGGTGGCGAAATAGACGTCGGGCGTTCCGTCGCCGTCGATGTCGTACTCGCCCTTGGCGGGGATGTAGAGGCCCAGCAGCGGTTGTTCGAAGGTCTTGCCCTCCTTCCAGCGCATGATGTCGTAGTAGCGGAATCCCTCCATCGCCAGCTCGATGGTGCGTTCGCGGCGGATTTCGAGGATCACCCCCTTGTTCGCACCCGTGACGTTGGGATAGCCGGTCTTCGCATCCGACAGGTAGGGGTCGGGGTTTTTGTTGGCGTCGTCGAGGATCAGGTTGGACATGCCCACACGGTCGCGCAGCCGTTTGACCGAGAGGTTGATGTCCTCCTGCGTGAGGGTTCCCAGCTCGGCCTTGGCCTCGGCGAAATTGAGGTAGACCTCCGCCGAGCGGAAGATCGGCAGGTCGTTGAACGACTTGTTGTAGGCGTCCTGCGCCGTTCCGGTGACGAACTTCACGACGTGGTAGCCGGTGATCGAGTTCGCCAGGTCCGGCGCTAGCTTGGTCGTGGCTCCGATACGCGTGTATCCCGGCGTGCGGATGGTCTGGGCCAGGCGCGGGTCGCGGTTCGAACACTGCTGCTTGAACTCCATGGTTTCCCAGCCGGCCTTGTCCGTGAATCGCGAACCGTCGGCCATCAGGTAGCTGTCGACGATCTTGCGCGTCATGCCCGGTTTGCCGTACGAGGCGCTGATGGTGTAGAAATTGGCGTTGTGGAAGACGCCCAGCGCCGAATTATAGTCGCGGGCGAGGATGACCTCGACGCCCTGCGCGTTCTCCGAGGCGAACAGGTCGCGGTAGCTGGTGGCCGGTCCGGTCGCGGTGTAGAGCGAATAGCCGCTGTTGGTGATGAATTCCTCGGCTGCGTCGGCGGCCTGTTCGAGATACCATTTCCAGTCGTGTTCGTAGCCGTCGATGCTGTGGTACTTGCGGAACGTGCCTTCGAAGAGGCAGAAGCGCGACTTGAGCGCCAGCGCCGTCCATTTCGTCACGCGGTAGAGATCGCGTTCGGCCGGCAGATAGCGGATGGGGAAGTCGATGTCCTCGATCATGCGCTGCATGACGAATTCGCGCGAGTCGCGGGGACGCTTCAGCTCGGGGTCGGCCGAACCGAGGGGCTTGGCATACCAGGGCACGTCGCCGAAGCGCTTCACCTTCTCGAAATAGAAGTAGGCGCGGAAGAAACGGGCCACGGCGTCGTAGCGGTTGCGGATGTCGGTGTCCTTGCAGTTGCCCGAGTATTCGAGCAGGGTGTTGAACTTGCGCAGGTCGGTCCACGTCCAGCCGCCGCCCGAGGCGGGAATCGTGCGGCCGTCGCGCATTTCGGCGGCGATTTCGTTCTTCACGATGTTGTCGTAGCCTTCGTTGTAAAGGCCGTCGCCGGGGAAGATCGTGTAGAAGGTGTTGCTGAAGGCCTGCAACTCGTTTTCGTTCGAGAAGAAGGTCTCGGGCGACATCTGCGCCAGCGGATATTTGTCGAGCCAGTCCTCGCACGACGAAAGCGTCAGGGCGCAGCCTACGGTCAGTATCGATAGAATCTTTTTCATAACTCTTCTCATTTAAGCGGTTAGAAGGTGACGTCCACGCCGAACATGTAGGTCCGCTGCCAGGGGTAGAGACGCAGGTTGCCGTTCGTGGCGGCCATTTCAGGGTCGATGTAATCCGAGCGGATGCCCGACCAGGTAAAGAGGTTTTCGCCCGTGAAGTAGATGCGCAGGCTCTCGATCAGCGCCTTGCGGGTCCATTGCCTGGGCAGCGTGTAGCCCACCGTGAGGTTTTTCAGACGGCAGTAGCCGATGTTTTGCAGGTAGCGGTCGTTGACGGCCGTCAGCTCGCGGTTGGTTCCCTGCAGGGCCGTGTAGCCGCGCGGACGGGGGAAATAGGAGTTCGGATTCTCCTCCGACCAGATCTGCGTGTGGAAGTTCTTGGGGAGGTAGGTGGCGTAGGGACGTGCGTAGGGACCCCAGAAGGCCAGTGCGTTGGCGGCCGGGTACCAGTCCTGGCGGCCGATTCCCTGGAAGAAGATCGAGAAGTCGATGCCTGCCCATTGCAGCGCCAGCGTGGCGCCGTAGTGGTAGCGCGGCTGGTTGTTGCCGATGATTTCGCGGTCGCCCGGATCGTCGACGGTGTTCTTGCCGATGGAGATTACGTTGTTGCCGTCCAGATCGCGGAATTTCAGGTCGCCGGCGTGCAGTCCCTTTTCGGCTCCTGCCGAGGCGTTGATGATCTCGTTCACGGTCGTCTGATCGACGGGGTAGTTGCGGGCTTCTTCGTCCGAGGCGAACAGTCCGTCGATGCGGTAACCCCAGATTTCGCCCCAGCGCATGCCTTCGTAGTATTTCTTGGCGAAGGAGCGGTCGGGGTTGTCGAACTTGGTGATGTTCGAAACGTAGTCGTTGAAGGTCAGCGTCACGCTGTACGAGAACGGACGGCGCAGCAGCTGGAACTCGTCGCGCCAGTTGAGCGAGAGCTCGTAGCCCTTGGTGCGCAGGTCGGCGCTGTTCATTTTCGGCGAGTCGGCGCCGTAGGTGGCCGGCAGGGCGATGCCCGCGGTGAGCATGTCCTTCGTGTCACGGATGTAGAAGTCGGCGGAGAAGGCCAGACGGTTGTTCAGGAAACTCATGTCCACGCCGAGGTTCTTGTGGATGCTTCGCTCCCACGAGAGGTCGGAAGCCACCGGGGCCGAGATGGTCGCCGTGGTGGGCTTGTCGCCGCCGAACAGGTAGTTTTGACTCCCGATCGAGATTTTGCGGATATAGTCGTAGTAGCCTACGTTCTGGTTACCCAGCTGTCCGTACGAATACCTGATCTTGAAGTTGTTGAATTTTTCGCGGATGCCCTCGAAGAAAGGCTCTTCCGAGATGCGCCATCCGAGCGAGAACGAGGGGAAGAAACCCCAGCGGTGACCGCGCTTGAAGCGCGACGTGCCGTCGTAGCGGCCGCTCACCTCCACGAGGTATTTGCCTTTGTAATCGTAGTTCAGACGGCCGAAGAAGCCCATCAGGGCGTATTCGTTCTGGCCGCCGCCGACCTCCATGCGTTCGTTGCCGTCGGCGTCCTGTCCCACCAGATTGAGGTCCATCAGCGTTTCGGAGAGCAGGTTGTAGCCCGTGGCCGATACGTCTTTGAGGTACTTGGTCTCCCAGTTGAAACCGGCCATCGCCTTGAAGTTGTGCTTCTCGTTCCACGTGTGTGCGTAGGTGGCGTAGACGTTGGCCTGATAGTAGTTGTGCATCATGGTCTTTTCGTAGAGCTTGTCTTGGAAGCGGCTGCCCGTCGAGAGGGTTTGCACTTCGCCCGGATACTGCGAGTATTCGGTATTGACCTGACGGTTGAGGTTGTGCTGGGTGTTGAACATGTAGGTGAAGTTACCCTTGATCTCCAACCCTTTGACCGGGGTCCACGTCAGCTCCGTGGTGGTCGACATGTTGTCGGTCTTGTCCTTGTTGTAGTGGCCGCCCTTGTTCATGATCGTGGGCAGGCCGTCCATGATCGAGTATTTCGACAGCGAGGTGTAGTAGACGCTCGTGCCGTCGGGGTTATAGGGCATCATCGAGGCCAGTGCGTGTACCGTGCCGAGCGAGAAGGCTGTATTGACTCCGCTGGGGCCGGGGTAGTAGTACTGGTAGTTGTAGTAGCTGGTGTTATTGCTGATTTTTAGCCACTTGTTGATGTCGAACGAAATTTTCGAACGGAAGTTGATCCGCTGCAAGCGGTCGGGGTCCTGACGGAAGAGTCCCTCTTCGCTGTAATAGTTGCCCGAAAGCATGTACTTCACCTTCGAGTTGCCGCCCGACAGCGAGACGCTGTGGCTCGTGTTGGGGTGTTCGTCCTTGAACAGGTAGTGGTACCAGTCGAAGTTGGCGTAGTAAACATATGTGTCGCGGCCGTCGCGCTGGTCGATCTTCACCCACGGACGTTCGGGATTTTCGACCTTGTCGTTGCGGCGGGCCCATAATTCCATCATGTCCTGCTCGGTATAGTTGGTGTAGTTGGTACCTGCGTCGGCATGCCAGAACAGGTCGTTGACGTACACCGAATAGTAGCCGCGGGTCTCGTAATCGGTCGAGGTGGTGGGAGAATTCCAACCCCAGCGTCCACTGTACGACACGCGGGTTTTGTCCGAATCGTCGCCCTCCTTGGTAGTCACCAGTACGACGCCGTAAGCCGCGCGTGCGCCGTAGATGGCGGCGGCCGAGGCATCCTTGATCACCGAGATCGAGGCCACGTCGTTGGGGTTGAGTTTCATCAGGTCGCCTTCGGCGCCGTCGATCAGCACGAGCGGCGAACCGCCGTTGATCGAGGTGATACCGCGGATGTTCAGGTCGGCCGAGTTGCCCGGACGGCCCGACGAGGTCGAGATCGTCAGACCCGGAACCGCACCTTGAAGCATGTGGGCTACGGACGGCGCCGAACGGTTTGCAAGCTGCGTGTCGTCCACCGTGGTGATGGCTCCCGTCAGATTGACCTTCTTCTGGGTGCCGTAACCTACTACTACGACGTCCTCCATCCTCACGGCATCTTCTGCGAGGAATACCTCGAGACTGTTCTGCGAGACGGGCACCGAGACTTTCTTGGAGATGTAGCCCAAGTAGGTGAAACTGAGCACCGCATCGGCGTCGGGAACGTCGATGGTGAAACTGCCGTTGTTTCCGGAAACGGTGCCGCGGGTATTGTCGCCCTCCAGCGTGACGGCGACGCCGGCCAACGGCAGTTCGTGGGAGTCGTTGACCGTACCGGTGATCGTGCGCGATCCGGCCGGAGCCTTGCGTGCCGCGGGAATCAGGGCGATCTGGCGTTCGGATATCGTGAAGTCGAGACCCGTCGGGGCGAGCATCTGGCGCAGGGCGGCGGAGATCGGCAGCTGTTTGGCGTGAAGGCTGACGCGCAGGGTCAGATCGGTCTGTTTGGCGTCGTAGAAAAACGTGTATTTGCTGCTCTTCTCGATGCGCGATATGGCTTCCGAAAGGGGTATGTCGGTGAACTCTATGTTGATCGCCGGCTCCTGCGTCTGGCCATGTGCAACCGTTGTCCATTTGCAGACGAGCAGCAATAGAATTGCGAAGAGTCTAAAATGTTTCATGGTTGGAAGTTTTAAGGTTAGCGAGTGTTTGCAGCGGCGGGTGCTGCCGCTGGAGAAATTGCGTGCGATTCAACTCTGTTCGGTCATAGGCATTCGGGGTTTGGTTGGAGTTTGGTCGGTTTACGGTTTTATTCTACCTCGGAGATGGACACCGAGCGGTTGTCCGAGAAGGTGTAGACGATCGGATTGATGCGGCTCATGATGCGCAGAATCGCTTCGAGCGGTTCGTCGGTAATGGTGAACGTGTAGGCGTAGTTGCGGGCGAGTGCCGGAGAGATGTCGATCCGGATGTCGTACCAGCGAGACAGGTAGCGGCAGATTTCGCCCAGCGACTGCCGCTCGAAGACCAGTTTGCCCGCGGCCCAGCAGGATTCCAGCTCCACGTTGCCGCGACGGATGTCCAGCTTTTGTGTGGCGGTGTTGTAGCGGGCGATTTCACCGGGGTACAGCTGGCGCTGTTCGCCTTTGCCGGAGTCGAGGGCCACCGAACCCTCTACGAGCGATACGGCGACGGTCCGGTCTTCGAGCGAGGTGTTCACGTTGAATTTGGTGCCGTGAACCCGTATGCGCAACCCTTCCACTTCGACCGTGAAGGGGCGTTCGGGATCTTTGGCAATGTCGAAAAATCCCTCTCCGCGAAGCTTTACGTTGCGGCTTTCGGCGCCGAAGGAGCCGTCGCAGGCAAGCGTCGAG